>OCZT010000193.1_pt1 | contig 58118 bp, 49 predicted proteins | sample 1539031 | NCBI WGS metagenome assembly OCZT01 (sample SAMEA3539308, study PRJEB22396) | soil metagenome | biome: tundra; feature: field; material: soil | place: USA | collected 2010-05 | depth 0.15 m
ACCTGGTCAACAATCTCGCTGAACTGAAACAGGGACAGGCCATCGATGGGACGCAAAATGGCATGCGCAAAGCGGCGCGCGGACTCCAGTTCGAGCTTTTGATCGCCCCGCGTGCTCAGGCTGGTGTCCACGGCCACGACGATGGAAAGCGGCAATTCCGACTCGCGATGGAACACCGCGATCTTCTGCAGCTTGCCGTCCTCGAAGACCTGAAAGTCTTCCTCCTTCAACGCTGACACCGGTGCTCCTCCGCTGTTGGTGACCGTGGTGAACACGTTCACCAACTTCACGTTTACTTTGAATGTCGTGCTGGGCTGATCGCTGCTGTCCGTCGTCGGCTGCTTGGACGCGTCAGGAGGATGAGGAACACCCTGCGCCGGCTGCTTCCGCGACTCGGGCGGGTGCGGCACACTGCTCTGCACGACCGCGTCCTGAGCAATGCAGAGAGTGCCCCACCAAGCGCAACTCAATGCAGAAATCACCAGTAGCTCGCGCACCGCGACGGTTGCCCGAGCGGAAATCCGGCAGGTTGAAAACATCTGTTAGCTCAAACCCCAGTTCAGCTACTTTGACGCGCTCCCGCCGGCTCGTGGAATTTCCGGAGGAAATGGTTCGCCGTCCGCCCATACCGCCCCGTCCTCGAAAAACTCTCTCTTCCAGATGGGGACCGTCCTCTTTAGCGTATCGATCAACCAGCGGCACGCGTCGAAGGCAGCCGCGCGATGGGCGGAGGTAACCACAATATAGACGCTGGTTTCGCCAATCTGTAAACGCCCCAGGCGATGCACGAGCCGCACGTCGCGGATGGCATAATTCGCTAGCGCTTGCTGCGCCAGTTGTTCCATCTGCCGCAAAGCCATCGGCTCATAAGCAGTGTAGTCGAGGTAGAGAGTACGGCGTCCGCGCGAGTTATTGCGAACAATCCCGTCGAAGACGGCGACGGCTCCGTCTTCCGGACGCTTGATCGCAGCGACGATGGCGGCTGCCTTGATCTGCTCGCCGACAAGCCTCGCGTGCTCAGAAATCAACGGCAAAGGGACCTCGGCCGTCGAATCTTCGTCAGCCTTGCCTCCGCTTACCGGTGGAATCAGCGCTACCTCGTCGTTATCCTGCAGGGCCGTCGCTCCGTCGGCGTATTCGTAATTGATGGAGAGAGCGATGGCGTTGCGAAAACCCTGCAACTTCGGCATGCGCTGCTGGAGTTTGGCATAGAGATCTGACAAGCGCGCCCCGTCGGAGAGCTGTACCACTTCCCGCTCGCGCCCGGCGAGGTCCCTCAGCATCCCCAGATAAAGCACGCGCACCTGCATGGGTAAAGCATAACCCACGCGGGTTCATGCTGACGTAAAGCTTTGAGTGGGAGTGAGTCGCTACGAGGAGGATGAAATGGTGGGCGGCTATGGGATTCGAATCTGCCGCCTAACTACGCGGAAGAACACTACCAGGGGGCACTGCGGGTGTAGCTGCAACTGCGGACAACGGGGGATTTGATTTGGACCTACGGGAAAGATTTCGTTGCTCAGTCAAGGCGCTGCCAGAATTGCTGGCACTCCAGGCTTATAGCCCTCTCAGCGCTGATTTCATCGTCTTACCAGCGCTATTCTTAGGCAGCGCGTCTAATAGCGTGATTTCCTTTGGAACGTTCTCGAGTAGTAGATGCTGAGTGCAGAAAGCGCGGAAACGACCCAGGAAGGAATCGTCTTTCCGGTCCTTTGGAACGGCAAACGCCCTTAGGGCCTCTCCCGATACCTCGTCAGGTATGCCGACCAGGGCAATCTCCAGGAGCCCATCAAATTCTAGTAACTGCTCTTCAATTTTTCGGCAACTCGTGCGCTTGCCGCCAATCTTCACAAAGTCTTTGGCGCGATCGGTGACATAGATGAATCCGTCTTCGTCCACAGTAGCCAAATCTCCGGTGTGCAATTTGCCATTGCGGAAGGTCACGGACGTTTCTTCCTCTTCCCCCCAATAACCTGCTGCGATGTTGGCGCCCTCCGCAACAATCTCCCCTTGCTCTCCCGCACCAACATCCCTCCCCTCCTCGGTGAGCACACGGAGCCTCACGCCGGGAATCGCCTTGCCGATTGAACCGGCCTTCTTGTCCAACGTCTCGGGAGGAACGTAGGCCAGCCGCGCGGTTGCCTCCGTCTGACCGTACATGACGAACATCTGGACCGCCGGCAACGCCTTGCGGAATTCGCGGATAAATGCAGGCGCCAGGTGACCACCGGCCTGCTGCACATAGCGCAAGTGTGGAAACGTCATGCGATGAATTCCGGAGCGACGCAACAATATCTGATAATGACTCGGCACCCCGGCGAATCCCGTGCATTGGCTGCTTTGCATGTGTTGCAGAATCGTCTCGGGATACATGAACCGATTGTCGATAACTAACCGGCCCCCAACTCTCAGGTGGGTATGCAACAGCGAAGTTCCAAAACAGTAGTGGAAGGGCAGGACCGTCATGATGCTGTCATTTTTGGTCAGGCCCAAATATTCGATGATGGAATTGGTGTTTGCAATGATGTTGCCATGTGTGACCATGACTCCGCGCGGCTTCGCGGTAGATCCAGATGTAAACATCACGGCCGCAAGGTCACGCGCCTCGACGACGGGCAACTGTATTTCCCTCGCTGCGCCATGGGGAAGAATGCTGTCGATATTGCGCAGATAGCTCCCTGGATCCGTTCGCGGAATCGATTGCTGGGCCGCCACAACGGTAGTTCCGGTAAGGCTTGGTCGATTCCTTTGGTGAAAACGGGACTCCACAAAAGCAAAGCTTGGGCCGACCGACTGCATAATGAACGCAAAGTCTTCGGCGGTAATTCCGACCGGCAGAGGCACGCATACCAGGCCGGCGCGGAGAATGCCCAGGTAACTCGCAATCCAAAAACAGGAGTTCTCCGCGACCAACACCGCGCGGTCACCCTTCTTAGCGCCGGAGGACAGGAGGAAGTTTGCCACCTTCCGCGAAGCGGAGTCCACCTCTCCATAGGTGCAGAGGCCGTCAACGAACTGCAATGCAATTCGCTCTGGCTCTTTTCCTTCCAACAGGAAGTTCGTAACGTTGGCGATGCAAGTGCCGAGCGTTAACATCTGCATAGCGCCTGATATGGCCGGCGTACCGGCGCAAGCAGATACGCCGAATGGAGATCGGGTGCCCATCGTGGTAGCTTCGTTAATTCCCCGCTATGGGCGCGTGCGCCTCAACGCCCTCAATAGATTCCATCAAGACGGGGCCGAGGTGAAGATAACGGGTCGTGTTTCGCTTGGAATCGATCTGCTGATAGACCCGTTCGACTTGGGCTTCAGTCAGGCCTGTCGCACCGGCCAGTTCCGCCGCCGGAATCGTGTGGTTCTTTCCGTAGAGACACAGGTCCATCTTGTCGAGAGGCAGCGAGAAATAGAATTCCTCCTGTGACTGTTCGAGCGAATAGGTATCGGTGGTAGGTGGCCGGCGTTGGATCTCCTCGGGCACTCCCAGGTAAGCGGCCAGTTGATAAACCTGGGATTTATAGAGATGGGCAATCGGCTTGAAATCGGCGGAGCCGTCGCCGTTCTTTACGAAAAATCCCTGATCGTACTCCAGCCGGTTGGGTGTGCCGGCAACCGCATACTGGAATCGGTCGGCATAATAGTATTCGACCATCTTGCGCGTGCGCTGTTTGAAATTTGTAGCCGCGACGATTCCAAGGTAAGCGTTCGCAGTGAGACGCATCTTCCTGGTTGAACCGTCCGGAGCGTGTGCCACTAGCGAAAAAACTGCATATCGTTGCGGGTCATCAACCGCTGGGAGGACAATCTTACTCTTCCACCCTTCTCCATATTCCACAATCGCGCTGCGGATGGCGTCGTCGCGTCGCTCATAACAACCGGCGCCCTTCAAGATCGGGCTGATATCTTCCAGGAACGAACGCACGCCAAGGGAGTCGGCAACCATGCGCCCCAGTCGAAGGCTGTCGGGCGACGAATCGGATTCCGGGGTGAACAGCACTACGACGCGCTCCCGACCCAGGGCACGCGCACACAGAAATGCGACAACGCTACTGTCGATGCCGCCGGAGACCCCGATCACTGCGCCCTGCCGCTTCAACTGTTTGTACACGGCCTCACGGATTCCCTCCGTAATCCGCTCAACCTCCGCGGCAGGATCTATCTTCAATATGTCGCGATTAATGCTGACCGCAGTATTCATTCAATCCTCCTTGATGCCACGGTAATGAAGAAGAGGCCCCATGCCACCTCGGTTAAGGTTTAGCTTGGGGCCGTTACGGGACGAGCGGTAATTCGTCCCTCTGCGCCAATGCTTGTAGGTCTTCCGGACCAGCCAGCGAGTTGAGCCCTCGACCGGTCTTGAGGCGGTCTTGGTGTTTGCATAGGGGCCGCCATTTGGCCGTAGTGCCTCAACCAGGCCAACTCATGGGCTAAACGGTAGCCTTACTGGAATGTTCCGCCCGACCAGTTTGCAGCGATGTGATCGGTGGGATTTCCATTAATTACCTGCATGGATATTCCGGGATAACCAGCAGTGATGTTGGAGTCGGATGCACTAAGCAACAGGACCCCGGTTGTGACGTCTACCAAGCTGACCAGCGTGCCTTGCACCTGTCCGCGAATGTAGTCTCCGGGTGAGACTGCTGACCAGACCTGGTTAATCACCAGCGGTGTGATAATCCCATTGATGACAGCGGCAATCCTGGTCTGCGCAACTCCAGGACCACCAGTAAGGTTGACGTCCAGGACGTAAAGCGTGTCGGCGGTATCGGAGGCACGAAGCTCAACCGCATTATCCCCGAGCACATCCTCGTTGATGATTTGAATTTGAGACCACTGATCGTTCGGAAACACTCCGTTGGCAATGTAGTGTTCTTTCGATGGTGGAGGGCCGCCTGCCGGGTATGGCTCTATCTGGCCGCTAACGATCTGAATAGCGCCATGTCCGATCCCGATCTGCCAGTTTGACCCCAGATTCAACTGGTCCGGCCGATTGAAATTATCGCTGGCGGTCTGCACTGCCGTCATGGGTGCCACATAGTCGCCTGCCGCCCAGTTTGTCATGATGTAATTTGTGACGCTGGTGGTGCCTGCTGCATCCACCAGCCCCGGATACCCACTCAAAATAGTGTTGTCGTTAACCGACAACAATGTCACCTGCGTGGTCTGATTGGTCATGGTCAACGCAGTCCCCTGAATGGTGCAGCGGACGACGTCGCCGGCTCGCACGGTAGCGGTCGTGGATCCCGCGAGGACCGTATAGGTCGTCGCATTGTCCAGAATAATCTCCACTGCCGCATTGCCTGTACCTGTGTTGAATACGATGCAGGCGTAGTGCGTGTCGTTCGAGGTCATGCGAACCGCTGGGCCTTCGTAGCCGTTGCCGCTCGCAGTAACGATCTGCGCTTCGCTGTATTGGTCAGGCGCCCAGGTAAGCCCTCCGTAGTACATCTCCTTTCCAATCGCAGGAGTCAGCCCGGTGGACTGGACTTGGTTGCCGACGACCTGGAGCGCCACATTGCTGCTGCTACCGCTAAGAGGAGTCCAATTGGGCCCTAGAGTAGGCGCGTTGGACCGATTGAAGGTATCGCTCGCCACCTGTGACATCGTAGCGGGCGCCACTGTTAGTACGGCACTCTGCGGGGTGCTATTGTAGGTCGCCGTTATAGTCACCGGGGTGGTGAAACTGACGCCGGCGGTGCTGATTGCGAAGGAGGCGCTGCTAGCGCCGCCTGGCACGCCTACACTCGCAGGCACGGAAGCAAGCGCAGGGTTGCTGCTGACCAGCGTCACCGTCGCCCCACCCGCCGGTGCCGGCGGATTTAGCGTCACCGTGCCAAGTGAGGGATTACCGCCCGTAACCTTGGCGGGCTTCACGCTTATAGCGAGAGGACCCTGGAACGCGTTCTTGAAACAGAGGACATAGGCTACCCATGAAGTCGAAACATGGGAAGTCGCTGTGGCGCGATAGCTGCCATTGGCATTTACGGACCGGTCTTCCAGCATGGAAGTAGCATCGAAGTTTCGGAGCGTAAAGCCTGGGCCAGCCGTATACGGAGTCGCAAATCCGTAATATCCGAACAGCCCGATGATGGTCTCATTAGCCGAGTTTGTGGCCGCAGAAGGACCACTATCCTGAGTCACGCCGGTCCCGGTGGACGACGCAAATACGTTAAGCGGTGCGGAAGGATCCAGGCCCGAGTATTCCGCCGCGTCCGCAAGGGAAATCGATGTCGTTCTGCCTGAATATGTGATGGTTACCCCAAGCTGAGTGCCGCCGTTGATATTCCTGGCATACCAAGCCTGGAAGCGACCCACCGCACCCACATTTATGGGTCCGGAGATGGAGTTGTAGGTGTTCCCCAGGTTGTCGGTGACCGTCGCCGTGATCGTCTGGTTGTCCCAATGTGAGAAGACCAAAATCAGGTTTCCGGTCGTCACGGGCTGGCTTAGATAGGTCGTCTCAACCGAGGCCGAGCCTGCGTCGCCAGAAGTCCACTGCACGAACTGGCCACCGGGAGGCGTAACCGTCAGCCCAGTGGTTCCGTTGATTGATCCCGAGGTCGCCTGAATCGTCGTGCTCCCGGCGCTCACTCCGGTTGCTAGACCCGTGCTGTTAATGGTCGCCACCGCCGGATTCGTCGAGCTCCAGGTTGCCGAATTTGTCAAATCCTGGTGGCTCCCGTCACTGTACGTTCCCGTCGCCGTGAACTGTTGCGGGGTTCCCGCCGCAATCGTAGGATTTGTCGGGGTCACAGCGATCGACACCAACGTTGGGCTAGGTGTAACGGTCAGAGTGGTGGATCCGTTGACCGATCCCAATGCCGCTCGGATCGTTGTGGTTCCCACGCCTACTCCCGTCGCCAGACCTGTGCTGTTAATGGTCGCCGCCGAGGGGCTTGTCGAGGTCCAAGTCGCCGCATTGGTTAGGTCCTGGTGGCTCCCGTCACTGTACGTTCCCGTCGCCGTGAATTGCTCCTGGGTTCCCACCACAATCGATGGATTGACCGGGGCTACGGCGATCGAAACCAACGTTAGACTAGCCGTGACCGTCAGACCCGTGGATCCGTTGATCGCTCCCGAGGCGGCTTGAATCGTCGTATTCCCGGCGCTCACGCCCGTCGCCAGACCTGTGCTGTTAATGGTAGCCACCCCAGGACTCGTCGAGCTCCAGGTCACAACATTGGTCAGATTCTGCAAGCTCCCGTCGCTATAGGTTCCCGTCGCCGTGAACTGCTGCGGGGTTCCCGCCGCAATCGTGGGATTGACCGGGGTTACCGCCAGCGATGCCAGCGTCGCCGTGTAGATTTGCTGGATTTGTCCCGTCGTCAGCGCGCTGCTGTAGAGACGCAGTTCGTCCACCTGCCCGGAGGCATATTCTGTCGTGCCCCCTCGAGAAAACACATAGAGGGGATTGCTGCCGAAGTTGTTGGTGTTGGTCGAGGTCAAAAGGCTGCGGGTGGCCGTCTGTAACACCCCATCGAGGTAGAGCTTTACCTCGTTCGCTCCTGTCTGGCTCTTGTCAAAGACAAAGGCCAGATGGTGCCAAACTCCCGAAGAAGGCTGGTTGTAGCAGTTCGCCACGTACCCAACATTGCCGTGCAGCGAGGCCTGCAGGCCGGCGCAGCTATTATCGTCAGGAAACACCCCAAAGCCCGTAGTCGAACCGTTGTAATTCGCCGTGGCCTCAAACAGCACATGTCCCCCGCTGGTCGAGTAGGTGCGATTCACCCACGCCGTGACCGTAACTGCGTTGGTGCTGCTGAGATTCACCGCCGGGATGCTTACATACTGATTGGTCCCATTCGCCGAGACGGCATTCCCGATCTTGCCGCTTACCCGACTCACTCCATTGACCAGGGTGGCCGTATTACCGCTGCCCGAAGAATCGGCCGATGTCGTACCGGAACCCTCGTTAAACGCCCAATAACCGGCTAAGCCTGACACTTGCCCGGCGGTAACGGTCAAGGTGGTGGATCCGTTGATCGCTCCCAGTGTGGCTTGGATCGTTGTGCTACCGGCACTCACTCCCGTCGCCAGACCGGTACTGTTGATGGTCGCCACCGAGGGGCTTGTCGAGGTCCAGGTCGCCGCATTGGTCAGATCCTGGTGGCTCCCGTCACTGTAGGTTCCCGTCGCCGTAAACTGCTGCGGCGCTCCCACCGCAATCGATGGATTCACCGGGGTTACGGCGATCGACACCAACGATGCTCCGGCGGTCACCGTCAGACCCGTAGACCCATTGATCGATCCCGAGGCCGCTTGAATCGTCGTACTTCCGGCGCTGACGCCCGTTGCCAACCCGGTGCTGTTAATGCTCGCCACCGCAGGATTCGTCGAACTCCAGGTCACAAAGTTTGTTAGGTTCTGCAAGCTTCCGTCGCTATAGGTTCCCGTCGCCGTGAATTGCTGCGGAGTTCCCGTTCCAATCGTGGGATTGGCCGGGGTTACCGCCAGCGATGCCAGTGTCGCTGTGTAGATTTGCTGGATTTGTCCCGCCGTCAGCGCGCTGCTGTAGAGACGCAGTTCGTCCACCGTACCCGCCGCATAGGATTGCGTGCCCCCGCGAGAAAACACATAGATAGGATTGCTGCCGAAATTGTTGGTGTTGGTCGAAGTCACCAGGCTGCGGGTGGCCGTTTGTAACACCCCATCGAGGTAAAACTTTACCTCGTTCGCTCCTGCCTGGCTCTTGTCAAAGACAAAGGCCAGATGGTGCCAAACTCCCGAAGAAGGCTGGTTGTAGCAGTTCGCCACGTACCCAACATTGCCGTGAACCGCGGCCTGGAGGCCGCCGCAGCTATTATCGTCAGGAAACACCCCAAAGCCCGTAGTCGAACCGTTGTAGTTCGCCGTGGCCTCAAACAGCACCGGCCCCCCGCTGGTCGAGTAGGTGCGATTCACCCACGCCGCGAGCGTAACCGCGTTGGTGCTGCTGAGATTGACTGCTGGGATGCTTACATACTGATTGGTTCCATTCGCCGAGACCGCATTCCCGATCTTGCCGCTTACCCAACTGACGCCATTGACCAGGGTGGCCGTATCACCGCTGCCCGAAGAATCGGCCGATGTCGTACCGGAACCCTCATTAAACGCCCAATAACCGGCTAAGCCTGACACTTGTCCGGCGGTAACGGTGAGGGTCGTAGACCCGTTGATCGACCCCAACGCCGCCTGGATCGTTGTGCTTCCCGCACTCACGCCTGTCGCCAGACCGGTGCTGTTAATGGTCGCCACCCCGGGCGACGTCGAAGTCCATGTCGCCGAACTGGTCAGATCCTGGTGAGTCCCGTCACTGTAAGTTCCCGTTGCCGTAAACTGCTGCGGTGCTCCTACTGCAATCGATGGATTCACCGGGGTTACGGCGATCGACACCAACGATGCTCCGGCGGTCACCGTCAGACCCGTAGACCCATTGATCGCTCCCGAGGCCGCTTGAATCGTCGTACTCCCGGCGCTCACGCCCGTCGCCAGACCGGTGCTGTTAATGCTCGCCACCCCCGGATTCGTCGAGCTCCAAGTCACAAAATTGGTCAGGTTCTGTAAGCTTCCGTCGCTATAGGTTCCCGTCGCCGTGAACTGCTGCGGAGTTCCCGTGCCAATCGTGGGATTGGCCGGGGTTACCGCCAGCGATGCCAGCGTCGCCGTGTAAATCTGTTGGATCTGTCCCCCCGTCAGCGCGCTGCTGTAGAGACGCAGTTCGTCCACCTGCCCGGAGGCATATTCGCCCGTGCCCCCGCGAGAAAACACATAGAGAGGATTGCTGCCGAAGTTGTTGGTGTTGGTCGAGGTCACCAGGCCGCGGGTGGCCGTCTGTAACACCCCATCCACGTAAAAACTTACCTCGTTGGCTCCTGCCTTACTCTTGTCAAAGACAAATGCCAGATGGTGCCATGCGCCCGAAGAAGGCTGGTTGTAGCAGTTCGCCACGTACCCCACATCGCCGTGAACAGCGGCCTGGAGCCCGCCGCAGCTACTATCGTCAGGGAAGACTCCAAAGCCCGTAGTGGAACCGTTGTAATTCGCCGTGGCCTCAAACAGCACATGCCCCCCGCTGGTGGAGTAGGTGCGATTCACCCACGCCGCGAGCGTCACCGCGTTGGTGCTGCTGAGGTTGACCGCCGGAATGTTTACATACTGATTCGTTCCATTTGCCGAGACGGCATCTCCGATCTGGCCGCCAACCCAACTGACGCCATTGACCAGGGTGGCCGTATTACCGCTACCCGAAGAGTCGGCCGCCGTCGTACCGGAACCCTCATTAAACGCCCAGTAACCGGCTAGCGTTTGAGCTTGCGCGGGCATGGCAATAAGAGCAACCGCGAGCGCGAATTGAACCAATAGTGCGAGTGTAAAAGGGGCGTTTTTTTGACGAATCATAGAAATCTCTCCTAACCGGGCAAAATTGTTAACCAACGCGAAAGCTGGCGCGGGAATGGGGATACTAAGCATGCGTCCGCTGCAAGTCAGAATCTCGCGTGATCTGAAAGATCAACTCCAAATATTCAACTTGTGTTCGGTAATGCGAGCTTCTTTGTGGTATCGGGCAAGAGCAGGTCTATCCGCGGGCTGTCGACAATCGCAGAACACTACCTGTCAGCAACATGTCAGAACTTACTCGGCGTTTCGTGGAGAACAACCAATGAACAACCGCTCCGCCCGCAACTGGAGAACTTCCTGGCGCTGAACTTGCGGGAAAGCGTTTACGAATCTTAGGTCAGCCGGGATACCTTGAACCTGCCAATCGCATCCTTCAGCCGGCTTGTGACCGTGGGCAATGGCGAGTAGAAATTCCGTGTCCACCGATGTTTGACGAGGCGCCCGAGTACTTCCTCTGAAAGCACTCCGTGATCTGACGCCGCCGCATTGCTCCGCACGTGCTCCGGCGTTCGCATTCCTGGGATGACGGTTGTAACTGCAGAATGCGAAAGACAGAATCGCAACGCGAGATCGGGAAGCGATTCAAGGCTGGCGCCGGTGTCTGTCATCAGACGCTGGACTCTTTCCCATACTTGCTTCTTGCGATTTCCGGAGAAGTAGTAGTTCCTGAAGTCCCCATCAGGAAATATTGTCTGAGGACAAACTTTGCCTGCGAGGCTACCTTCGTCGAAAGGCACTCTGGCTACTACTCCGATGTCGTGGTTCTGACAGTATGGAAATAGTTTGTCTCCCGGCGATTGGTCGAACACATTGTAAATAACCTGAATGCAGTCAATCAGCCCAGTCTCAAGTGCGTGCAGTACGTTCTCTGGTTCGTGATCATTGATGGAGATTCCTATAAACCGGGCCATCCCACCTCGGCGGATCTCCGCCACCGTTTCCAACCAAGCCGCGTCGTGCGCCCACTCGTCAGACCACACGTGATATTGAAGCAAATCGACGCAATCGCGCCCGAGGTTTTTCAAGCTTCGAATTAGGCATTGCAGAACGTGGTTCTTCGGAAATGTTTCCGAGAGCGGAGTCCCGGGAGGTGCAGGCCACTTTCGGTTCAGCGGCGGAATCTTGGTGGCAATGATGATTTCGTGAGAGTTTCCCAAAGCACGCGCCAGCAGTCGCTCGCTGTGACCCTCACCATAGGCTAACGCGGTATCGAAAAAATTAATGCCGGCGTCTCTCGCTGCTACTAGGGTGCGAAGCGACGTCCCATCTTGCGCACCAATCCACGAACTTCCTCCTATTCCCCACGCCCCAAGTCCGATTTCACTAACCGCCAACTGAGTTCGGCCCAATCGCCTGTATCGCATCCCGCTATGCCCTCGTACTGCTCTTTCGCCCGGTTCCAATCTTCGCTGCGCAAGGTCTAATGAGCGTTTTGTTTCCGTTTTCCCATATGGCCAGAACTAACAAAAGTCCGCGCGAATTAACAGGGTCGTGCGAAGACTGGGCCCGCTATTACACATCGGCGCTCGACGACGCCAAGCTCTCAACCGGCCGCGCAATATTCGCCAACTGATCCACCAGGGAGAGATACTCACTGCTCCTGGACTCCCAACTGTACGGATTAACGAACGCCCGCGCACTGGCAACTTGGCGTGATCTTAGGTTTACGTCTCGAATCAGCTTCAACATGCATTCAGCCAAAGCGTCAGCGTCGCCACTCGGGAAGAATGTGGCTACGTCATCATTGAAGTAGTACCTATCCACAGTTGTCTCAGCGAGAATGATCGGGACCCCCAATATCATGAATTCCAGGGTCTTGGTGCTGAAGGCTTCGTCCCCGAAAGAGTCTCTACGTTTAGGGACAATCCCAAGGTCGGCATTTTCGATAATCGAGGATATTTCCCGCAGAGACACAGGACGGTGAAACGAAACTCCTTCGGCGACACCGAGCTTGGCGGCGAGTTGAATAAGATCTTCCCGCGAGGGACCCTCGCCATAGATATGGAACTCGCAGTTAGGGACACGCTGCTTCACTTTGGCGAACGCACGAATTGCTATGTCCACCCCCTGGTGCCAGTTCAGCGTGCCTGGATAGAGCATGACAACTTTTCCATCGCGGCGCGTCCGGCCGCGCGGCTGAAAGACGCGTGGATCGGGATAGTTCATAAACACCGAGCACTTGGATTGCGCCACCGATCTGCCGATTAACCTCTGGTGCCAGATGTGGTTTGGTGCAATGACATGGTCGGCAAACGCGGCGGACAGGCGCTCGATCGCCAGCAGCGCAAAAAACATTGCTGACCCTGACGCGGAGCGGAACTTGGTGCCGTAGAGCTCGGGCGAGAGATCGTGGATATCGAGTACGATTCGTGCTCCCGTCAAACGCGTACTAGCCGCGGCAAATACCAGAAAATCTGGAACCGAGTGGACATGTACAAACTCGTATCGCTGGCGTGCATGTTTCAGGGCGACCCTGACTAAAGCCCGCAGAAAGAACATCAATATGCGGAGCAGGTAGGACCACTTTGTCTTCTCGTTCCTCTGCCTCGACTGAATGCGAAACACCCGGACATCGTTGAGCACCTCCACCTTCTGCTGTCCTTCGTGGCGCAGCGCAAATACATCGACCTCGTCCCCTCTGGCAGCAAGCGCCTCGGCATATCTCATTACCCGATTATCGCCTTCGTAGAAGCTATAGGCGATCATACAGACGTTCATTGCGATGTCTTTCCGCCGTGCCAGTTGTTGCTTTTGTTGAGAGCCATAAACCACAAAGCTTGGCTGAAGAGGACGCCGTGCCAAGGGTCAAAGAATTGACGGGATCGGTACATCGGAGAGGTTGTCGATACGTCCACCAAAGACCTCTGCGGGGAGTCCAAATATATCGTCACTCAGCCGAAGAACGGCGTTCCTGACGGCGGGTACCTTCTTGGACAAATAGTTAGCGGTACGCTCTCTATCGTCAAAGGCCGCATTGATAACGCCGATTATTTGGTCCTGGTTCAGCTCTCTTGCGTCCGCCACCAGTGAGGCGACCCCGATTGTGTCCAGGACACCAAAGAATTTTCCGCTGTACGCGATGGTCACGGCAGGAATCTCCTGTGACAGCGCAGCAATACACGCGTGCATTCTGGAGCCTACAAAGAAGTCGCACTGCCCGATGACATACTTAATCTCGCATTGGTCGAGTTCGCCTCTCACGATCCCTAAGCGACCGTCATATTGTCCGGACAACTCCGCAAAGATCTCTTCGCAGGCCAGAACATCGCTCTCAGAACCAGGCTCTGTGCCAAACACGTGAGGAACGAGAAGAACAGTTGCCTCTTTCTTCTGTATCAGGTCATCGACAATCGAACCTATGAGCTTTCTGTAATCGGTACACAGCCCAAACATGTTGTCGTGCGTGTAGCCCCCGGCCAGCAACAAACCGCTAATGTTAAGTCCGACAAGGGCAGAGCTCCTTCTCGCGTTCAAGCTAACACCCACAACCTCTGCGCGGGAGGGTTTCCTGGGCTCGACCACGAATCCCACGTCATAACACAAAGCGTGCTTGGTCGCGTCGTAGTCGGTCCCAAGTAGGATCTTAAGCTCCTCGATACCATGATGATCTCGTGAGTAGACTCGCTGGGCGCGCCGGAGTATCCACTGTGCGATCAGGCGAGGCAGCTTGCCGCAAAACGGTCCCAATGTTTGAGGAAGCAGGATCAGCCTTTTGCGGAGAATGATCGCCAGGATCAGCGGCAAGGATACGTAGAAGAACCTCCCCAGACCGTAGATATCGCTGAAGCTGTCTCCTCCTGAAATTGCTGCGATTAGGTCCGACTCGCAAATCTGGAGCAGGCACTTATTGCGCGCGATAATCCACTCCCGCACTCTGCCGGCTGGAAGGAGTCGAAGAAGCCCTGCGAGCGCCAATAGAACAACGATATTGTTCGGTAGATATAGCTTCTTCGAAAATCTCATCGCCACGACCGGTACTGAAACTCTCGCACCCTGCCCGTCAAGAGTCTGCACAGCCTCTTCGGTCCCATAGTCCAGTAATGAGATAGATACTCGGCGTCCCTGCCCCGTCAGGCAGCGCATTGCACCAGACGCCAAGGCGCCGACCCCCATGTTCTGCGTATCGAACGTGGCGCCGAACAGCAGTACCTTTAGGGTCTTTTCTTCAGACATGTTTCTCCGCGCCGACGACAGCTTGATACAAAACGGCAACATCGTCGCACCGGGTTCCGACCACCCGCTTGCTGCCTAAGCACTGCCTGACATCGGATGTCACTTGTGCCGCCAGTGGCAGGAAAGACTTCGATATCGTCGAACAACAAGTATTCACCGGCAGAATGCTCCACCATTTTCGCCGCATGTACGCATAGGACCGCCAGTAGTCCAAGGGTAGGTACCTGACACCATTGCTGTTATGAATGCAAAATGCGGGAATGATGTAGCACTTCATGCCATCCGCCCGCGCTCGCAGGCAGATGTCCGCTCCGTACAGATGAAAGTTCGGGAGGCGATCGTCGAATCTAAGTCCGGAGCTACGACGTAACACGAGCAAAAGTTCATCGAGGACGTTGGCCTCAATGGGATTGTCAAAGGGCTCCCCAAGCACTCGGTTGAGGCCGGTCGAATAACAATGGCCTCTCATTTCGGTGGTACTGCCACGGCTTACGCCAAAGACTCCCAGCACGCCCCAATTCGGATCGGTAGTCTCCAGGGCTTGCAAAGCACGGCTTAGGTTCGCCTTCCAGCCCTTGGGTAGATATACGTCCTGGTGAGCGAAGACGACAACCTCCGAGGTCGCTTCCGAGAGGCCGCTGTTGTAGGCAGACCCGGCGGAATCGAAACCGCTCTTCCTGATCAACTGGCAATGCGAATCGATGTCCGGCGACGCCAAAAGAGTTGTTCGCAAGACTGCCTCGTTGTTCACGGCAACGATTAGGCTCCAGTCGGAGAGGCGATCGAGTAAGGATACTTCGGAATCAGAGATGTGTTTGTCTAACATCATGCAGGCCCCGCAGGACGCAAGGTCGTGGGTGAAGTCACCCGTTCGTCACGCAAGAAAGCTATAGAGAGGGAGCCGGCTGTTCCGCGCTCGTCGCCGGTAGGCCCTCATTTTCCGTTGTCGTCAGGAACTCTCGCCACAAGACAATCAGGCTGGGAATGCCGGCAGCCAGGGCCAGCCCCAGAGCAACGACAGTTCTTGCATTCGCAAACCGCGTCGCCGGGAGAATTCGTATTACCAAGGCCGCCGTCACTCCGGCAGACATCATCCATTTGTTGGCACTAGTCCATCGGAATGCAACTTCGCGACGAATCACGACAGAAACGACACAGTAATACACTGCGTAGGTCGCCAGAAAACCGATGCCCAGGCCAGGAAGCCCAAACCACTTGACTGAAAGCCAGGTCGTTCCCAGGGTACTTAAGCCCCCAATACACTCCACCAGGAAATAGGTTGATGGAGTAGCTCGGGCGAGAATCGCGAATGACATAGTCCAGCTTGCAAATTTGAACAAGTCCCCGATCAGCTGCCATTCCAGAATAGCGACCGTAGCCCCGAATTTGAGAGAATAAATGAGAGGCACCATGTACGGAACAAGGGCGAGAGTCCCCAAAATCATGGGCACCGCCACCAGCATGACCAGCCTGTGTTGCGCATTGATCAGGCTAACTAGTTGCGCCGGCTGCTCCGCGGCGGCAGAGACGCGCGGAAAATAGTCCTGTCCCATAGCGGTCACCAGAAAACCTAAGTATCCTACCGAGATGGCGGCGGCGGCGCGATAGTATCCGACGCTCTCAGCGTTAAGAAGATGCAATACGACAATTGGCAGTACCAACTGAATACCAGTCCCAACAAACATACTCGCAGTGTAGGGCCCGCCAAAACGAATCAGCGACCATGCAGCATCGAGGGTCTCCCGGAACGATCCTCCCGCACCGGTCTTTTCCACGTCACGCTGAAGGAAATAGTACGAGACGATCCAACTGGCGATCGCTCCTCCAAGGACGGCGATTCCAATGCCCCGCACTCGCCAGATCAGAACTGCGGCAATGCTTATCCCGGCACTCAAGAGGGTATTCGCGACACCATACTTGGCCAGAGCTGCGACCCGGTGATATGCATTCAGAGTCCCCACTTGGATATTTCCTGCCACCGTAAACAGTAAGGCTATTCCCATGAGTATGATGGTGTCCCCATGGTCCGGAACTCCCAGTACTATTTGGCTCAGGCGCGTTCGAAAGGCACAGAGAACAACCATCGCCAGGCTTCCCGCTACGGCGAAAATTAGCCATGATGCCCTTCGTAGGCATGCGATTGTCGCCATCTCGTTTCGGGTTACGGCACCGGCCCCCATGCGGACTAACCCAGTCGCCATTCCCATTCCGGCGAGCAGACTCGCGACGGCGACAAAGCTCTGCAGCAGTCCATAGTAACCATAGCCCTCAGGCTGGATACACAGAGCCATCACCTTAGCCGACGCCAGGCTCACTAGAACGCTGACTATCGAGCTGCTGCTGAGTAGCGCCGTAGCTCGGAAACTCGACTTCATCCGGGGTACCTCATAGAGATGGTCAATATAAGAGTACGGGTAGGTTTGTGTGGTACCGTGAACCTTGGCCCAACAAATAGGGTAACGGAACGGCGACCACACCGTTCCTCAGAAGGATTGCTGTAGTCATGAAATACTGGGGCCTGGCATTATTTCGCGGCCGCTTGGTCGCAACCGTTCAAGCGTCTATCTGTTACTTCTAGAGGTTGCTGCCTGGCCCAGGCCTCGTATCCCAAGCCCTGCCACGGCATGCCGCGATCAAAACGATGCATCCAAGGGTAAGGTTTGCCTTTACCCATGACAACGTATTTCCTCAGGTCCCTTACCACCTTAATAGGGTCTCCAACTGCCAGCGAGAAGTCCGGCAGCGTCTTGTTGACAACAGAGTTCGCGCCGATCAAACAATTGGCGCCTACTCGAACTCCTGCCAGGATAATGGAGTGTACGCACACCTGAGTGTAATTCCCAATATATCCGCCTTGTATATCTGTCGAGGGAGGATATGGGTCGTTCGTCATTACAGAGTACGGGTACATCCAAACGAAGTCACCCAGAGATGATGTTTGCGAAATGTGAACATTGCTATGCAACCTGCAATAGTTGCCGATGCTGACATCTCCCTCGATATCTGAGAGGGTTCCGATCGAACAACCATGACCGATCGTGGTATTCTCCCGAATTGTTACCCGGTGGCCGGCGTTAAAGTCGTCCCCGATGTTGCACTTAGCGTAGATGATCGCATGGCTTCGGATCAGTGCACCGCGGCCAATCGTCGTCGGGGGGTTCTCGTAACTGGTGTCCCGGTAGTACGCATTCAAAGGCTCGCCAATGACGCAATCATTACAGACAATGGAGCCGTCCCTTATTTCGACATTGTCGTAAATGACTGTGTTGTCCCCTATGCGAACGTTACGGCCAATCTTAGCCTTTGGGCTGACATAGACGCCGCGTCCCGTAAATTTCATTGTTTTCTCGCCTTAATTTGGTAAATTGCCAGCGCTTGGTGGCCGCCATATGGCTATTCTGTGCGAAGATTACCGCCGGCAGTTATTTCGTCTGAATCCGGGAATCTGAAGACGCCTCGTGCCATCCTCTCTTCTCTGTCGTGTCAATCAATTCGATGTTGAGGTTATTCTTGGCCAGGAAGAACGCTATGTCCTTGTTATTGAATGCCTCGCCTGGTTGTGGGGGCAGAATGAATCTCGCGCCCTTCGACTTTAGTAGCGGAATCTCTAGCTTCAGATCGTTACACCTAAAGCAGATATGATGAATTCCCCCACCCCGGCGAGCGAATGAGGCGATGGGCGAATCTGGTCCCAAAGGCTGGACCAATTTCACCGCAACTGAGCCCGCCTTGGCCAGAAACACTACGCTTACTTTCTGGTGAATGTTAACCACAACGTCGGATGCCACTCGATATCCAAACAAGTCCTGCCACTGCTCGATGCCATCCTCAAGAGAACAGACCACTACGCCGATGTGATCAATCAACATGACCCACCTGCGGAACTGCTGGTTGGGGCTGCGGAGGACAAACTTGACTTCCTCAATGTCCAGCTCACATTACACCTGTGGTGTCGTCTGCTTGCCAACTGACACGGTCGAGACGGACCGAGTGTTTCTTGTCCCGAGCTACCGCCCATCGCAGCAAGGGAGGCGCCAATCGAACACCGAGCCACTTCGCCGCAAGGCTCGGCGATGATCCGTACTTGGCAGCATTGGAAATTGACCGAAGCGCCTGACGATACTCGCCTCGCTCAATATGCCAATTGGCCCAAGCCTTATGAATTCTGTTCAGATTCCGACGGCCAAGTTCTTGTGTCTCTGGCGACGAGCCCTGGCTCAGCCTGAGCTGCTTTTCGAAGCGGTACTGGTCCATGCGCAGGCAAAACTCGTCCTTATGCCAATTCCTCGATTCTCCAAGATGTCGCGCCTCAGCTGGCGAGCGGTCAATAAGCACCATCGGCATACTAACGAAGCAGAATTGTGTCGCAAGAGAGAGTCGAAACATGAAATCGTGGTCTTCACTGTATCGTAGGTTAGGGTCCACTCCGCCCACCTGGCGCACCAGATCCGTGCGAGCTATCGCAGTCTGCATCCAGATCGGATGTTTCCCTGAGCCGATCAGCCGGGTAGCGTCCTCCACAACCCCAAAAGGCTGTTCCTTCGCCTTTCCGGAAGCCTCGAAGACACTTCTCTTCATATACGGATTGTTCATGAACCAGGCATCTGTAAAGCAGACTCCATACTCGTCACCAAACTTCTCCAGCGCATGAAACTGCATTTCCAACTTCGTCGGCAGCCAAAGATCGTCGTTGGCATTGAACCCGAGCCAGTCCCCTTTGGCATTCGCAATACCGGTGTTGTTGGCCACGCTTTGTCCCTGGTTCGACTGGTGAATGTACCGAACACGATCATGCCAAAGTGGATTTTGTTCCCTCTGCCGTTCGACCTGGTCAGACGTGTCATCTGTCGAGCCATCGTCCACAATGATCACTTCCATCACGGGATGGGTCTGATTCAACACGCTTTCCACCGAGTATCGCAGAACGTCCGACCGGTTATAGCTCGGGATAATGACTGACACGCTTCGCTTGGCCGCCATATGTCTAGGGATTCCGGGTAAAGAATTGTTGGGTCAAATTTGCCGAATTTCTGAGCCGAGTCCGCTGCCTTCGCTGACTGAGCACCGGGCTTAGTGAAGGGTAACTACTCCGCGGTTACGTCTGGATCCTATTTCCGATTGTCTGCCGCTGTTACAGGTTACTTGGTAAAGTGCCTTAGTGGTCGCTGGATTGCACTAAAGTGACCAAGGTCCTCACGCGGAGGCTCTCTGCCCGAATGACACGAGACAGCGGTCACGTCGACGACTTGCATGTTCGGGATGAAGAATAGATTTCTAACTCCTTAGGACTCTTCGAAACACCACCAGTCGGAGTAACCATCCGACTTTTGTTCCAGGATCGCAGAGGTGGAGAAGGCCAATGACGCAGTTTGCGCTCCTACCGGCATTGGTTTGTATCCCTTTGCCAAATATAGCTGTTACGTATGTTGCTCCGAGGCTGTGAACACGGTTCCGAGCCTAGATGGGCAATCCTCCAGACTTTGCTGAAAAAAATACCTTTGATGATGTAAATATTACGCTCATATAGGCATTAAAGTAACGCAAACTAATATTACTATAGTAATAATGCAGGACGATTTTTTGATTGACTCGATTAGGTGCCCGTTGTCATTTTGAAATAGTCAAACAAATCTTAAGGTCGTCCTTAAAACAGCGCAAGACAGACTTCCGCCAGCGCTAAAGAACCCCAGGTTGCCTGGAGAAAGCGCCATGATCCGCCAAAAATCTGTATCACACGTACTCATCCTGTTGGCTTCGCTCGTATTCGCGGTTGCTGTCAGTGCGACGTCCGCACAAGCCCAAACCCCTGTCGGTTATTGGAAATTTGATGATGGTTCCGGCACCCTGGCAATCGATTCCTCCGGTAACGGCCATACCGCCACACTGGTCAACGGCGTCAGATGGGTTTCCGGAAAAATCGGCGACGCGGTTTCTGCAAGCGCGTCCAGTAGTCAATACGTACGCGTTCCCGCCATTGACCTCAGCCACACGAAAGCGGTTACCGTCACACTCTGGGCAAATCGGACCTACTCGACGGGCGGGGGCCATGCGCTGTTTGAGGCCACGACAAATTACAACAATTCGACTACGGGTTTTGTCTTCCTTCCTGACGATGCTACCTGCCGGGGCATTCAGGTTGCTCTACATGGCAATGTCGGATACGTGGCGAACTGCTATAGCCAACCTTCTTCTGGAGTTTGGCACCACCTCGCTCTTGTTTTCGACAAGAACCAGACAGGCGGAAACCAAGTCAAGTACTACTTGGATGGCGTGCTACAACCTGTCAACTGGAACATTTTCGCCTCGACTAACACAAACTACTTTGGCAATAATCCCATCTATCTGTTTTCGCGCGGTGGCACCCTAGAGTTCAATTCCGGTTTGATCGATGACCTCCGCATCTACAATAGTGCCCTGACCGCCGCACAAATCCAGCAGATTTACAATGGTGCGACGTTGGTGTCGATCGCTGTGACACCGGCAAATCCTATGATCGCGGTGGGATCTCCCCAGCAGTTCACGGCGACCGGAACCTACAGTGACGGGAGCCACCGGGACCTGACCAATTCGGCGGCCTGGACCTCAACGAACCCTTCGGTGGCAACCATTAACAGCACAGGCTTCGCAACCGGTGTGACGGCGGGGAGCACGACGATTCAGGCAACCTCGGGCGCGATCTACGGTTCCACGGGCCTAACCGTAACGGCAGCGCCGGTCCTGGTGTCGATCGCCGTAACCCCGGTCAATCCATCGATTGTGGTCGGCACCCAGGAGCAATTCACGGCGACTGGAACCTACAGCGACGGGACCCACCAGGATCTGACCAATTCGGCGACCTGGACCTCGACGAACCTTTTGGTGGCAATCATTAACAGCACAGGCTTGGCAACCGGTGTGACGGCGGGGAGCACGACGATTCAGGCGACCTCGGGCGCGATCTACGGTTCCACAACCCTAACCGTTACGCTGCCGCTGCCACATTGGGTGACCCTATCGTGGACTGCCAGTATATCCCCAGTCGTGGGTTACAACGCCTACCGCTCCACGACTTCGGGTGGGCCGTACACGAAGCTTAATTCCAGTTTGATTTCCAATACGAGCTACGATGACCAGGCGGTACAAAGCGGCACAACCTATTACTATGTAACCACCGCCGTCAACTCGCAGGGACTGGAAAGCGTTTACTCGAACCAAGCGGTTGCTACCGTCCCCTGACACAATTGGAGCGTATCGTGAAAGCAGATTCAAACTTGACTCTCTGTCTCACTCACTCATACATTTGCAAGATAGGTGACGCAATGAAGCAGATACTACGCCAGCGGCTGCTTACGGAAATCGCCATGCTGCTTTTCTTCGCGGCTCTCTTAACCGGTAGCTCCTACGCAGCTTGCCACGTTGTCCAGCAAGGAGGAACTGGCGCTAAGACCGGAGCTGACTGGAATAATGCTCTATCTGATCTACCCTCATCCTTGGTCCGAGGTCACATCTACTACATGGCAGCCGGACAATACGGCCGGCACACGTTCAGGGACGCTGACAGTGGTCAACAACTGATCCAGGTCCGGGCTGCGACCGCGAGCGATCACTGTACGGACACGGGTTGGAACGCAGGGACCATGGTCGGACAAGCTGTTTTCTCCTGCTCGTCTGCCTGTGGCGCAGTGCTCAACTTCAACACTGACTATTATGTCTTCAACGGCCAGTATTGCACTCCGCTGCCAGGAGCAGCGGTTTGCACGAGTGGGTTTGGCTTCAAGGTGGACAACAGCAACAAAAACGCCAGTGCCGACATTCAAGGCGGTTTGGGATACAACGGACCCCCTGATTATGACCACGACATTACCGTACAGTACGCCGAGGTCAATGGCGCTCATCCCACCAGCGATTCCTCGAAACTCGATATTGGATTTGATTTTGAGGGTGGCAGTTATAACCTGCTATTCGATCATGTCTATGTCCACGACGATTGGGTGCCGTTTTTCTTGAAAGGAAACCACAATCATCAAAGCGGAAGCGGTTACGTCTTTGGGTCAGGTGACAATATTACGATACAATATAGCTATTGGGCGCACAACTACAATTCCGCCGCCAATCATAGCGAAGGCTGTTCCTGCTCCGAAGGTCTTACAAACTTCACTATCCGTTATAACTATATCGTAGACATGCTTGGCACCGCTTATATAGGCACGCCTTCTGGCGCAGACTACAACAACGGAAACGGCAATAACGGACCTTGGTCTATCTACGGCAATGCTTTCATGGCAACAAGTGGCGGCATTGGCAGTCTCCACTGCGGGACCGGAGACGGCATGCTTGCAGCCTGGGACACGACATTCTCTGGCGATGTCTACTTTCTCAACAATACGATCGCCAACTTCAGGGGCTGTCAGGCCTATAACAACGGCTTTGGCATGGGACTCGCATATACGACCCCGATGCAACATCTTTATTCACAAAACAACCTGATCTGGAGTACCGATGTGGTTACGGTCTTGAATACCGGAGTCACAAGTTGGGATGGGGCTACCTACACGGGAGTCAACTGGAGCTACAATGCGTGGTATCAGATTCCAGACGGAAGTGCCTCGAACGATACTGATTCACACAAGCAAGTCTCTTCGTCCAACCCGTTCGTAAACTCCGGATCCTATAACTGGAACCTCGCCTCGGACACCAACGCCGGAACCAACACGCATTCCTTGGTCGCCGGAAATGATGTCGACATGAATGGCGTCTCGCGTGGGGTTGATGGCGTGTGGGACCGCGGCGCATTCCAAATCTCGGGATCACCATCTCGGCCGGCGCCGCCGACAAACCTCACAGCGACGCCCCACTAATGAGTCTACGCTGACACGGGCCTTTTCCGTCAGCGGCACTACTCCGATTGGGGCGGCCTAGTAGCAGATGGGGGACCCCGGGTTTCCTCTAGCCTCTGAAGAGATTGGCCGCAACCATGGCCGCTGGATTTCCGCCGGCAGAGACTACTACGAAAGCCTCCCGCGCCTGAATCCTGCTCAACGAGACCCTTGCCCGGCTGCATCTTTCTGTTGGAGACGCTTCCTCCACTTCGTCTTCACCAGTTGCAGCTTTCCAGACCGCGAAAGAACGCGCTTCAGCAGCAAGTCGATCAACGCAATTGGAGTTCTCAATAAGTTGACGCCCATTCCTCGAACGGTGGGAGCAAACACTTGAATTTGCGCCTCCATCCAACTGCAGTCACCCAATACTTCTTTGTACTGTGCGTCTCCCAGTCCCCAATCGATATGCCGAACAGCTTCGTGAGGATATGAGTCGCATAGCTCCTCGACCGACTTCACGACAAGATACATACCTGGTGAATACTTGCTATATGCTGGATCGTAACCCATGAAATCACTGTGCAAGGTGCTCTGGTATACGGTCCCGACCCAAAAGGCTGCAGGTTCTCCTCCCAGATATAACACGTAAGCGCGAAGTCTTCCGCGATTTGCTTCGGCGCATAGCCTTTCCCGCAGATCTTGTGCGCCGTCGAAGCCAACCCCCAACTGCCGCTGATACGTCTTACTTGCCACTCTCTCGACGTCCTGGAACATCTCTGCCAAATCGTCGGCCTCTCGAAAGCATCGTATCCTTACATTGCCGTCGAATTCCTGGGTGATTTTTTTGGCCTGCCACCGTTGGTTCTTGCGGACTTTTGCCGACAATGTTCTGTAGAATTCTTCCCCGCTCGTCGGAAGGGCCGTGCTCCTGTGAATCTGCACACAAGGTGCAAGGTCGCGAGCTAAGCCAAGTTGCGAGCCTGAAGCCAGCGCGTACAACGGAGAATCGGTCCGGAGGAAGTGGAATTCCGCCATATCCGCTTCACCGCACCGCAGAGAAGACATGATGGCGTTGAACAATACCGTACAATTCTCGGGAGAAAGGTCTCCGAGTTGGCCGCCATAGATGAACGTCAACTGGCGCGCCTTAATATGGCAAATGGCTTTGTAGCCAATCTTGCACTCGATCCGGGTATCTTCGGCTCGTCCAACCAGCATTGCCTCAGGTTCGTTATTCCTGTAAAGCGCAAGCACATGGGGCCTGCACCTTTCCTGCCAGGAGCGAACCACGCCCATGTAGAAGTCTATATCGGTGTTCGGATGCCACTGCCAGGAACTCCAGCTACCGCGGAGGTGTTCAACTCCAGCCAAATCGCAGACTATCGATACGCTAGCCGGCTGCCTACCTGGTCCGGAAAGGCATTCATCGGACTGTAGCACCGCCACGCTTTGCTTTTCGGGCACTAGTTTCAGGCTCCGTCGTGTACTGCTTAGATTGAGCGATCAGATCTCGATGTGATCGGTTGGCGAGTCAGGCTCGCGAACCTGCGGCGAAACCCGATGGCGTAACTAGCGGTAAGGACAACTCTGAGGCATCGGACAACGCAGCTTCTTCATAGGGAGGCGACGACAGGAACTCGTGCCCAGTTGTGGCTATAATTGCCAGCAAGAGGTACCAATTCACAATGTTTTGGTCAAAATAAGACACACTCATATAGGAGACCGCATGCGCGAATAACGACGCCCCGAAGCCCCATATGACGAACTGTTCGGATAGCGGTCTCCCCCATTCCTCTGCCGCTTGCTCCGACAATCCAACGTACCTGAAACTCCGGACAATGATCCAAATGAACAGCAACAGGGAAAGAAACCCGCCTTCAGATCCCACCACTATGTACTGGTTCGTTACATCAAAAAGGTGCTGGTCTTCATCCTCCCACGCTGCTGTGGATTTAGTACCGACGATCCACCAATCTTTAAGGTTCTTAATCGCACTGTCGATCAGCAGGGCGCGATGATACCCAGTAGACCCGGAGAATACATCCACTCGGGCGAGAACAAACCATACGGGAGCTTTCATCAAAAAGTGAAGGCAGATCAGACTTATGATCACGCCGCGTCGGATCAAGCGCATGTTTCTTCGTAAGGGCCACATAGCCAATGCCAAGATGGCCGCTCCGGCCGCCAATACTGGTCCGCTGGATCCGGAAGTAACTGCGATTACCAGGGAAGAAATACTCCCGACTATAGCCAGGAACCTGCCTCTCCTGTCGGTCCCCCATAAACTAACGAAGAGCGGCAAGATGGTTGCGCCAAAGGTACCCGCCAGAATGGGGTGTGCAAAAGGGCCAGTGCACCGCAAGACACCCTCTCGTATAGCCGTGATTTCAGGCACTCCACCGAATACCGCGAATATGTTCCTGCCCGTTGACTTTTCCAGGAGCATGAAGCCTGCCAGCGGAACGATCAGGACGGCGGCCATTTCGATCGTTTGGACAGCATCGTCAAAGTCATAGAGCAACATGCGAAAAAGGAAGTAGAACCCGATTATGTTGTATGCAGCTCCAAGTTTGTAAATTACAGAGTCGCCAGTTCCCCACAGCACCACGTAAGCAACAAAGCTAACGAGCGTCCAACCGATGATGATCCAGTCGATCTGGTTTAGCCGCAGTCGTCGAACCTCGCCCCGCATGATTAAGCGAGTCCAACCGAACAGCAAGAGCACCCGGATCATCGTGAAGTGGCATCCAGCAACGACGAATGCCTGTCCCAGTGTCATGTAGCAGCACAGGACAATCACGGGTGCGATTGCGAGCCGGCGGGGTAGCGCGACAACAAGCAACCCCATGATCACGGTCAACGCAAGTCCCACTGCACTTACGGCTGTGGCGGAATCAGTTGGCATCGGAATCTTCGGCTATTAGGGTTTGGATCCTGCCGCGTAAGGGTTGCGACGCGTTCTGTCGCGGAGCTCGACCTGCTCAAGAAGTGTGAGTACAAGGCTCTTTGGCGCTGACGTCCCCCACCCACGATTCCAGCCCAACGGCCCAACGCAAAATGCTGTTCCACTTGTTCTTAACAAGACTCAACCTGCGGCGCCGCACCCTGTTACTGGCCATCAGCCACGCGGCCGCGATCAGCATCAACCGGCAGGTGGCTTGTAGCGCGACTGCGGCCCTGAATCCGATGGCATACCTCCGTCCCCGGTGCAGCTCAAAATATCGCGTCCACGACTCCCTCATCATCACCGCAACGCGTCCGCTTTCACCGTCCCCACGGCTACTCTGGCCGCCGTGGTGCACTACAACCGCATCGCCGACATAGTAGTTTCTGAGCCCGAGGTCCATGACGTTCCGGCAAAGGTCAATGTCCTCCACGTACATAAAATAGGCCGTGTTATAGAGTCCTGCCCGCCGGAATACGTCACGACGAATCATCTGGCAGGCGCCTGAAATTGCGTCCACCGCGACCGCCTCACGCGGTTGATCGAACAGGGGCCGCGTGCCCCATAAGGACCAGCCCGGAAACAGCCTTCTCAGGGCATCCGAGTCCATGAATATCCTCCATGCCGTCGGAAACCTTTGAATGCAGCTGGTCTGTACGGACAAATCGGAGTTTAGAAGTCTCGCACCGACAACACCGGCGGCGGGAATGCGATCTAGAACTTTCGCCATGCGCTCGATTGCAGATTCACTGACTTCAGTGTCGGGATTCAAGAAAAGAAGCAATCTTCCATTTGACTTTTCGAACGCTATATTATTGGCACGCCCGAACCCGAGGTTAGCTTCACTTTGAATAAAGCTGGCATCCGGAAACTCTGTCGCGATCATCTCACCGCACCCGTCTCTCGATCCGTTGTCGATGACGATCGCTTCAATCGACAATCTACTCTTCTGCTTGTAGACACTTGCCAGGCACTTCCGCACAAAATCCGCGGAGTTCCAATTCACGACGATCACAGATAAGTCGGGCGATTCGGGCATTTATGTTCGGTTACTAAGCCGACAGGAGGAATTGACGATGCCAAAGTTCGAAAGAGATTAATAGGTAAATATGACGAAGATAATTCTGCCGTCCGGCTTGGTGATCTGCCACTATTTCTCTTATGTATCGCTGGTCGAAATATCGTCCAGTAGCGGCGCTCGCGCTTAGCAGGCAGTCCCCAACGAAATCCTTCATCTGCTCTCGCAGCCAAGTGTTGACCGGGTTGGCGAAGCCCTTCTTCTTGCGGAACACGACGTTTCGAGGCAGCCATTTCTCGGCCGCTTTCTTGTGCAGATATTTGCCGTGCAGGCGTCGCAGCTTCAGGCTCGGCGGCAAGCTTTCGACAAACTCCACCACCCTGTAATCAAGAAACGGAACCCTCGCCTCCAGGGAGTTCGCCATTGCGGTCTTGTCGGCCACCATGAGAAGGTCGTCTGGAAGATTTGCGCGCGTGTCGATATAGGTCATCTGGCTCAAGGGGTCGAGACCTTCAACGTCGTTTTGTAGCCGAGAAAGCGCTTGTCTCGCTTCGACTCCATCCGCGGAAATTTCCCGCAGCAGCCACGGCTGGAAAAGGCGACCCTTCATTTCGGAAGTGTAAAACGAGTATATCTTCACGAACCGTGACAATACATCCGGCTCGCTGAGAGAGTTGACAGCGCGACGAAATTTTTCGTTCTTGCTCATCCTCATGACCATGGGCAGAAGCAAGCCGTCGGTCAACCTGGACGGCAAACGGCTGTAGGCTCCGGATAAAGCTGCCCCGATGTGACGTGGATACCCAGCCCACGGTTCATCGGCGCCTTGCCCCGTGAGCGCGACTTTTACCTTCTGGCTGGCAATCTTGCTTACGAAGTAGAATGCGGCCGCGGTCTCATTGCCAACCGGTTCTTCGAGATCCAGCAGATATCGTTCGTAGTATTTCTGATAGTCCTTTGGCCCGACTATGAGCTCCGCATGGTCGGCGCCGAAATGCTGAGCCAGCTCGCGGGCATCGTCGGTCTCATTTGACCGCTCCCCTTGCTCGAAGCCGATAGTGAACGTATGTATCGGTCCATTCGTATGCCGGCGCATTAGTGCAAGAAGCGCCCCCGAATCTACTCCCGAACTCAGGAACAGACCCACGGGCACATCGCTGCGCATCTGCAGACGCACCGCATCTTCAACTAAGTCCTGGTAGCTGGCAATCAGTTCCGATTCGTCATAGCGCTCGCGAATTTGGGGCTTCCAGTTCCAAAATCGCTGAGTCTCGATACCTTCGGAAGTTACAACCATCCAGTGGGCAGGGGGAAGCTTGCTGATTCCGTGAAACAGCGTACGCGGCGAAGGCACATAACGAAGTGTGAAGAGCTGGCCCAGAGCCTCGAGATCCACCTCTCTCGGACACTCTGGATCTTGCAACAGGGCCTTAATTTCAGAAGCGAACACCACCCGGCTTCCCAGAATGGCATAGTAGAGCGGCTTTACTCCCAAATGGTCTCTGGCCAGGAACAGCTTCTCATTCTTGCTATCCCAAATCGCAAAAGCGAAGATGCCGTTAAACTTTCGCGTACACTCCGTTCCCCATTGCTCATAACCATGAAGGATCACTTCCGTATCGGAACGCGTCTTGAAGATGTGGCCTGCCTGCTGGAGTTCTTGTCGCAACTCGACGAAGTTATAGATTTCCCCGTTGAAGACGATCCACAGCGTGTCGTCTTCGTTGGTCATCGGCTGGACCCCTCCCGCCAGATCGATGATGCTCAGGCGACGATGACCCAGGCCGATGCGACCTGACACGTAGAAGCCCTCGCCATCCGGGCCGCGGTGTCCAATGGCCAAACTCATCTTGGTGATGAGTTCGGGCGCCACCGGCGCCCCCTTCAGGTCAAACGCTCCACAGATCCCGCACATTACGCTTTACCCGGCAGGCCGTTCGTCCCAGCCGGGCAGAAAGTGCCGCTGCTGGTACGGCGAAGTATTCTTTGGTTCAACACCTTCCGGTAAAGCGCTGCTTCTTGCGGGGTGACCAACTTCGGCCGACGTGTCACTGCCGCGTGCAGATATCCATATAACAGCGATATGCCACCTAGCACGAAGGGCTTCCCAATTAACAAGCGCTGTAATACCTTAAGTAGAAAGAAAAGCTTGCCGCCTCCGCATGCGTAATACACTTCGCCGTGCAGCCGACCGGTCTGCGAAGCTCCCTGGGCCGAACCCTCAGGTTTGAGATGATAGATCTGGAGTTCAGGAAAATGCATGGTCTCCCAACCCTTTGACCACGCCTTAATCTCGTCCGCTGTATCCCAGCCTGGTGACGTGGAAAATCCGCCAATGTCAGCAAAGCACTCGGTTCGAACCATCTTTGCTGCGCCGGTCGCGTGGTATGCCGGCATAGCAATCTCGCGCCATTCTCCATTCTTCTTTTCCAGATACACGCCGGATGCGATTCCAAGCCGCCCATTCTCCCGAAAGCGGCAGAGCATTTGATCGAAGTAATCATCCGGGAGGAGCAAATCTCCGTCGAGCTTAACCACGAAGCTATGCGGCTGCTTCCGGATTAGTTCGTATCCAACGGCGAATGCGCGGCTTTCCGCCGACCCAAGCCTTCTCTCTCGATCCCGCTCAATCCTGACTGCTGAGATCCAGTCGACCCTGTCAGCGTAGACCCGAACGATGTCTGGAGTGCGGTCACAGGAGCCATCGTCCACTATGACCCATCTCGACGGGGGAACGGTCTGGCTCAGTACCGACCGGATCGTCCGTTCAAGGAACATCTCCTCGTCCTTTACCGGAGTCACGATCACGTAATCGCCGATGTTATCTGCAAAGGGCATCTACGAGGGCCTCGTCTGCAGAGCTTTTTTGGCCTGCTGAAACACCCGTAGCCATTCGTAACCACCTTCAAGTTTCGCCCGAAAAAACGTCTCATCGTCGAACGTGTTCACCGGCAGCCGTGGAAGGAAATAGCGGTCTACTTCCCCTTTTGCTGTCCCTATGGTCGTTGACACCCCGTTCCCATAACCATGTCGCTGCAAGCGGTCTCTAAGAAACTGAATAAAGCGCTTGTCCTGTGCGGGGAAAGCGTAGGGATATGCGAACGATTGCACCGCCGTTCCGAGTTTATCCTCGATAGCTTCCTTCGAGCCCCGAAGCTCGTCGTCAATCTGTGCGGGAGTCATATTCCATAGTTTGCCGTGCCCAACGGTGTGAGAACCGATACGGATCCCGCGTGCATGGACTTCGCGGACCTCACCCCATGTCATGTATTCTTTTCCGTTCCTGGAAACTCTCTGGGCACCGGTCAAGCTGGTCACGATGAACAGAGTTGCTTGAAAACCGTTTTCAACCAGAATTGGAAAAGCCGTGTTGTAAAAGTCGTAGTAGCCATCATCGAAAGTGATAACCGCCTTCCGATTGCTGTCGCCGGCAGACTGAATGGCGTTGAGGGCTCCTTCCAAATCGAGTGTGGTGTAGTCGTTCCGCGCGAGAATATTCATGTGTGCGCGGAACGCAGCCGGCGAGGTATTAGTTTCAAAGTACGGATGCTGGCTGCCGACTTCCGGGTTGATTCCGTGATACATCAAAATAGGCACTCGCCCCGCCGTAGTTCTCTTTCGCCGAGTGGAGATTGGGTGCGCGAGGCGCACACTGACGGCGCGATCGAAGCGGAATGGAAAGGTCATTGGGATTGAGAGTGCGGCGGTGTTGTAGTTGTCTTGAACTGGACTCGTGGCCGGCGGGCGGACGGCACCGGCCTGGCGATCGCCCAATCGCCTGCACCAGTCAGCCGTACCGGAATGAGCTGGCGTCAATCCGCGTATGAGCTCTCCCGCTCTGCTATGGGAGAGCCAGATTTGGAGGCAATATACTTTGCTATGCGGCCCACGGAGTCCCAGTTCTCTGGAATCAGTTCCGCGTCGTCGACCCTGATCCTGTATCGCTCTTCCACGTGGGAGACCAGGGTCAGTATCCCCATGGAATCGACCAGGCCTTTCTCGAGAAACGAATCGTCGGCCGAAAGTCCGCCATCGTCGGCGCCGAACAAAAACGTGTCAATTACAAACTGGCGTAAGTCTTGTTGGATGTCTTGCATTGGTTGAGCCTTTCCTCGAAGTTGATGACGAACTGATGGATCAGCGCCTGGGTCGATAGAATGCCAACCAGAGCGGCATTGTCTAGGAATGAAACTGCCCGTCCGCTCTTGGCTTTGTCTATCAGCTTTTGAACCGAGGGGACATCAAAGATTCCGAACTCGCGAATGCACTCCGGGGACAGTAGCTCCCCTATATAGGGAGTTCTTGGGTTGCCGGTCAGGGGATCGATAAAGCTGCTGGCATCAGGGGCCCGGTACGGTTGTTTCTTGCGAGTAGCGATGGGCTCCGGCACCAGATGTCCGAAAGCACGCTTTAGCAGGTATTTCTCATTCAAGACCTTCATCTTCAGACGGGCAGGAACTCGGGTGGAAAACTCGACCAAGCGATAGTCGAGGAAAGGGTATCGACCCTCGACCGAATTCGCCATCGCGACCCGATCGCCTTGCGATGACAGCAGATAGTCAGGAAGCAGGAAAGCCGCCTCCAGATATTGCGCCCGGGAAAACGTCTCCCATTTCTCGAATTCTTCCGGCACACCCGCATTGACAGCGCCGTACGGATCGGAGCTATCCAATTCTGAGCGAACCCCCTTGGAAAAGAACAGGTGAGTCTTGCGAGTGAGCTCCCACCGGGGCATGTGCGACGAAAACGGATCGGACAGCGCATCGCTGCTCACACGGAAGAAAGCTTGGAGGTACGCCGGTGATTGCCTTTGGATACCCTCGAGGTAGGGATAGAGTCGTTTCAAGAGTAGGGGTCTGCGCCTCGACCCCATCTGCTTCGCCCAGAAAGCTCTGACCTTGGCTTCCTTAAAGATGTCATATCCTCCCCAGAATTCGTCGGCCCCCTCGCCCGTCAATACCACCTTAAATCCTCTTTCGCGAACGAGCTGGGACAGCAAGAACATGGGCGCCGGCGCGGTCCGAAGCACTGGTGCTTCGATGTGCCACATCATTTCCGGAAACACTTCCCCAATTTCGCTTGAAGTGCACCGAATCGTCTCGTGCTGCGTCCCCAGGGATTGAACCAACTGACGCTGATACGCACTTTCATCGAGCTCAGGTTCCTCGAAGGCGATGGAAAACGTCCGCAAAGAAGGACCCACGTACCGCTGCGCAAGTGCGGTTGTTATCGAAGAGTCCAACCCCCCGCTGACGTACGCCCCTACTGGTACATCAGCTCGGAGACGAAGGCGCGTCGAGTCGAGTAGCAGATGGCACAATTCGTCGGCATATCGGCCTTCCTGCTCAGGAGAATCCGGCGCGCCCTCCTCGCAGTTCGAAAAATCGATTTGCCAATAGCGCTCGACCTTGATCTGCCCATCTTCCACGACCAAAGAGTGTGCCGGAGGAAGCTGTTGGATCTGCTTGAATGCACTCTTCGGCGGGATCGCAAACCAGAAATGAAAAACCTGGCTAAGCGCTTGCAGGTCGATTTCAGCGTGCACTTGCGGATGTGCAAGCAAAGCTTTTATTTCTGAACCAAATAGAAACGCCCGTCCCGCCGTGGTGTAAAACAGCGGCCGTACTCCCAAGCGATCACGAGAAACAAAGAGCCTTCTCCGCGTTGCATCCCATATGGCAAAGGCCCACTGTCCATTCATGTACCGAACACAGTCGGTACCATACTGTTGGTAGAGGTGAAGAATGACCTCGGTGTCCGAACGTGTTAGGAATCTATGGCCCTTATGTTCCAGCTCATCCCGTAGCTCGACAAAGTTGAATATCTCACCGTTGAAGGTTATCGATAGGGAGCCGCCTTCGGAACGCATCGGCTGGTGTCCACCGGCGATGTCAATGATGCTGAGGCGATGATGCGCAAGACCGAGCGCACCATCGACAAACAGGCCCATGTCGTCCGGTCCCCGGTGGGCCAGAGTGCGGATCATTCGCTCCAGAACGACGGGATCGGCTGGACAGCCATCGAGATTTAGAAACCCAGAGATTCCGCACATGAGACTAGAGGGGGACCATGTTTATAGAAGGCTAGGGGAGCAGAACCTAAAGCTCCGCCCGCGGAGGACCACGCAACCTGTCCGAGCATCCGCCGGTCGGACCATGCCGGAGGAAATAGCACGGTCAAGTCCTCAAAGATGCCACCGCATGTCGAGCTATGCCGGCTGTGGGTCTCGCTACACATTGCAGCACTTTCTCGACTACCCTGTCCTGCTGCTCAGCCGAGAGACTGGGGAACATTGGCAAGGAAAGGATCTCGGAAGCGACTCGTTCTGTCACTGGGTAGTTCCCTTCGGAGAATTCTCGATTGCGATACGCCTTTTGCAGGTGAAGCGGAATGGGATAATGAATCCCCGTTCCGATGCCGTCTGCCGCCAGACGGCTCCTGAGAGTTTCGCGGTCGTGGGTTCGTATGACATAGAGGTGATACACCGATCTCGAGTAAGGAGCTTCGTAGGGCACAGTTATCAGGCCACTGCCTTCCGCGAACAACTCCTCATATCTCTTGGCATGGCGCCGGCGTTTCGCGTTCCACTCGTTCACATGTCCCAGTTTTATACGTAGGAACTCGGCCTGCAGGGCGTCGAGGCGGCCGTTGTAGCCCTCCATGTCATGGTAGTATTTTTGCGCTTGGCCGTGATCGCGCAGCATGCCGCACACGCGAGCGATGCTGGCATTGTTGGTCACAATGGCGCCCGCTTCTCCGCATGCTCCAAGATTCTTCCCCGGATAGAAGCTAAAGGCGGCAGCGTACCCCATCGATCCGGCCCTCTTCCACCTGCCCTCGCTTTTTGAGAAGTACTCAGCGCCGTGCGCTTGACAAGCGTCTTCAACCACTAGTAATCCAAACCGCTTAGCCAAATCAAGGATGGGATCCATGTCGGCCATTTGACCGTAGAGATGGACCGGAACAATCGCGGTGACGGGCCGTCTTTCCCGGAGAGTGACGAGCTTGCCCGACTCGTCGTCCACTACACAATCGGCCTCGAGATATTCTCGAAGCTTCTCGGGATCCATGTTGTAAGTCCGTTCGTCGATGTCAACGAACTCTGGGACACCACCGGCTTGCGATATTGCCTCGGTGGTCGCGATAAATGTGTGTGGGACCGTCACTACTGCATCGCCCGGCCTCACGCCGGCCGCGATAAGCGCGAATCTCAATGCGTCGGTTCCGCTGCCCACGCCGACACAGTGTCGCGCTTCGCAAAATAATGCGAATGCCGTCTCAAACCTATCCACCGCTGGTCCGCCAACGAAGCTCGCTGTTTCAAGAACCCCGTTAAATGCCGCGACTAACTCTTCTCTGATTTCCTGGTGCTGTGTAACCAGATCCAAAAATGCAATCTTATCGCCCACCATTTGAGATCACCGCCTCCCCTGGCTCTCGTTCCGAGCCAATATATCTGTGCACGGTTGCTGGATTGCCCATTACCACACTGTTGGCGGGCACGTCCCGGGTGACTACACTGCCGGCCCCGACGATTGCGTTCTCGCCAATCGTGAGATTGGCGAGGATTGTCGATCCAGACCCTATTGACGCCCCTTTCTTGACCACCGTCCGTTCTATCTTCCAGTCTCGCTCGGTCTGCAGCTCCCCACGAGCATTGGTAGCCCGTGGATATGAGTCGTTGATAAACGTGACACTGTGTCCGATGAACACGTTGTCCTCAATGGTGACCCCTTCACAGACGAACGTGTGACTCGAAATCTTGCACCGCCGTCCAATCACAGCGTTCTTTTGAACCTCCACAAAGCTGCCGACTTTCGTGCCGTCGCCTATCTCGCAACCATAAAGGTTGATGAAACCGGAAAGCTTTACATCTATTCCTAGTTTCACATCGGGTGCTATGCGGGTGGTCTCGATCACAGGCGGACCGCCTCTCCTCGCTTGCCGACCGACTCGCTGGCCGCCTGTAGCATCTGGACAACACGACGCCCAGCGTGACCGTCGTTTATGGCCTTATTGCCCTTACAAACGCAATCGATAAACTGGTCGGCTTCGGCCTTCAGCGCTTCGATTTGTTCTACTTGAGGCGCCCACATATCGCCTGAGCGGTAGCTGACCAGCAATTCATACACACCCTCGCGGGTAGTGATCGCCACGCCCTTATCGTAGACCTTGATTTTGGCGTCTGCCTCTAAGTCATTCCAGACCAACATCTTTTTCTCGCCACCGATCAGCGTTGTTCGCACCTTTACGGGAGACAGCCAATTCACGTTGATATGCGCGATCACCTTGTTTGGGAAGTACACGGTCATGAAAGCGATATCTTCATGCCCGTTAAGGTGCGTCTCTCCTGTTGCTGAAATCGCCTCCGCTTTCCCGGCGATCAGGTAATCCATAATTGAAAGATCGTGCGGCGCCAGGTCCCAGAGAACGTTGATGTCGTGTTGAAAGAGCCCGAGATTTACCCGGGTAGAGTCATAGTAATAGAGATCTCCTAGCGTGCCATCGTCGATGAATTGTCGGATTTTTCGTACCGCGCCGGTGAACAGAAAGGTGTGGTCTACCATGATTTGCAGACCCTTGCTCTCCGCGAGTTCAATCAACTCATCAGCCTGCGCCACTTCTGAAGTGAAGGGTTTCTCGACAAATACGTGTTTCCCATTCGTCAAGGCCTTCTTTGCGAGTTCGTAATGAGTCCAGACTGGCGTCACAATTGCTACAGCATCGACCGTAGGTGACGTGACAACGTCGAGGCAGTTTGTGGTTGTCTTGATCTCGGGATACGATTCGTTCACTCGGCGAAGCATTTCCGAGCTTTTGTCGCAGACTATTTCGACCCGAGACCCCGCGCCACGATGAAAGTTTCGGACGATATTCGGTCCCCAATAGCCGTACCCGATAACACCGATCTTGATCATATTTGCTCCCTTGACGGATGCTGGTTTCGCGACTCAACATCGCCCTACCAGTGGATAGCGGTCGCGCACCGAGCAATAGCGCGATGGCCACAAAAGTATGCTAACTATTGCTGGGATCGCTTTCTGGTTATTAGGCGAAGAATCAGGCGGCAAGTCCGCTCAGCAGGCTCCCTGACCGGAGAACATCGCCGCCGGAGTCTGAAGCAAGATCTTGCAATCCAGCCACAGAGACCACATCTTCGCGTACCTGAGGTCCATCCGCACCATTTCGTCGAAGGTGGTTCGCGAGCGGCCTTCGATCTGCCACAAACCGGTCAGCCCGGGCTTGATTTCCAGGACCCGGCGCTTGTGCCAGGTGAGATACCTTTCATACTCATAGGGAAGAGGAGGACGCGGTCCGACGAGAGACATGTCGCCCAACAAGACACTCACGAACTGTGGCAGTTCGTCGAGGCTGGTCTTGCGCAGAAATCGACCCAAACGGGTGATCCTGGGGTCGTCGGCCAATTTGTAGTTCCCGTTCGCCTGCTTGACGTCTTTGGCGCCGGAAATCAACTTCGCGACATACTCCTGATGTATCTGAGGATCGTTGTCAACGTACATGGAGCGAAATTTGACGAAGCGGAATGCTCGGCCATATTGGCCCAACCGCCTTTGGCCAAACAAAACCGGTCCTTCGGAGGTCAGTTTCACCAGCAGGGCAATAAGCAGGAACGCCGGCAGCAACGCGATGATGGCGATAAGGCTGCCGAGGATGTCCATACCTCGTTTGAGAATACGTCCGCACCGTCTCGCTTCATGCAGACTCGAAAGGTCCGGATATAGGATGGGGCTTCCGTCGTCACAGTCTTTCGTTGAGCGATGCGGGAAGATACGAACCTCGATGGTCAGACGGCGGAATTCCTCGGCACTCACGGCTGCCTGAACCGCGACCGAAACTTTTTGCGTAATGGTGGTTACGGTTGCGTGGTCGGCCAAGCCAATTTCAGTGAGGAGCAGGCCCAGGATAACGTCTTGCTCATACCATCCAATGACATCGGTTTCTCTCGTACAAGCAGAAATCGACGCCGCAATGTCGCGAACCTGCACGGCGCCCGGCTCCTCCGGGAAATCTTCACTGCCTAGGAGCATGAGCATAAACGGCTTCCCAGACCGTTCGCTTCTCCTCCGTTCGAGTCGAATCAACTGAACGAATTCGGGCTCTGGGATCACACTGACCTGCTCTTGGGCCGCGCGGGGCGATGCAGAATCGTCAGCGATTCTTTTGATCCGTGCCAAGAGCGCTGGTTTAGCGGCAGCCATTCGGTCACTCCACTGTCTATCGCGAAACGCGATTTTGTTAACGCGGGCCCTGTGACGAACTTTAAACGGGGTTGCCAACCTATAAGAGGAATATAACCATTGCGATACCAGGCACGACAGACTCCGGGAAAGAGTGTGCTATTGTCTTGCCGCAGTCACACAATCACTTCTTCTCGACCGGCGAAAGCTGGGGGTTCGCGGGGCGATGTCCGCTCGCAACGTGACGCGATACCTGTTGATAGTAACGATGGTAGTACTGCTGGTCATGAACCGTAGCTTCGTTCAAAACGGTGGCAACTATCCTGGCGCCATCGATAGCCTTCAAGGCTTCACGTAGCAACTTCTTAGGAGTAACTCCCTGTCGCGTGACCAATAAGACAGCGTCCGACAGGTTTGCCAATGTGGCGGCATCCGCGAATGGCGTCAGGGGTGGAGAATCAATAACTATCCAGTCAAACATCGCGCTCAACTCTACTAGTAAGTCAACAAACTCAGGTGACTGCAATATGCATAGGGGCCTGTCATGGTATTTGCCTGCAGGCAGGACCCACAGCGGAAGTCGTTCTGCCCGACATAGGGCCCTCATGATCGGTCCCTTTGACTCCCACCAATCTGCCAGACCAGACTGGTTCACAGTGTTAAACAGTCCACCTAAGCTGCCGCCACGGAGATCTCCATCGATAATCAAGGTCCTCTGCCGGTGCATTGCCAAGGTTATCGCGACATTGGCGCTGATCATCGTCTTCCCCTCGCCGGGCACGGCACTCGTAACTAGCAACTTCTTGATCCCGTACCGCTGCTGAGCACGCTTCAGACGCGATGCGAGCGTTCGCAGCCGCTCCGCGCCCACCCCAGCGGGTTCGTTTATCGCAACCAGGCGGTGCTCAGGAGAATCCGAAATGACAAAGCGATCAACTCCCATCAGCTCACTGCCATAGCTTTCGTCTTCCATAGTTGGATCTGGCAGGAGACGTGCCACGTCCGCGTTGCGGAGAGTGGGAGAGCTGGGTTCCGCCATCAAGTTCAGCGGTGCTTGCAAGCGTTGCAACATGCTTCGACTGGTTCTCCTATCTTGGCTAATCGCCCTTTTCTGACCGAACAGTTACCCTGCGCCTCACGACCAGACTCAAGGTTTGTAGTACACCAGGAGAGTCACTGCCAACATCACAACGCTGACCGTCCCGGCCGCAACGCTCTCCAGAATCCGAAGTCTTGATTGTCTGCGCAGCTCACGGTCGGTGGCCAGCAACGGTAGGCCGAGGGTAAAGTCAGCATGAGTAAATTCGCTGAGATCCCCCTCTTGATAAATGCGGGGGGTTACGACCTCTCGCAAGAAAACAATGACCAGGCCAATCCCTAGTCCAATTCCCAGGCCCGCGACAGAGAAGCCCAAGCGGTTTGGCCAATACGGTCTCTCGGGTAGGTTGGGCGGGTCAATCATGCGAAACTGCTCACCCTCTCTCCGCTTTTCGAGGTTGGTCGCCATTTCCGATTGAAGCTTTTTGGCTAACAACGAATCATAGTATGACCGCGATTGATCGTAGTCGCGAGTAATGGAGGCTGACTCTTGCTCACGGACCGGCGCAACATTCAGGCGGGCCTGGTACTGGTCGATCTGCTCTTCCAGTCTCTTACTCTTCGCCTTATGGTTGGCAATTTCCAACTCGTTAGCTGACAGTTGACCGGTAATCTGGATAAGCGGTGAACTATCCCGCAAGTTAAGAGGAACGTTGCCTTTCTCCCCGCCAGTGCCGCCTGCCGCTTTCTGGTCCTTGGCATCCTCCAGCAGTCTGGCTTTCCGCGACTCCAGTTGGGCGATCTGCTCCCGTAGACGTAAGATGTCTGGGTAGCGCGACGTATATCTACCGCTCAAATCAGCCAGCTCTGTTTTAAGCGTCTCTAGTTGCTCATCCAGCGTCATTGACGTCGCTGGGTTCGCCGGCCCCTCGTCTTTCCCACGTATGGGCGTGGCTCGATACTGAGCAAGGAGTGACCGCAAGTACAGATTTTGTTGTTCTGCTTGGTTCAAGGCGTCGGTGGAAGCCTGGAGCTGCGCTTGCAATCCCCCGAGGATCTGCAGATTGCCCTGCATCTGCTCCGGGAGTTCTCCTAGATAGTGGGTCCTGAACTGCCGCAACTTTTGCTCTTGATCGGATAGACTCTTCCGGGCTTCGTCCAGTTGGCTTTCCAGGAAGCTGGTTGTGTCTTCTGAAAGTTGTTCACGATTCCGTAAGTTCTCGCTAATGAAAAAGGACGTTAACTCGCCAGTCACTTGCCTTGCGAGAGCGGCAGTTGGCGCAGAGTAAGAGACCTTGAATGCGGAAAGTTCGTCTCGCCTTCCTTCAGTCTTAATTAATTCCACTCCGATGTCTTTTCGCATATGTTCGACAGCGGCGTCCGGATCGACACGGGAACCGTTGGTGCGGTATAGCTGAAACTCGTCGATGAGCTTAAGTAACCGCGTCCGGCTGAGGATCTGCTGACTCATACTCTGCAGCCTCTGCTGGAGATCGGCGGGCACATTGGCCTCGACGTAGTGCTCGGGCACCTTTTGCTGCTCGATCAAGATCACGGTTTCGGAGCGATATTTGGCGGAAACGAACCAGCCCGCACTCGTGCCGGCAGCCCATCCTATGAGGAGACACAACCCAACGGTCCAGCGACTGCGGCGTATTCTGACCCAGTAGTCACTGAGAGCAAGTGGCGTGGGTTGTTGAGCAGCTTTATTCATATCAACTATCTCCTAATTGGCTTCGCGATAAGATAGGATAGTGAAAATGCTACTCGGCTATGGTCCCCTGAGTAAAACTTAGGATCCGACGCTACGGATTTGTCTTGCCGGAGATACCAGTACGTAACACTCATTGTCCATTTGTTGCCGAACTTCCGGCTGACTCCCGTACCAGCCGACAAGTAGTTATTGGACAATCGGGTCGGCGAACCCACCGAGAAGGGCGCTTCATTGATGTTGTAACCCACGAACGAGTTCAGGGTCGTTTGTTTCGTAAGCTGCTGTTGGACCTGAACGTTAGCAAGCGTTTGGCGCACAGCGCCTTGATACTGGTTTCCTGTACTGAGCTGCCGGATCAGGCTGGCAGATAATCCGCTGCGCCGACCAGTCCAGCTAAGTGTTCCGCCGCCCATCCACGACCAACCAGTTCCATGTTCATTCAACACATTTGTGATGGCGTCGCTGGCGGACCGCAGCTTGTACGTGGTGTCCACATGCTGCGGGCCAATAATCGCTGTTAACTCAAAGCTTGGCCGGGGCGAGTATTGGAGCTGGTATGCGATAGACTGGGCGCTCGTGCGAACCTCGCCCTTTCCTGCGTCTAGCTGTTGACCGGTATATTGCACGCCAGACGAGTAATGAGCGCCGCTCGTACGAAACAGGCCGAACGTAAATTGTCCTGAATTGGACTGCCGCAACGCATTGCCCGGCAGGTTGCTCTCTGAGCTGTCCTGGTAGCTTATGTAGTTATATGCTCCGCCGACTTGGATCTTGGTGCGCGCACTTAAACTGTAGGTAGCGTCCAAAGCCGCCTGCTCATTAGTCTTCGGGAGATAATCCCAAGCCACCGCAGTTGGAGTATGTAATACGCCGAACTGAGGCAAGACCGAAGTGGCGCGCAGGCTGTCGAACGGGTTGGAGCTTGACAAGAAACCGTTGAGCAGGGAGAAAGTCAGTCGTTTCGTCGCGCGGTATTGAAATGCCGCTCCAAACATCTGCGAAACGGCATTGTAAGACGGTATGCTGGCGCTGCTGTAGGAAACGCCCGGCATGTAGGTGACCAACGAAGTCCAGCGCGGACGCGATATACTCAGGCCAAACTGCGGGTACAACGTGTATTGCGAATTTGGCAAGTTGTTTTGCGTATTGGCTACATTCGTGTCATAACTGACCGATGTCGCCATTCCGAGGAACAGCACGTTCGGCGCCCGCGGCGACTGACCCAATGGCGACCGAAGAAGCGCCGCTGTCCCAGTTCCCCCAGCCACCGACTGTGCCCGCAGACAAAAAGGCGCGACGGCACAAAGGAAGGTTAGAGTTCGGAATATCGCCGTTGTGCTCATGCTAGGGGACCACGACCGTATCGTGCGCCTGGAGCTGCCCATTTTGCGACAGATTGTTCCCCTTCAACACCTGCTTGTAGCGGAAGGGAAGCCGCTGAGGCGAGCCATCGGAGCGAATTCGCAATACATAAATGCTGTTACCCTTTGCAAACTCTCCCAGCCCTCCAGCTAGCGCGATAGCGTCCAGCACGGTTGTTGATTCCGTCAGAGGATACGACCCGGGCTTGACGACTTCACCCACGATATTGAACTTCAGGCTTTTAACTTCCTGCACAATGACGGTCACGTCTGGAACGGCGACGAATGCCGTCAGGCTCTCCTGGATGTCTTGTTGCAGCTTGCGAGGGGTTTTGCCGCTGGCTTGGACATCTCCGATCAGCGGTAACGTGATCTTTCCGTCAGGTCGCACCGGGACGGTCCGGCACAGGTCCGGTTCTTTCCACACGTTTATCGCCAGCGTATCGTCAGCGCCGATTACATAATCATTAGCGAGAACCCCCTTAGCGGGCTCCCCCACACTTCGTATACTACTGGCTGCCAGGGAGGAGGACCCTGCTCCTGCGACTGATTGCCCAAGAGTGAATGTGCTAATGCCAACAGATATAACAAGGATCGAGAGTGCACTAATAGGTCTCATGTCAGATTAACCGTGTGGCGCCGCGGTACAACCTCACCTGTTTTCTCTGGGGCTCCGTGGCTTAGCGTCAGAGGAAGCGTCATGGGTTGTGGAAATATGAGAATAACGGCGCATCGACTATTGTTTACGATTGGAACAGCAACCCCGCGCTTCTGAGTACTAAAACTGCCTAGGGTTGCCGAGTTGCCCGGCCTTCACAATGTGAAAAGTAACCGATGCTGCAAAGCCAGCAGCATCAGTCACACGAACCACGGCGCCTTTACCAATCAGGCGACCCTTCGCTGTTGCACCTTGCCTTACCGCCGGAAACACCACCCTCACTTCAATTTCGACCCCAAGGGGCGGCAACTCAGGAGCGAGAATCAATGCGCCATAGGCGCTGATATCCTGGGTCACGCCGGTGCCTTGGTACCATATCCTATCGAACCCCCTCCATTGGAAGGAAGCCTGTGCAGCAATCGGGTAGCGCTTTGTGACTCTTGCTTCGCTCTGTACCTGACTGCAGCAGATGTGCTCTTCGATCATAAGGTTTCCTAGCAGCACCCTGCCGACCTATCCTCACACTCCGGCATGTACGCGCCAAAACTATTTATCGAGTCCGACTGCGGACTTCAATTGGGTTTTAGCTGTTACTGTGGATGGCGGGTTCCAATTCCTTTGCATGCCTGAGATGGCTAGCAACGCGACCCTGGAGAGGCTCCAACAGATCGGCGCTAATTTCGAGAGCCACAGCCTGATGAATCAGGTCGATCGAAACCACTAGCTTACACCCGTTCTTGCGACGTATGACCATTCCTTCTAAACCCTCGAAAGCGCCGCGTAGGACCCTGACCCGCTGTCCAACCTCAAGGAAAGAATGCTTTTCCAGCAAGGCGCCGCGTTCGACGCAGAGCCGGACGGCCTCAATTTCTGAGTCGGGAATGGGAGCAGGTGCTCCGTTGAATGACAGTATTCGAATGACACTCGGAGTGGCCAATACTCTAGCTCTTTCACTTGGGTGGATTCGCGTGAATACGTAACCAGGGAAGAGTGGGGGACGGATCCATACCTTGCGATCCTTCCAACGCCTCTCGCTTGCAAACGTAGGAAGAAAGACTTCAACGCCCTTCCATTCGAGCTGTTCTGTCGCTGTTTTTTCGTGGCGCGGATAAGTGTGTACCGCATACCATGAAGGGGTATCCTTCAAGATTAAGGCTGGCATAAATCTGGGTAAAGAGTCTGCTCGTATGCTCATGAAGCTCTCCCGAGCCGGCACAGTCAACAATTAGACAGCGCTTCGCGATGGTGACTTACAGGTAGTCACTGTGGAAAAGTTGCGTTCTGCAGGTTATTGAACGAATCCTCGACTTGGAAACGTGGCAGTACTAGAAGTTGGACACAGGGGAGGACGAACTACCTTCCAACTCGAAACGGCCAGGTTTCGATTAGTCTAAGTTCTCGTGACTATAGGGGAGTGTGGCAACGTTTGGCAATGGGCACAAAGTCGCGGTCGCTGTGAGACTAAATAACCAACTGGTTCCTCACAAAACCAAACGATGCTTGTGCGGACAGTCATCCCATCCTGGTCGGGAAGTCTTTCTCTTTGTGGGGGGGTAATTATTCCTAACGATCAAATCGCGCCGGAAGCTCGACTAGATCAACCTCTTTGCCCGACTAAATACAGGATCAGCTCGGCGCGGCTGGAAATTCCCAGCCTCTCGAATATCCGAAACAGGTGGTTCTTCACGGTGTGTTCGCTGAGATTTAGATGTTGGGCAATTTCGCGATTCTTCAGGCCATCTGCCACCAAGGACACGATTTCTTCCTCCCGCCTGCTGAGCAGAATCTTACCTTTCACGTCAGTAATTCGGCTAGGTATAGCGGCGGACAATGCCTCGATAAGATACAGCAGTTGTTGGCTGTTTGCCCACACTTGCCCACGGTAGACGCTATAGATGCACTTGCACAACATCTCGTAGGACTGGTCACGCTCGCACACGCCGACGGCGCCGAAGCGAAATGCGTCGATCACCAAGCCGCGCTCATGCTGGTCCAGCAACATCACGCATCGCACATTTACATTGCTTTTGGCCAGCTGTCTCAATAGCGTGAAGCCGCTAAGCGGTCCGTCTCTTAAAGTCGAACTGATAACGGCGACGTCTATGTCGTCAAGTCTGGGCGCTTCATTTTCAGCGGCACTGAAAACGGTCTCAACAACGCGCAAACCATATTCCGACGCTTCGAGGGCGCGGGACAATAGCTCACAACCCATCCGGGTGGATTCGAACACGACAACCCGAATGCCGGCAGTCTGTGGATGCTTGGCAGGGGAAACCCCTAAACCGAAGTTTTCGGCCATGATCTAACTTTCGAAAACGAAGTGTCTCTGCTTTTCCCTAGTCTAAAGGGAAACTCTTAGTACTGGCAAGCCCCAACAGTGCCATTATATTGTGGCACCTAAGCCGGGCCCATGAGGTGGGTCGTTAACACTTCCGTATTGTCAGGAAGTGAGATTTTCGGCTCTCTTGTGATAGAGACATTTGTCTTCTCAAAATGAGAAGATCGTTTGGCTCGTCACTGCTTCTGCCAGACGGAAAGCGAGAGGCTCTGGAAAGAGAGCAGCAAACATCGGAATCCCAACGACTGGATACTTGCGAGCCCTCAAGCAGCAGTGCGCGCTGCAATCCGCAAAGTGATCGGGTGGCGTACGTTCCGGCATACCTACTCAACGCTACCGATCGCGAATGGAGACAACGTAAAGGCCGTCCAGGAGCTGATGCGCCATGCCAGCAGCCGCTTTACACTCGAGGTCTATACACAGGCGCGGATCCAAGCGAAGCGGCCCGCGCAACAGCAACTTGGTGCAGATAATGTTCTCAGAAGAGTACGATGTATTGGCAGCGGCGATCCAGGGCCGTTCCAAGATCGCAATAGCGTGATCGCGACCTGCCCATGGGGCGATCTGGTGTGGATGGGCTTCTTCCATCGCACCCAGGTTTGGGCCTAAATGGGAGCAGCCTGAAGCAACGCAGAACACCGAGATGATCTGCAAGCGATTGATTCGATGGTGGGCGCTACAGGATTCGAACCTGTGACTTCCACCGTGTGAAGATGGCACTCTACCGCTGAGTTAAGCGCCCACGCTTGAGACTCAATTCTTCCAATCTACCAAACCTGTGCGCAGGAACGCAAAGCCGTACCGGATAACATCAGCCGCTCAAGCCTCCGACTTGCGCCGGGGCGGGAAGAACGCGCGCTTTACCCATCCGATCAGAGCCAGGTTTCCCGCGCCGAACAATGCAGAGAGAATGGGGTTCTTGGTGACCGTCTCTAAAACGTCGGTCTTGGTGACAACCTTCCCATCCTTCTGCACCCTCCCCTTTCCGGACGCCTTTATCTCCAGTTGATTCTTGTTGATGGCGAAAGACTCCACGGTCAGGGGCGATTGTTTTTCGCCGAGCGCTTCGAGGCGCGGTGCATTCGTCGCGCCATTTTTCAGGTTGACGGTGCTGATTTTGATGGCACTGGCCGTAAATTCGTCGGTTGCTAAGGACCCAAACTGCACCAGAGGCAGCGCTGCGCCTTTGTTTTCCCAAGTGCTCGACTTTTCATTCAAATTTTGCCAGCGGAACCGAAAGTGTGCGCCGGCAGGAACCAAGATCTTGATAGGCACAAATCCCGCTGTCACCTGTTTCCAATCTCCGACGGACAACTCCACCCGGCAAGGGGAAAGGATGTCCTGAAGAGCTCCTTGGGAAGTGAGCGCCACTTCAGTATCGGTGCCATCTAAGCTGGCCCCAAGGCTTCTATACCCCTCAAGGGAGTCACTACTGGTTTGCGAGAATTGAATCGACGCCAGATGTGGGCCGGTCGGCTGTGCCTCCAGTTGAGTGCTGCATGCGCCATGACTCACTGTGCTCGTCAAGTAGGTGATCGAAGCGCTGGAGGAGGGAGCGTCGACTCGTAGCGCGTGCAGGGCTTGCAGGGTTTGCGGGGAAAGGTGGGCATTATCGAAGTAAGCATCCAGTAGCACTTTTTCAGCTTCCGTTGGGGCTGTATACCCAAACGAGAAGGTGCCGCCGTCCACCAATCCGGGATTGTCGAAACTTACTATTTCGGCGCGCGCTCGAACCGTCGCGGGAAATTGTCCACCCACCTCACCGACGGGAATGTTCACCAGGTAAGACACCAGGGCTGCAGCCGCGATCAGACACGTCAGGGCTGCGACCTTTTGAGCTATCCCTGTCCTCCATGAGGGCTCTGTGGGGCTCTTGGTTACAGAGTCTGGCTGTTCAGGGGGAATTTCAGCCGACCCACTTTGTTGCTGGCGCGCTTCAGGCATCTGGTTTTACTCAACGGAAACAAGCGTCTCGGACAGCGCTGTGACCCAATCGCCGCCATCCTTTATTCCAAACCATGCGCGCACCTGCAGCGCGTGTTGTCCGACCGGAAGCTGGAGCCATTGCTGCAGCTCCGGAGGGTAGTTTTTCAAGGTCGCCGGAGGCTTGACGCTTCCATCCCACTCTCCATTTTTCCGGGCATTCTGATTTACGCTTCCCATCGACTTACTGCCAACCGAGGCGGCGATAATCTCACCGGTGCTGGACTTGGCCAGGCGGACAAACGTCACTTCCGTGTTCTTGAAATCGAACATGGAGTGGAAACTGTACTGCGCCCGTTGATGCTGGTCCAATCGGATACTGGCGGGCGAGAAACTCACCTGATCGATGCCGATCGATCCCACTGCTTTGTTACCAACCGCTATGCCGTGAATGTGCATATGCGCGGGGGAGACTTGTCCGATGTTGTTGTCCAGAGTCTGCACCAGGTACTCCGAAACTCGCAGTTGGTCGCCGATTTCCGGGGGGAGTTGAATCTTGGTTTGCCAGTGTCCTTTCTTGCCGTCGAGGCGAAAAATCTGGGGTTTTTGTCCTTCGGGAGCGACCACCACCAGCAGCAAGCTATCCTGTTCTAACACGTAGTCGATTACTACCGGCCAATTCCCCTTGGAAAATCCCATAATCGAAAAGGTGCTCATGCTGAATATCGGCGGCAGTTGCGGCCCGTGTTTGTCCAGCATGTCGGCACGTTTTTCGTAGTCCCCTTCGGGTCGCGACATCGAGCCGAGGCATCCCGGATCCATCGGCGGTGGGACGAAGATCACAGTCCGGCTGGGCTCACTCGGCGCTTGGGGAGCTTGTGGTTTTTGGCAGTTGTTGCCGGTTTCGGGATTGCATTGCCCCTCTGCCCGCGAGAGTGGCAGCAGCAGCAGGAGTCCCAAAAACACATAGCCTTGAACGCGTCCTGCCATTCTCGCGTAGAAACGGCAATTTCCCCGATCGATGGTTTCACCGAGATAAAGCTCGGAAGAGGGGCGCCCCATATTCCACCTCCTGCAACGTTCAACCCATAGAGTATCTTTGCCAGTGTTGCGTAAGCATAGAATGAATTCCCGCCTAGTGCGACAGAAAAACGTGAGCTCATTGTGGTTGGGATGCAGCGAAAGTACCACTTTACGGCCGCCTGCCAAGAGGGATTGCAGCACGCCTCTCCGTTGTGTTCATCTAAGTGGCATATGGCACTCGAAGAGTACCAGCGCAAACGCGATTTCAAACAGACACCCGAACCTCCCGCGAAGGTGGAACGCGGCGAACGCCGCCGCTTCGCGGTACAGAAGCACCGCGCCACACGCCTGCACTATGATTTCCGGCTCGAAATGGAGGGCGTGCTGAAGTCGTGGGCCGTGCCCAAAGGGCCGTCGCTCGACCCCACCGACAAGCGCTTGGCCATGCAGGTGGAAGATCATCCCGTTTCGTACTTCGATTTCGAGGGCATCATTCCGACCGGCAATTACGGGGCGGGCACCGTCATGGTGTGGGACATGGGTACCTGGCAGCCGCAAGGGGATGCCGCGGAGATGCTGCGCAAGGGCGACCTGAAGTTTCGGCTCGACGGCAAGAAGCTGAAAGGCGACTTCGCGCTGGTGCACATGAAGTCGCGCCGGCCGGGAAGCAAGGGCACAGAGTGGCTGCTGATCAAGCACCGCGATGCCTACGTGCAGGAAGGCTACGACATCGACAAGTATGACTACTCGGTGCTGACCAAGCGCACGATGGACGAGATCGCCGGCGATCAAGGCTCGGCGGAGTGGAAGAGCAGTCGAAAGGCGTCGGTGGGTGGCGCCACGAAGAAGAACGACTGGCTCGCCGAATCGATCGCGAAAGCTGACGCGAAGAAGGCCAAAGCCGGGAAGAAATCCGCAGCCTCCAAGTCGTCCTCTGTCACGGCGAAGAGGGTTGCCGCGAAACGCGCGCCGACCAATCTCGCCCAAGCAAAAGAAGCTGGAATGGGGCACCCAGCCGCTGCGAAACGCACGGCCGGCAAAACCACGCTTCCCAGCAGAGCCTCCTCAGGCAGAGTAAAAAAAAACTCTTAGCCGGCGACGGACACAGGAATAGCCCGAATCCCCACCCAGCACGTATTGGTCACAAAACGCCGATGCCCCGGGTTATTCATCCTATGCTGGCAACTCTTGTGGACAAGCCGTTTAACGGCCAGGAGTGGCTTTACGAGATCAAGTGGGACGGCTATCGCGCCATCGCCTTCCTGGAGAGTGGCTCGGTGCGCCTGGTTTCGCGCAACCAGAACGATATGACCGCAGCGTATCCCGAATTGCGCTCGCTCCCAGATTCCGTCAACGCACGGACGGCAATTCTGGATGGCGAGATCGTCGCGCTCGATGCCGAGGGACGGCCTTCGTTCAGCCTGATGCAGCAGCGGGCGGGGGTTGGCGAAGGCGGCCGTCGCATTCGTCGCACCCGCGACGATGTTCCCGTGGTGTATTACGTCTTCGATCTGCTCTACCTTGACGGCTACAACCTGATGCAAGCCGAACTGGAGCAACGCAAGGAGCTACTGGCCTCCATACTGGCGCCGGGCGACCTCGTTCGCTACTCCGACCATTACGTTGGAAACGGCATAGCCTTGTTTGAAGCGGCGGCACAACGCGAACTGGAAGGCATCGTCGCCAAGCGCCGCAGCAGTCCTTATGTGCAAAAGCGCAGCAGCGACTGGCTGAAGATCAAAATCGTCAAGCGGCAGGAGTGCGTGATTGGCGGCTACACCGACCCGCGTGGCTCACGCGAAAACTTTGGTTCCATCGTGCTCGGCCTCTACGACGATCAGGGTCGCCTGATTCACGTCGGACACGCTGGCAGCGGCTTCACGCAAGCCTCGCACGCAGCTTTGTGGAAGCAGATGCACGCGCTGGAGATCAAGCGCAGTCCGTTCTTCGGCAAAGTGGATAGCACCAGGCCGGTCCACTTTGTGAGGCCCGAACTAGTTGCCGAAATCAAGTTCTCCGAATGGACGCACGAGGGGCAAAGCGGCGCAACCAAGATGCGCGCTCCGGTATTTCAGGGATTACGCTTCGACAAGAAGCCTGAGGAGTGCAAGTTCGAGCGCGCTGCCAGGTAGGTGCCAAGTGCAGTAGGAGGTGTCGCTTGAAGTGGATCACTCGAAAAAACGTCAAAGTGGACCGAGTCGCTTGTCCGTGGCTGATCAGGCGTTTTGTCGATCCCGAAGCCCAATTTCTCTTCGTCGAGGAAGATCGGCTGCTGAATATCGCGAACGCCGAGCAGGCAGTTCCGTTCGACGCCCCCAAGATTCCCGAAGTCAAGCTGAATCACCGTGGGGATATGTGCAGCTTTGAGGCCATCATCGCCGACTATAAGCTGCAGACTCCAGGATTGGCGCGGCTGGCGCTGATTGTTCGTGCAGCCGATGTGAAAGGCCAGGAATCGGTCGCGGCGGAAGGATTGGGGCTGCGAGCAATCGCCGAAGGTTTCGCGGCGATGCAACTGAGCGACGAAGAGCGGCTGGCGCGAGGGTTCCCGATCTATGATGCGCTCTACGAATACGCCCGCCGGTTGGAGAGTTAGGGATGCGGCTCTCACGCACGCTTCTATTGATCTATGTGGCGGGATTCCTACGCTCGCTCGGAGTTGGTTTGCTCGGGGTCATTCTCGCCGTGTACCTCTCGCGTGTTGGCGTCGGCGCCACCGGCATCGGGGTCGCAATCGGCGCTGGATTGCTGGGAGCGTGTGCCGCAACCGCAGTGGTAGCGTGGGCCGGGTCGCGAGTTGGGTACAGGACCTCTCTTGTGGCTCTGTCATTGCTTGCGGCAGTCGGCGGCGGCGCACTCGCGGCCCTGCCATCCTTTCCGGTCCTGCTGCTTCTGGTTTTCATAGGCATGGTGAATGGGATGGGGACCGACCGAAGTGCGGCGTTTGCGCTGGAACAGGCCATCATCCCGGGCCTTGTTCCCGAACGAAGTCGAACTTGGGGGTTGTCGTGGTACAACGTCTTGCTCGACAGCGGCGGAGCAATCGGCGCCCTTGGGGCCGCTCTACCCCTGGCGGTGAGCCTCTGGTCGCATGTGGACTTAGTCGCTGCATACCGTTATGTCTTCCTGGGATACACGGGCCTTCACGTTGTCATCGCAGGTTTGTATCTTCTGCTTCCCTTGGAAAGCCAGCTAACGCACAGGCAGGAACCCGGCAGGCAGGAACCCACCGTTTCACTACAAAGCCGGAGGATCGTCCATCGAATCGCAGCGTTGTTCGCGATTGACGCATTCGGTGGCGGCTTTCTTACTGACGCGCTGGTTGCGTATTGGTTTTTTCACCGCTTTGGCATCGGCGAGCAGAAGCTGGGGATTTTGTTTTTCGCAGTCCATGTGCTGAACGCCGCTTCGCATCTGGGAGCGGCGTGGATAGCACAACGAATCGGGCTTGTGAACACGATGGTGTTCACCCATTTGCCATCGAGCATTTTTCTTATCACCGTGCCACTCGCCACCGGCCCAAAATTGGCTATCGCGCTGTTTCTTCTCAGAGAGATCTTCGTAGAGATGGACGTGCCGACGCGGCAGTCCTATGTGGCGGCGATGGTAAAACCACAGGAACGTCCGTACGCCAGCGGGATTACGAACGTCACTAGAACTGGTGCGTGGGCAGCGGCGGCGGCGTTGTCTGGACTTGTGATGCAACGGCTTGCGTTTTCAGCGCCGCTGGTCATCGGCGGGACGCTGAAAATCGCCTACGACCTGCTGCTCTATCGCAACTTCCGCCACCTGAAACCTCCGGAGGAGTTGGTCGTTCGTTCCTCAACCTCAGCTAACATTTCCGCAAGATAAACAACAAGGAGAGTGACATGCGGTCAGTTCACACACAGAAAATTTCCGATTGGACAGTTTTAGCGTACCTTTTCATCGCGCTCGTGCCAGCAGGCACACGGGCGCAAACCAACAGCGGACCGGGCGCAAGTGCCGAGTGGAAACAGGTGGAAACCGCACTCGGCCGTGCCGGCAAGTTGCAGCCCGGAGACGTTTACAAGTTCGGCATGCCGCGCACCGACATGCAGGTAACCGTGGATGGCACTCTGATCAGCGCTCCACTGGCATTGGGTTCGTGGCTGGCATTCAAGAGAATGGGTGGCCAGGTTATGGTCATGGGCGATCTGGTTCTCAGTGAAGGTGAGGTCGAACCCGTGATGCTGAAACTGCAGCAGGGCGGCATCGAGCAGACGGCCCTTCACAACCACTTGCTGCATGAAAGCCCAAGGGTCATGTACATGCACATAGCCGCCCTGGGGAATGCTGTGCAGCTTGCAACTGCACTCCACGATGCGCTGGCGCTGACTAAGACACCGCTCCCGGCGGGCGCTGCTTCGCCCAATTCAGCAGCGGCGGGCCCAGAGCGCATTGATACGGCCAAGCTGGAGAGCATTCTGGGATTCAGCGGCAAGGATGCCGGTGGCGTGTTCCAGTTCAGCATCCCGCGGCAGGAGAAGATCGAAGACGACGGTATGGAGATCCCGCCAGCCATGGGGACAGCGACCGCCATCAACTTCCAACCGACTGGAAGCGGGCGGGCCGTTATCACCGGTGACTTCGTACTGGTGGCGAGCGAGGTGAACCCCGTCATCAGAGCGCTTCGGGAGCACGGTATCGAAGTGACGGCCATACACAGTCACATGCTCACCGAACAGCCTCGCTTGTTCTTCATGCACTTCTGGGCGAACGACGATGCTGTGAAGCTTGCCACAGGTCTGCGCGCGGCATTAGATCAAACGAAGTCTGCCAGTGGGGACATGAGACGTTAAGTAGCCATCACGGCGTGATCTCAAAGATGGTACCCAGGTTCCCCTTGCCACAGCGCTGCTGCCTGTTGCTTTCTCAGATCAGCAGCTTCGAAGGCGTAAATGAGAACATTGGTATCCACAGAATGGGCGCGGGTATCAACGAAGATGGGCGCGGTCAAAGGCCTCCTCGCGCGACGGATACTGGCCATCTGTCTTCAAGAAGGGCTTTCGCGCCAGGGATTGCCGCATGGAGCGTTCATAACTGTCCTCTGCGACCATGCAGTCTTTCAGAGCCGAGATAATGTTTTTCAGACGCGATTTCATGACACGTATACCCTGACTCACTTGATGTCCTTCATTGGCAGCACCGACCCGTAATCGTGTCCGCTGGCGTCGACGGCGCGCGCGATCACCGCACTAAAGGCGTCGCGGACCTCGGGATACTTGGCCACGATCGCTTTACTGACGGCCATGTTGTCCTGGAACGCTAGACCGGTGTTCGACGCGTCGGCAGTCTCGTAACCCACTCGCAGGTCGAGATTGTTTTCCACCGGCACGGCCACCATCTCAGTGACCTGGAATGTCTTGCCATTGGCCGCAAGATTCAGCGGATTGCCGTTGCCCGGCAGGTCGCTGGGCCGCGCGCCCTGCATCTCTTCGGCGACCTTGTCGAGTTGCGGCGTACTCATGAAATTCACCGGCGCCATCAAGTCCCACGCTGTCAGATAGTAGAACCACGCGTTGTAGACCTGCCCTTTCGCTTTGTACTCGCGTGCTTTCGTCAGGTACCACGGCCCGTCATGGCCGCCGATCGCGTCCAATCGCGGGTAATAACCTGCCAGCTTCCAGGAGCCGCTGACGTCTTGCAGAATCAGAGTCAGGGTGATCGGATCTTTGCCGGCAATCTTCTGCATCGCCAGCGCGTAACGTCCAGGCGGCAGGTTGGAAATCGAAAAGACCAGGCGGTCGGGCGAGTTATAGATGCCGCAATAGAAATCCGCGCGTGGCAGTGGTCCTTTGGCTCGCGAGGCATCGAGCAAATAAGTTCCGCTGATCGTCGCTGGACCCTGAACAAAATATTGTTTGTTGGTGACCACGGCCTGCTCGATGCTGCCGAAATCTCCCGCGATTGCGGGAATGGAATTAGCCTTGAGCCCGGCAACATCTCCGCGTGTGGACATGTCGAGGAATTTGCGCGCTGTTCCTTCTACGGCGTTCCTGGTCGGGACGTCCAAATCGGCGCCGCTGGCGCAACTCTGCCCGATCACCGCGGGTGCCGTAATCGTTACCGCAAGCAGTAAGAAGCCCATCCGAACGAAAAAGTGGCAGATCGAGCGATAAGTGAACGATAGTCGAATCATGTTCGTAGCCTTAACGCCGCGTGAGTGCGCATTGAGGTTCGCAGAATATACCGGATGGTTGGTTGCTGTCCGGTCCTTTAAGATGCCGTTTTACCCTTTGCCAGATGTTCAGCCAACCTCCCTCACGGGGAAATCTGCGGCGTGGCGCGAATCAGCAACAGCCGCGCCTTGGCCGGGTTTAGAATAGACACAGCGGCGCGTATCGAGAAACGATACAGTCGGTCGGCCGTCGAACATATTATGGTACGCCTTCGGCACAATTTAGGATTGGCATGGTTGCTGGCAACCGGACTGTGCCTGGCGCTCGGGGAATCGCCAGCCCAGACGGCGGCCCCGTCCAGCGCCGCTTTGGCAACCGCCGCACATCCGCAAAAGGCGCACGCTCACGGCAAGAAAGCCGCTCCCGCAGCGGAGGCGCCGCAACCGCCGCCGGCACCGCTGACGCCGGAGCAAATGAGTCCCACACCGCCCCACGTCACGTACCAGAATGGGCTGCTTACCATCGACGCCAAGAATTCGACGTTGTCGCAGGTGTTGCGCTCCGTGCAGGCCCTGACGGGCGCGTCCATCGAGATGCCCTCCAGCGCAGCGAACGAGCGCGTCATGATGCAGCTCGGTCCCGGACGGCCACGGGATGTACTGAACACGCTGTTGAACGGATCCAAATTTAACTACATTATTCTGGGAATGACCGACAATCCGGGTGGCGTACAGAAGGTAATTTTGATTGCCCGGCAGAACTCGCCGACCGCCGTGAACACGGCGCAAAACAGCCGCCCCGGACAAGTTCAACCGCAGTATCAGCCGCCGCCCAATGAGCCCCAGGACGAAGAGATGCCACCTCCCGAAGCCGAGGCTGACAACCCGCCCGAAGCGCCGCAGCCTCCGCCGATGCCTGGGCGATTTCGGCCGGGGCAGGTTCCTATGCGTTCGCCGGACACGAACCCCGAGCCCCAGCCGGACGTTGGCAACCAGTTGAACGGCGGGAAGACTCCGGAGCAGATGCTGTTGGAGCTGCAGAATATGCAACAACAACAGCAGATCTATCAGCAGCAGATGAATCCTGCCAACACCGGAGAACAGCCGCAGGAGCAACCACAGTAGGCGTGCGTCGATACATGAAGAGCGTCCCCGCGGGACGCTCTTTGTATTTCGTATTTCAACTGATGATGAATCTCCTTGCCTACGCCGTGACGCCCACTGCCGAGAGCTCGCGCAGGGACTCTGCGTAGGGCTGACGCGCGATCCCACGTTCCGTGATGATCGCGGTGACGTAGGCATTCGGGGTGACATCGAACGCGGGATTCTCAACGGCTACGCCGTCCGGCGCGATTTGTTTGCCGGCCAGGTGAGTCACTTCCCGCGAAGAGCGTTGTTCGATTGGAATCCGGCTGCCATCGGGGGTTGCCAGATCCACCGTCGAAAACGGGGCCGCCACGTAGAACGGAATACCGTGCGCCTTGGCCAGCACCGCGACCGTGTAGGTCCCAATCTTGTTGGCGACATCGCCATTGGCGGCAATACGATCGGCGCCCACTATCACTGCATCGATTTTTCCTTGCTGCATCATGGCGCCCGCCATGTTGTCGGAGATGAGCGTGGTCGGAATGTGGTCCTTCATTAACTCCCACGCTGTCAGACGTGAGCCCTGGAGAAACGGACGGGTCTCGTCGGCGAACACATGCAGCTTCTTGCCCGAAGCCACCGCCGCGCGAATCACCCCCAGCGCCGTGCCATAACCACAGGTCGCCAGTGCGCCCGCGTTGCAGTGGGTCAACACTCCGCCGCTGGAGGGGAGCAGCGCGGCACCGTGCCTGCCCATCGCTTCGTTGGCGGCAATGTCTTCCACCAGCATACGTTGCGCTTCGGTCACCAGTTCCTGTTGAATCCGCGCAATAGGCTGGGTACTGGCTTGTTCAAATTTGTCGCGCATGCGGCGAATCGCCCAGAAGAGATTGACCGCGGTCGGGCGAGTGGAAGCGAGGACCTCGCAGATGCGGTCGAAATCGCGCTTCAGTTCGGCGTGGTCCCTGGCCTGCGAGTCACGAACGCCGAGCGCAACTCCCATGGCAGCGGCGACACCGATTGCCGGCGCACCGCGCACGATCATAGTGCGGATTGCGTCGGCAACCTCTTCGTAGGTCTTGCAGGTGACGTAGGTTTCCTCCGTGGGCAGCTTGGTCTGGTCAATCAAGCGCAGGCCCGCGTCCGTCCATTCCAGGGTCTTAATCATGTCGTTAGTTTCTATCGCCAGGTACAATAGCTGGCGGGAAACTCCTCAATTCATCTTGTTTTGAAGGGGCGCACCTTTAGGTGCGCCGTTGAGCTGGCGTAACCCCTGGCTTGAGCCACTGAGGGAACTCGCTTCCGAGCCTGCGAATTCGAGATCCCTCAGGGGCTAAAGCCCGATCTCAAGGTGCCTGATCGGCGCGGCTGAAGCCGCGCCCCTTCAAAGAAGATTCAAGTCAGCCCGGCATATCCCGAACACTTACGGCCGATGGACCTCGCAGCGGTTTCCCGGCGAATTGGTCACCGCCGGCCGGTCACAGAGGTCGCACTTGGCGCTGACCGCAAATATCGGAGGTGCGTCGCGTTTCACATGTTGCGCACGAACATCGTTCGCGGTGAACAGCGCGACAAACTCCGCCGGGGCAGCGGCCTTTTCGACGTTGGCGCGACCTCCCGCTTCCTCGCGCTCCACCAGGCACAGCACACCGGCCACTTCAAATCCAAACTCACGCGCGGCCTCAATGGCCTGGATGGTCGAACCTCCGGTGGTGCACACGTCGTCCACAATCACCACACGTGCCGGCTTCTGTCGAAAGCCTTCGATGCGCTGGCCCATGCCATGCGCCTTCTCCGCTTTGCGCACCAGAAAGCCGTGTACCGGCTTTCCCTGCTGCGCGCTGATGACGGAAGTGGCCACCACGATAGGATCGGCGCCCATGGTCAGCCCGCCGATTGCATCGGCATGCCAACCACGCTGTCGAATCTCGTCGAAGACCGCTTGCCCAGTTAGCAGCGCACCAGTCGCGTCGAGTGTGGTAAGACGACAATCGATGTAGTAGTCGCTGGTGCCGCCGCGGGAGAGCTTAAATTCGCCCAGACGAAACGACTTCTCCGCCAGCATGGCCAAAAGTTGTTCGCGCGCGTTTGCCATCCTGTTAACCATACCATTTCAATTGGCCACCTTCTCCAGGTGGCGGTAGTGATCGCTGGCCAGCCACAACAGCGCAAACAGGGCGAAGTTGTAACCGCAATGCATGAGGAACGAAGCGGCCACGGAACCGCTACGCGCGCGGGCCGCGGTGAGTACCACGCCGACCACGAAGATGCTCAGGATAGGCGCCCAAGCATAGCCTAACTGGGTTCCGTGAATGGCGGCGAAGGCAGCTGCTGTCAGGACGACGGCAATGGTAAGGCCGAACGCCCGTCGCAGCAGCGGGTACAACAACCCGCGAAAGAACAGTTCTTCCAGCAATGGCGCCAGGGTTATGCCGAATGCGGCCATGAGATAGGCGCTGGAGGCGTCGTTGAAATACTTGTCCATCGGCAGCGACTTGGGGATGGGAAGGAAGCGCGACAAGCCATCGATCACCACCGCCAGAATGATTCCCATGGCGAAGAATCCCGGCGCAGAAATTCCCGGCCAATTCCAGTGGATCGCTTGCCCGAAGCGCTCGTGGGTGCGGGAGCGCACGAGGACAAACATGAACACGATTACGAGCGGGTAGGCAGCCGCCTGTGCTCCTATCACCACGCGCGCATTAGTAGCCAGATCGGCCACCGGTGTATGCCGGTATGCGGGGACGGTGCGCGCGATGAACAGTGCTGCCAAACTGAAGGTGAACACTACAACCGCCGTGAACACTAACACCGCCAGCACATCCCACGCTGACCAGGCGGGAAAAGGCCGTTGCACGGGAACGATGACGACCGGCTCCACCGGCGCAGTGGGGGCCGAACCGGACAGATCGCCGGGCGCTTCGGCGGCAAGCGGAATTTCGTTTGGCTCAGGCATTAGGTTTCACAATCACGAACATGGATTTTCGACCATAACCCCGAAGACGAAAAGCACGAAGCATGTGCCGTCCCTGAAGGGACTCGGTTCCATTCAACATCGCCTACCCAGGACTTACGTCCTGGGCTATGCTTCTACCGCCCTTCGGGCTTGCTTCAAAGCGTGGTGCACCGTCTGTTTCGAACCCCGCCTCGTCGCCCTGTTCGCCAAAGCTCTTCCGACTTAGCTTCGACACGCTGTTCACCAAAGCTTTCTACGGCCCGCCTTTCGTAACTGCAACCGGCACGGCTTCAGAGGCTGCGGAGAAACGTATGGAAGGCTTTGGTGGAAGCCCCCTGCTTCAGCAGGGGGAAGCTGGACTTTAGTCCAGCGGAAA
>OCZT010000195.1_pt1 | contig 58104 bp, 47 predicted proteins | sample 1539031 | NCBI WGS metagenome assembly OCZT01 (sample SAMEA3539308, study PRJEB22396) | soil metagenome | biome: tundra; feature: field; material: soil | place: USA | collected 2010-05 | depth 0.15 m
TCATGTCCGTATCTGACGGCAGCAGCTGGGCGGCGCACCGGCGGCGACCGATGACGGCAAGTCCTGCGGGCAGGCATGCCAGGCAGTCTCCGGGGAGCGGCACACCGCAGCGCTGGCCGAGGCCAATCTCCTGCCGGTCCAGCGACCGCGCCCCGGCGGCAATGAAAGTCACAATTTCGTTACGGGCTTGCCCGCGCCGTAGGCATACAGCTCGATGTCAGCCATGTAGCGGGCCGTCGGCCATTCCCCCATCCGGGTTGCATGGTGCTGCTCGTCCGGGTGCTGGCGGTGTTCGTGCTGAACACGGGCGCTCGGGCTGCCCGTGTCGGGGGTCTCGGCCGCGGTCACGTTCGGCTGGCTGGTCCCGATGACCGCGGTCTCCGAGCTGGCCCTGGCCACCGCGATGCTGCCGTGGTCGGCAGCTACCGGAGTGGCGGCGGGCGCCAGGGTCGTCTTGCCCGGTGCCTTGCCCCGGCTCGACGGGCTCTTCGCTACCGGGCTTTCGCGACATGTGCGGGCGGGCTGGCCTGGGCGGGTGGTTTCCCGGAGGGCTCGATGGACACGTGCGGCAGGATGCGGTCCAGCCAGCCGGGCAGCCACCAGTTCGCCCGGCCGGGCAGGTGCATGAGGGCGGGGACGAGGATGGTGCGCAGGATGAAGGCGTCGAGCAGGACCGCGGCGGCCAGGCCAAGGCCGAACTCGCCGATCGCCTGCTGGCCGGTGAGGATGAAGGCGCTGAACACGCAGATCATGATGGTGGCGGCGGCGATGATGACCCGGCCGGTGGTGGCCTGGCCGGTGGTCACCGCCTGGTGGTTGTCCCGGCCGGTGCCCCATTCCTCGTGGATCCGGGAGACCAGGAACACCTCGTAGCCGGTGGGCAGTCCGAACAGGACCGCGAGCATGAGGACGGGGATGAACGATTCGGCCGGGCCGGCCTGGCCCAGGCTGAGCGCTGGCAGCCCCCAGCCGAACTGGAAGACGGCGACGAGCACGCCGAACGCGGCCCCGGCGGCCAGCAGGTTCATCACCGCCGCGGTGGCGGGCACCAGCAGGCAGCGGAAGGCCGCCAGCAGCAGCAGGAACCCGAGGCCGACGACGATCGCGATGAACAGCGGCAGCGGTGGACCGGGCGCCCAGGGACCGTTAAAGGCCCACCTGCAGTTACCGAGTTGAGGCTGGTGGTGCTGAGCGCACTGCCTGGGGTTTGAACGCGGTGGGACCGCGGGGGTTAGAGCGGACGCCGCGCGTGGTTAGAGCGCGGGGCGAGGTGCACGGGTTAAAGCGGGGGGCCGCCTAGGCCGCTGCCGCGGTCTGAGCTGGAAGGGTCGGGGCCGGTCGGGGGGCCGGAGTCGGCGGGGGTGCTGGAGCCGGCCCGGACCCCGGACCCAGCCGGGTCCGGGGTCCCGGCGCCAGGGGCGTCGTCCGCGGGGGCGGTGTCCGCGGAGTCGGAGGCCCCGGCGTCAGCGGGGGCGGCAATCGCGCGGCTTTCGCCGATGAGTTCTTCTAGCCGGGCGGCGCGGATGCGGCGGAAGGTCCGGTGGTCACGGGCCCGGTCCAGGATGGCCACTTCCAGCTGGGAGGCCGTGATCTCGTTGCTCCCGCCGTTACCCGGCGCGGACAGCGCGGCCAGGGCATCGCTGAACGCCTCGGCCAGGGACATGCCGTCGGAGTAGCGCTCCTTCAGCGCCTCGGACACCTGGTCCGCCTGGCCGCCGAAGGCCACGAAGCCGGGCTCGTCGGTGACCGACCCGTCGAACGTGATCCGGTAGATCTGGTCCCCGTCCGGCTGCTCGCCGACCTCGGCGACGACGATCTCCACCTCCCACGGCTTCGGGCTCTCGGTGAAGATCGTGCCCAGGTTCTGGGCGTAATAGTTGGCGATGCCGCGCGCCGTCACATCGTGCCGGTCAAACTGGTAACCGGTGATGTCCGCGTAGGTGACTCCGGCCTTGCGCAGGTTCTCGTATTCGTTGTACCTGCCGACCGCGGCGAACGCGATCCTGTCGTAGATCTCGCTGATCTTGTGCAGCGCGCTCGAGGAGTTGGGCGCCACCATCAGGATTCCGCCCGCGTACTGGACCACAACGCAGCTACGGCCGCGCGCGACGCCCTTCCGCGCGTAGTCGGCCTTGTCCCGCATTTGCTGTTCTGGTGACACGTAGAACGGCATCGACACCGCGGACGCTTCCTTTACCTTGGTCGGATGGGACGGATGGAGATGGCGGGTACGGGGCGGCCGTCAGCGGGCACTAGCCGTTTCGCAACGGGGCGGCTGGGCCGTCCGGCCTGATCATCCGGCTCTGCACGACCTGCTGGGCGACTTCCTCGGACTCGGCTTCCGGCAGCTTCCTGAAGCCGTCGACCGTGATCGTGGCGATGACCGGGAAGATGCGCCTGGTCAGGTCCGGGCCGCCGGTGGCCGAGTCGTCGTCGGCGGCGTCATACAGCGCCTGCACGCAGGCCAGCACGGCGTCACCCGCCGGCATGCCGTCGGTGTAGAGCTTCTTCAGCGCGCCCCGGGCGAACAAGGACCCCGAGCCGATGGAGTAGAAGCGCTGCTCTTCGTACGGGCCGCCGGCCACGTCGTAGCTGAAGATCCGCCCCTGTCCCGCGTCCTCGTCGTACCCCACGAAGAGCGGGACGACGATGAGCCCCTGCATGGCCGCGCCCAGGTTTCCCCTGACCATCCAGGCGAGCCGGTTGGCCTTGCCCTCCAGGGACAGCGGCCGGCCTTCCATCTTCTCGTAGTGCTCGAGCTCGACCTGAAACAGGCGGACGAACTCGATCCCCACGCTGCCGGTGCCCGCGTACCCCATGGCCGAGAACTCGTCGCTGCGGAAGACCTTCTCCACGTCCCGCTTGGCGATCATGCTTCCGGCGGTGGCCCGGCGGTCGCCGGCCAGCACGACTCCGTGATCGCATACCGCGGCGACGATGGTCGTGGCGTGCGGCAGATCTCGGATGGCCTGGCCGGACGTCGCGTCGCCCGCCACGCCTGGCAACCGGCCCGGCAGCAGGCCGGGCGAGTGCGCGGCGAGGACATCGGCGAACGAGGAGGTCTGCAGGCCCATGAAGCCGACCGGAAACTGGCCGCTGTAGCCCCCGGCTCGCCCGGCACCCCGAGGGTCCCCGGGATGCGGACCTGGCTGGCTGCCGTCGTAGTACGAGCCCAACGCGGACCTCCTCCACTGGTAGTCAGCAATGCCGGGTCCCGGGTGACCCCGGGACGAGCGCTGCCCTCAACAGACCCTACTGCCACGCCAGAGCGCGGCAGGTACTCGCCCGCAGGCCGGCCCGTCCGCCTACGGCGAACCGGCGGCCGTCGTTACTGGCCGCCCTTTTGCACGTAGGACCGGACGAACTCCTCGGCGTTTTCCTCAAGCACTTCGTCGATCTCGTCGAGGATCGCGTCGACGTCGTCGGAGAGCTTTTCGTGCCGCTCCTTGCTTTCCTCGGTGGTCCCTGCTTCGGCCTGCTCGGTCTCTTCGGCGCGCCGCGTGGTTTGCCGCTGACCGCCAGTGTCCTTCGTTTCCATGTTGCTACCTCCGTCAGTCCCAACGCTATCGTCACCCGTAGGAGTCCCGCCCAATCCCACTGGGCCGAAATCGGTACGAACTCGCGATCCGGAGCCGAGGTTCCCACCCGGCCTGACGGCGCCCCCCTTCGCCCTGGAGCGGCCTGGGGCCGGTCAGCTACTCATCATGGCCGGTGAGCGCGGCGACCAGCTCGGCCGCGCTGCGACAACGGCCAAGCAACTCACCCACATGCGCCTTGGTGCCGCGCAAGGGCTCCAGCGTAGGCACGCGCTGCAGCGACTCCCGTCCGGGGATGTCGAAGATCACCGAGTCCCACGAGGCCGCCGCGACGGATTCCGGGTACTGCCGTAGGCAGCGGCCCCGGAAGAAGGCCCTGGTGTCCTCGGGCGGGTTCTCGACCGCGCGCTCGACGGTGGCGTCGTCGGTCAGCCGGACCATCCGGCCCCGGGCCACCAGCCGGTTGTACAGGCCACGATCGAGCCGTACGTCGGAATACTGCAGGTCAACGAGCTGCAGCCGCGGGTGGTCCCAGGCGAGCCCGTCCCTGGACCGGTAGCCCTCGAGCAGCTCGAGCTTGGCCACCCAGTCCAGTTCCCTGGACAGCAGCATCGGGTCCTCGGCCAGCCGGTTGAGCACCGACTCCCACCGGTTGAGCACGTCGGTGGTGATGTCGTCGACGTCGTTGCCGTACTTGTCTTCTGTGTACTTGCGGGCCAGCTCCAGGTATTCGGCCTGCAGCTGGACGGCGGTCATCTTCCTGCCGTCCTTGAGGGTCAGCAGGCGGCGGCAGGTGGGGTCGTGCGAGATCGCGCGGAGCTCGGCCACCGGCGCCTCGACCGACAGGTCGGTGCCGAGGAACTTGTCCTCGATCATCGCCAGGATCAGCGAGGTCGTGCCGACCTTGAGGTAGGTGCACACCTCGCTCATGTTCGCGTCGCCGATGATCACGTGCAGCCGCCGGTATTTCTCCGGGTCGGCGTGCGGCTCGTCCCTGGTGTTGATGATGGGCCGCTTCAACGTGGTCTCCAAGCCCACCTCGACCTCGAAGAAGTCGGCCCGCTGGCTGATCTGGAAGCCCGCGCCCCGGCCGTCGGCGCCAATGCCGACCCGCCCGGCCCCGCAGATCACCTGGCGGGAGACGAAGAACGGGACCAGGAACCTGACGATGTCGGCGAACGGCGTATTGCGCCGCATCAGGTAGTTCTCGTGCGAACCGTAGGAGGCGCCCTTGTTGTCTGTGTTGTTCTTGTAGAGCTGGATGGGCGCGCTGCCCGGTATCGTCGCGGCCTTGGCCGCGGCCTCGGCCATGACCCGCTCGCCGGCCTTATCCCAGATCACCGCGGACAGCGGGTTGGTGCACTCGGGGGACGAGTACTCGGGGTGGGCATGATCGACGTACAGCCGGCCGCCGTTGGTGAGGATCACGTTGGCCAGGCCGAGATCCTCGTCGGTCAGCTGCGAGGAATCCGCCGCCTCGCGGGTCAGGTCGAACCCCCGCGCGTCCCGCAGCGGGTTCTCCTCCTCGAAGTCCCACCGGGCTCGCCGGGCCTTGGCGGCGGTGGCCGCCTGGTAGGCGTTGACGATCTGCGACGACGTTACCATCGAGTTAGCACCGGGCTGGCCAGGCACAGAGATGCCGTACTCCGTCTCTGTGCCCATCACGCGAAGAACGCTCATGAAGTACCCCCCGCGCGCTTCCAGGGCGCTCTGAGACGCCCCTGCAGCGCGCTCATGTTTCCGCTCGCCTGCGAGGCGCCTTCAGCTCGCTCATGGAAATCAGCCTAATGCCGCAGTGGACCAAGAGGGCATGCTGACACGGTCTCCTTAGCGCGAACAGCCATCAAAGGTACTGTCCAGTGTTCGCCACGGTGTCGATCGAACGGCCCGCCTCGGTGCCCGTCTTGCCGGAGACCAGGGTCCTGATGTAGACGATGCGCTCGCCCTTCTTACCCGAGATACGCGCCCAGTCGTCCGGGTTGGTGGTGTTCGGCAAGTCCTCGTTCTCGCTGAACTCGTCGACGCACGCAGCCAGCAGGTGACTGACCCGGATGCCCTTCTGCCCGGTGTCCAGGAACTCCTTGATGGCCATCTTCTTGGCCCGGGCGACGATGTTCTCGATCATCGCGCCGGAGTTGAAGTCCTTGAAGTACAGCACTTCCTTGTCGCCGTTGGCGTAGGTGACCTCGAGGAACCTGTTCTCTTCTGACTCGGTGTACATCCGCTCGACCGTGCGCTGGATCATCGCATCGACGGTGGCCTGCGCCGACGAGCCGTTCGCCGTCACGTCGTCGGGGTGCAGCGGCAGCTCGGTCAGGACGTACTTGGAGAAGATGTCCTTGGCCGCCTCGGCGTCCGGCCGCTCGATCTTGATCTTGACGTCGAGCCGTCCGGGTCGCAGGATCGCCGGGTCGATCATGTCCTCGCGGTTGGAGGCCCCGATGACGATCACGTTCTCCAGGCTCTCAACGCCGTCGATCTCGCTGAGCAGCTGCGGCACGATCGTGTTCTCCACGTCGCTGGACACGCCGGAACCGCGGGTGCGGAAGATCGAGTCCATCTCGTCGAAGAACACGATGACCGGCATGCCCTCGCTGGCCTTCTCCCTGGCCCGCTGGAAGACGAGCCTGATGTGCCGCTCGGTCTCGCCCACGTACTTGTTCAGCAGCTCGGGGCCCTTGATGTTGAGGAAGAAGCTCTTCCCCTCCTTGCCCCCGTCGTCCTGCGCGGTCTTGGCCGCGACCTTCTTGGCCAGCGAGTTCGCCACCGCCTTGGCGATGAGCGTCTTGCCGCAGCCGGGCGGACCGTAGAGCAAGATGCCCTTAGGCGGCCGCAGCCGGTGCTCCTTGAACAGGTCGGCGTGCAGGTAGGGCAGCTCGACCGCGTCCCTGATCTGCTCGATCTGCCCGGCGAGGCCGCCGATGTCGTGGTAGGAGATGTCCGGCACTTCCTCGAGGATGAGCTCCTCCACCTCCGCCTTGGGGATCCGCTCGTACACGTACCCCGACCGCGACTCAAGCAGCAGCGAGTCGCCGGCCCGCAGCGGCTGGTGCAGCAGCGGCTCGGCCAGCCGCACGACCCGCTCCTCGTCGGCTTGCGAGATGACCAGCGCGCGCTGGCTGTCGGCCAGCACCTCCTTGAGCATGACGACTTCGCCGACCGTCTCATAAGACTGGGCGATGACGACGTTGAGCGCCTCGTTCAGGACTACTTCCTGACCTGGGCGCAGTTCGCTCAGCTCCACGTTCGGGGAGATGTTCACCCGCATCTTGCGACCGCCGGTGAACACGTCGCACGTGTCGTCTTCGTTGGAGTTCAGGAAGACGCCGAAACCGGACGGCGGCTGCGCCAGCCGGTCTACCTCTTCCTTCAGCGCGACGATCTGGTCGCGTGCTTCGCGCAGTGTCGTGGCCAGCCGCTCGTTCTGAGCGGTGACCCCGGTGATACTTCCCTCGGTCTCGCGCAGCCGGTCCTCAAGCAACCTGACCTGCCGCGGCGAGTCCGCTAGCCTGCGCCGAAGTACGGCGATCTCCTCATCAAGGAAGGAGATCTGAGCGGTAAGGCTCTTCACCTCATCTTCGTGCCGCGAAGCACGCCCGCCTTCATCTCTGGTGGCCACGGCCCTCACCTCCCTCTGCACCGTTAACTTGGACTCTACCTATTCGCGAGCATTCCCTAACCTGATGATGACGGATCCACGCTGTTTTACTGATCGCGTCACAACCAATCGTCGCAACAGCATCGCAAGGCGTAACCGTGCACTCCGGGCTTAACACACACGGTCGTTCGGATCAATGATCTTCCTGGTGATCTTCTTCTTGCGCGCCCTTGGCCGGACGCCGCCTGCGCGGAGGGGGAACGACGCCGGGCGCCAGCCGGCGGGCCGTGACGAGAAACCCGGTATGGCCCACCATACGGTGCTCGGGGCGGACGGCCAGCCCTTCCACGTGCCAGCCGCGGGTCAGGCTCTCCCAGGCGGCGGGCTCGTCGAAGCCGCCATGGCCGCGCAGCGCTTCCACGGTGCGCGACAGCTGGGTCGTCGTGGCGACGTAACTGCAGACCAGGCCGCCGGGCGCGAGCGCCCAGGCGAAAGCGTCCACGCACTCCCACGGGGCCAGCATGTCCAGGATGACCCGGTCGAAATCCGACAGAGAAGGATCCTCCCCCGCCCGGCCGAAATCGCCGACCACCAGCTGCCAGGACGGCGGCGGGGCGCCGAAGAACTGCTCGACGTTCCGCCGGGCCACCTCGGCGAAGTCGGGCCTGCGCTCGAACGAGGTCAGCGTGCCCTGCTCCCCGACCGCGCGCAGCAGCCAGCAGCTGAGCGCGCCGGAGCCGGCCCCGGCCTCAAGCACGCGGGCGCCGGGAAAGACGTCGGCGAAGGCCACGATCTGCGCAGCGTCCTTGGGGTACACCACCGCCGCGCCGCGTTTCATCGCCAGCGTGAAATCAGCGAGCAGCGGCCGGAAGACGACGTACGGGGTGCCGCCGCCGGACTTGACCACGTTCCCGTCGGGGCCGCCGATGATGTCGTCGTGGTTCAGCGTGCCCCGGTGGGTATGGAAAGTCGCGCCCGCCCGCAGCGTGATCAGGTGGCTCCGGCCCTTCGGGTCGGTCAGCTGCACCGGCTCACCTGGCATCAGCGGCCCTTGCCGCGGTTTGGTCATGCTCGGTTATACCCCGGCGAAGGCGTGGTCCACGTCCCGGGTCGCCAGCACGCCGTAAACCTGGCCAGAGGGCTCTACCAGCAGGTACTCGGTGGCCGGAGCGCGGCGGATCGCGTCAAGCAGGGCCAGCCCGGACAGGTCGGCGGACAGCACCAGGTCCGGCTCGAGCGTCCTGGCCAGCGAGCCCGCCTCGATCCACGGACGGCGCTGCGGCGGTGTCGCCATCACCGCGGTCTCGTTGACGATCGCGATCGGCTTGTCCTCGTGGTCAACGACCACGACGGCCCGGGCCTGATTCTCCTCGGCACGCCTGAGCGCCTCAGCCAGGGGGGTGGTCGCGGCCACAGAAATCGCTTTGCGGGCCAGCCGCCGCGCCTGCAGCGCGGGTATCCGCTCACGGAGCCTGGTCGCCTTGATGGCCTGCCCGGCCCCGGTCCACATGAAGGCGGCGATCACCGCCAGCCACACCACGGTGACTAGGCCCCCGCCGCTCCCGTTCACCCTCCCGGTGACAAACGGGATGCTGAACAGGGCCACGGCGATCACCCGGCCGGCCCAGGCGGCGGCGATGGTCGAGGTGGCCGGGCGGCCGGTCAGCTTCCAGATCACGGCACGCAGCATCCGGCCGCCGTCCAGCGGCAGGCCGGGGAGCAGGTTGAAGATCCCGACCACCAGGTTGGCCCACCTGAGCTGGCTGACCAGCGTGCCCGCGATGGTGCCCGGCGGGACCACGCGCATCAGGCCGTAACCGGCCGCGGCCAGCACCAGCGAGAGCGCCGGGCCCGCCGCGGCGACTCCGAACTCCCGCCCAGGTGTCTCCGCCTCCCGCTCGATCTCGGAGAACCCGCCGAGCGGGTAGAGCAGGATGCGGCGGACCGGCAGCCCGTAGCCGCGGGCGACCACGCAATGGCTCAGCTCGTGGATCAGGACGGATACGTACAGCAGGATGACGAAGGCCGCCGCCACTATGAACCTGGTGGCACCGTGCAGGGTCGCGGCGAGTTCGTTGGCGTAGATGAGGATGAAGACCCCGGCGATCACGAACCAGTACGGCGATATGTACACCGGGATGCCGAAAAAGCGCGCGATGACGATTCCGGGGCCGGCTTCGCGGCGCCGCGGCGTCGCGGGCGGCTTCTCCGGCGTCATGCTTGCCACACACCCGATGCTACGTGCCCAGGCGGTCGCTCGGGTCGGTGCGCGGCCCGGTGGGACCCCCAGGCCCCGGAGATCCCCCCGAATGTCGGTGCCGTGCCCTACGGTGGCGCTGTGGATGAATCGGTAGTGCTAGCCCCCGCGGTCGACTCCCCCGAACTCCCCGTGGCCGAGGTTCCGCGCGGCCCGGCTCTGTCGCCTTCGCGCGCGGCTGACTTTATGACCTGCCCGCTGCTGTACCGGTTCCGGGTCATCGACCGGCTGCCCGAGCCGCCCACCGTGGCGACCGCGCGCGGGACGCTGGTGCACGCCGCGCTGGAGAAGCTGTTCGACCTGCCCGCCGCGGACCGGACCAGGGAGGCGGCGCGGGCGCTGGTGATCCCGGAGTGGGACCGGCTGGCGGCGGCCGCGCCCGATCTGGCCGCGCTCTTTCCCGACGAGGCCGAGCGGGACAGCTGGCTCACGTCCGCGACGGCGATCCTGGACGCGTACTTCACCCTGGAGGACCCGCGCAGGCTCGAACCGGCCGAGCGCGAGTGCTACGTGGAGACGACGCTGGACTCGGGGCTGCGGCTGCGCGGCTACATCGACCGGCTCGACGTGGCCCCCAGCGGCGAGATCAGGATCGTGGACTACAAGACCGGCCGCGCGCCCAGGGAGGCCTACGAGGCCAGCGCGCTGTTCCAGATGAAGTTCTACGCGCTGGTGATCTGGCGGCTGCGCGGCCAGGTGCCGAGGTTGCTGCAGCTGATGTACCTCGCCGAGGGCGAGGTACTGCGCTACGCCCCGGACGAATCCGATCTGCTCGCCACCGAGCGGAAGGTAGCGGCGCTGTGGCAGGCCATCGAGCGGGCCGCCGCGGCGGGCGACTGGCGGCCGCGGCCCAGCAAGCTGTGCGACTGGTGCAACCACAAGGCGCTCTGCCCCGAGTTCGGCGGCACCCCGCCACCGCTTCCCGCTTAGGACGGCACCGCTTAGGACGGCACCGGGGCAGGCTCCGGAGTGGACGGGGTGTTCTCGGGGAAGTGGCAGGCCACCCGGTGACCCGAGGCGAGTTCGGCCAGCGGCGGCTCCTGCGTCCGGCAGATCTCCTGCGCCTTCCAGCACCTGGTGTGGAAGCGGCAGGCCGGCGGTGGGTTGAGCGGGCTGGGCACGTCGCCGACCAGCCTGATGCGCTGGCGCCGTTCCCGCTGGCCCGAGGCGCTGCTGAGCGGCTCAGGCACGGGCACCGCCGAGAGCAGCGCCACCGTGTACGGGTGCCGGGGCTGCGCGTACAGCTGGTCCCGGTAGGCGATCTCCACGATCTTGCCGAGATACATCACCGCGACCCGGTCGCTAATGTGCCGGACCACCGACAGGTCGTGCGCGATCACCACGTAGGTCAGGCCCAGCTGGTCCTGCAGATCCTCGAGCAGGTTGATGACCTGGGCCTGGATCGACACGTCAAGCGCGGAGACCGGCTCGTCGGCGACGATCAGCTTGGGCCGCAGCGCCAGGGTCCTGGCGATCCCGATGCGCTGCCGCTGGCCGCCAGAGAACTCGTGCGGGTAGCGGTTGTAGTGCTCGGGGTTGAGGCCGACGAGCTCGAGCAGCTCCTGCACGGCCCGCCTGGTCCCGCCCGGCGGCTTGACCTTCTGCAGCCGGAACGGGGCGCCGACGATGGCACCGACCGTGTGCCGGGGGTTGAGCGAAGAGTACGGGTCCTGGAAGATCATCTGGATCTCACGGCGCAGCGGGCGCATCTGACCCTGGCGCAGATGCGTGACGTCGCGGCCGTCGATCACGATCCGGCCGCCGGTCGGCTCGTCCAGCCGGACCAGCAGGCGCCCGGTGGTGGTCTTGCCGCAACCGGACTCACCCACCAGCCCGAGGGTCTGTCCGCGCGATACCGACAGGTCGATACCGTCCACGGCGCGCACCGCGCCGACCTTGTGCCGGAATACCACCCCCCGGGTCACGGGAAAGTGCCGGACCAGGTCGGTCACCTGCAGCAGCGTGTCACCGGCCGATGCGCTGCCGCCGACCGAGGCGGCCGGCGGCGTCTGGGTCTGCTCGGTCATGCTTCCACTCCGCCCAGTTCGCCTTGCGCCACGGATTCCCTGGTTTCGCCGGGGAGCTCCGCAGCCTCGACCGGAAGCTCGCCGGCCTGGTCAGGAATCTCCCTGGCCTCGTCAGGGACCTCGCCGGCCGAGATCTCCGCCCAGAGCCGCACCCGGTCGTCCGCGGTCAGATGACAGGCGGCCTCGTGTCCCAGGCTCGCCACCTGATGCAGCACCGGGACCTCGGTGTCACAACGGCCGTGGGTCAGGCCGGTGTACTGGCAGCGCGGGTGGAACGGGCAGCCGGGCGGGACCCTGATCAGGCTGGGCGGCGTGCCGGCGATGGGGATAAGCCGGGTGGCCCTGGCCCGGTCCATCCGCGGCATCGACGACAGCAGCCCCCAGGTATACGGATGGCCGGGGCGACCGAAGATGTCCTTGGCGGTGCCGTACTCGGCCACCCGGCCCGCGTACATCACCAGGATGTCGTCGGAAAGCTCGGCGACGACGCCGAGATCGTGGGTGATGATGATGACCGCCGATCCGAACTCCGACTGCAGGTCGGAGATCAGGTCGAGGATCTGCGCCTGGACCGTGACGTCGAGGGCCGTGGTGGGCTCGTCCGCGATCAGCAGTTCCGGGTCGCAGGACAACGCCATCGCGATCATCGCCCGCTGCCGCATGCCGCCGGAGAACTGATGCGGGTAGTCATCCACCCGGACCGCCGGCTGCGGGATGCCGACCCGGCCGAGCAGGTCCACGGCGTGCTTACGGGCCTCGGCCTTGCTGACCTTGTTGTGGATCCGGTAGGCCTCGATGATCTGGTTGCCCACGGTGTAGTAGGGATGCAGAGCGGACAGCGGGTCCTGGAAGATCATCGCCATCTTGCTGCCACGCAGCTCACGTATCCGGGCGGCGCTCGCGCCGACCAGCTCCTCCCCGTTCAGCTTGATCGAGCCGGTGATCTCCGCCCTGGTCCCCTGGTGCAGGCCCATGATGCCCATGCTGGTGACGCTCTTGCCTGAGCCTGACTCGCCGACGATGCCAAGGGTCTGGCCGCGTTCCAGGCTGAAGGAGACACCGTCGACGGCCTTGACCACGCCGTCGTCGGTCGGAAAGTGGATGCGCAGGTCGCGCAGCTCGAGCAGGGCGTCAGCGGGCATCAGATCCGTACCCTCGGGTCGACGACCGCGTACAGGATGTCCACGATCATGTTGGCCAGCACGATGAACAGCGAGGCGATCATGACCACGCCCATGATCTCGGGCAGGTCCTGGTTCTGGATGGCCAGGATCGTGAACTGGCCGAGGCCTGGAAGCGAGAACGTGTACTCGGTGAGGACCGCGCCGCCGAGCAGCAGGCCGAGGTCCAGGCCGAAGATCGTGACGATGGGCGTCAGCGCGGCCCGCAGACCGTGTTTGACCACCACGCGCCGCTCGGGCACGCCTTTGGCCCGGGCCGTCCTGATGTAGTCCTCCCCCATGGTTTCCAGCATCCCCGCCCTGGTCAGCCGGGCGTACAGGGCCGCGTAAAGGAAGGCCAGCGTCACCCAGGGCAAGACGAGGTTACGGGCCCAGAGCAGTGGATTCGACGTGATGGCGACAAAGTGCACGTTGGGGAAGATCGCCCACTTGTAGCTGAAGAGCTCGAGGGAGATCAGTCCGGTGAAGAACACCGGCAGTGACACCCCGGCCAGCGCCACGGTCATCGAGAGCCGGTCGAAGATGCTGCCGCGGCGCAGCGCGGACAGCACGCCGATGGCCACCCCGCCGGTCAGCCAGAGCACGGCCGCTCCCACGGCCAGCGACAGCGTGACCGGAGCGTCGCTGATCAGCTGCGGCCAGACCGGCTGGTCGTTACGGAAGGAGTAACCGAAGCACGGGAACGGGCAGTAGCTGACGTTGGTGCCGTCGCTGTAGTGGACGCCGAACACGATGCCCTTGAGATAACGCCCGTACTGCAGGTATAGCGGGGCGTTCAGGCCGAGCTTGACCTCGACCGCCTTGATATCCGACGGGATCGGGTTGCGGCCCACGTACTGCGCGGCGAGCTGGTAGGCGGTCTGCCCGGCCAGCCGCGGCACCAGGAAGAAGATCGCGAACGTGATCATGCTGACCAGGATCAGCAGGAACACCGTCGTGATCAGCCGCCGGATGATGAAAAGGATCATCGCGTGTGGCGCCGCCGCCGGCCATGGGCGGATGTTCCCCGGCCGGCGACGGCGCCTTCACCTGCTCTCTGCTATCCGAACTCTCTGCTATCCGAACTTCACTTCTCGAACAGGATTACAGATTGAGCTCTCATTCCTTCAAGCTCAGGACTTCACGCCGAGCACCGCGTAGTTGTACATGCCGTAGTAGTCCTGCACGTACGCGTTGGTGAGGTTCGGCGACCGGTAAAGCAGGGCCTTCGCGTAGATGAGCGGCAGGATGCCGGCGTCGGTCATGATCTGCTTGTCGATCACCGACCAGAGCGCGGTCCTGGCGGCACCGGTGACCGTCGAGGACTTGGCGAAATCGGCGTTGACCTTGGGGTCGTTCAGCTCCTCGATGTTGGTGTTACCGGTCGGCACGATGGTGTTTCCGTTGGCGAGCTCGTCGAGGAAACCGAAGCCGTTCGGCCAGTCAGCACCCCAGCCGCCCATTTCGATGCCGAGGTCGTGCGAGTGCACGTAGCTCGGGTCGCCGGCGAAGTTGGTGTAGTAGGTGCCCGCCAGGTAGCCCTTCAGCGTCAGCTTGATGCCCACCAGCGCCAGCGAGGCCTGCAGCGCGGTGGCAGCCGCGGTCTCCTTGGGCCGGTCCGAGCGGTAGGACAGGCTGGTGCTGAAGCCGCTCGGCTGCCCGCAGAGCGCCAGCTGCTGCTTGGCCGACGTGATGTCGCCAGTCGGCTTGGACAGCGCGTTGTACAGGTCGAACTTCTGGTAGCCGACGATGTTGGGCGGCATCACGGTGCTCGCGATCTGCCCGCCCGCGACCGGACCGAGATAAGCGTCCTGGGTGGTCACCTTGTTCGCGGCGAACTCGACCGCCTCGCGGCAGTGCACGTTGTTCATCGGCGCCACCTTGGTGTTCAGGTAGGCGAAGAACGCGAAGCCGGTGAACGGGTTGTCGGCGTCGGCCTTGAACGTCGGGCTGGACAAGATCCGGGACTGCGCCGCGGCCGCGACGCCGGTTCCGGCCGCGTCCACGTCGATGTCGCCGGCCAGCAGCCGGCTGTCGATGTCGGCCTGGGCCACGTTCAGGTTAACGATGACCTTGCTGGCCAGCTGCGCGGCGTTGGGGTCGGTAGCCGGGTTCCAGGCCGTGTTCGGCACCATGATGAGCTGCTTGTTCAGCGCGTAGCTCTGGAACTTGTACGGGCCGGTGGCCAGCGGGTGCAGCTGGTAGTTGGCGCCGGTGTCCGCGCTCGGCAGCACCGGGGCGCTGCTCGGGAAGGCGAGGACGTAGGGCAGGTCGGGGAACCGTGCCGCCAGGTGGAACACGAGCGTGGTCGCGTTCGGGGTGTCGACGGAGGACAGGCCCATCAGGTTCTTGGCCTTGTCCTTGTACGGTCCGGGGTAGGTCCCGTCCTTGAGCAGCACCTGGTAGTAGCTCGGCCCGTTGGCCATCACGGTCCGGTCGTAGGTGCGCTCGATGCCGTACTTGACGTCCTGGGAGGTGACGACGGTGCCATTCTCGAACTTGACGTCCGGCTGGATGTGGACCGTGTAGGTCATCCCGTCAGCGCTGGTCGTCCCCATGTCCGTGGCCAGGTCCGGCACCAGCTGCAGGCCGCAGGTGCCCGGGCAGGACTTGTAGGTGAACAGCGGCATGGCGAACAGCCGGTCAAAGTTCAGCACCCACGCGTAGTAGGTGTTGCCAGGGTCGAATGAGTCCGGCGTGCTGCTGTCATCGAAAATCAGCGTCCCCCCCTTGGTGCTCGAGGGGTTGACGACCGAGGTGAGGCCGTTGTTAAACGCCACGGAACTGGTGCCGGAAGTCGACGTGCCGCCGCTGCTACTGCTGCTACTGCTGCTGCTGCTGCTGCAGGCCCCGATCCCGAGCGCTGCAACGACGCTGACGGCCATGGTGGCCATGATCCTGCGTCTCTTCATATGGTGGAACGCCTCCTGTACTCATTCACATCAGGCTGCGCTATGACTGTCACCGGGTCCTCGGATCCAGCGCGTCGCGCAGTCCATCACCGAATAGGTTGAATGCCATTACCGTGATAAAGATCGCGATCCCGGGCACGAGCATGTACTCAGGATCGATGTAGTAGTAACCGTTGGTCACCGCGCTGGAGAGCATCTGCCCCCAGGTGGGTGTGGGCACGTAAAGCCCGACGCCGAGGTAGTCTAGGGCCGCCTCGAACAAGATGTTGGTCGGGATCAGCAGCGTCGCGTACACGAGCATCGGCGCGAACAGGTTCGGCAGGAGCTCGCGGAACAAGATGTACGGGCCGCGCGCGCCGAGGCTGCGCGCCGCGTCGACGAACTCGCGCTCGCGCAGGGACAGGGTCTGGCCGCGGATGATCCGGCCCATATAAGGCCAGTTGAAGAACCCGATCACGAAGATGAGGACCGCGATCCGCAGCGAGTTCCCTGACAGCCCGAACGCGGTGCTCGGAATGACGCCGGCCAGCGCCAGCGCGAACACCAGCAGGGGGAAGGCGAGGAACACGTCCATGGCCCGGGCGATGATCGCGTCCACCCAGCCGCCGAAGTAGCCGGCGATGACGCCGAAGAAGGTGCCGATGGTGACGGCGAGCGCGGTGGCCAGGAACGCGATCAGCAGAGAGTACTGGGCACCGACCACGATCCGGGCCAGGACATCCCGGCCGGTCTCCGGCTCGACGCCGAGCGGATGAGCCAGGCTGATCCCGCCGAACGAGCCGATGGGGCGCAGGTAGGTAGGATCGATCAGGGCGGCGTGGTAGATGTCCGGATTCTGCACCACATGCGGGCCGATGATCGCGATCAGGATCAGGATGACGACGATGATGCCGCCGCCCATCGCGACCTTGTCCCGGCGCAGCCGCAGCCAGGCAATCTGTCCGAGCGACCGCCCGACGATGTCCTTGGTCGCGACGGGCAACCCCGCCTCGGGTCCCGGACCTCCGGGGCCTGTCGAGACGTCAATGGGCACGGCCATCGTAAACCTATCTGTTGCTCGGATTAAAGGCGTCCACCGCAGCGCGACTCCCGCGATGGAGTCTCCCCCGTGCACCGCCATGGACGCCTCGGCCTATACCTAGTGAGGTTGCGCTATTTCACGCATGGGTACCAGCCCCGCGCCGCACTCGTAGCTCGATCGTGATTAAATTCGTGCCGTTTTGTCATCGAGTGTGACATTCGATGCGCGTGGGGCTGGACGGTCCGGCGGCGCTGGTGGGGTTGAGGTAGCGCATCCTGACTGACGCGCAGAAAACCGGCAAATAGTGGCGGAAACGGCCGGCGAACGAAAACTTCGGCTCAGGTAATGCCGTGGCGGCGCAAGATGTCCGCGACGTCCCCGAGATCGTCATCGTCATCGCGGGCAGCGGCCTTGCCCTTGCGCGCCTTGACCGGAGCCTGGGCGGGCACCGTGGGCGTAGCCCCAGAGACCCCGGGAGTCCTAGTGGACAGCTGCCGCGAGCCGGCCGCGGGCAGCGGGCCGGTGGCGCCGCCTGCCGACGCGGCGGCCGGCGTTTCCTTCTTGCGCTTCACGCCCCGGCGCCGTCGCAGGCCACCGGACACGACGAGAAGGAACACCGCCACCCCGGCCAGCGCGATCCCGGACCACACTTTGGTCGAGAACACGAAGCCGGTCGCGAAGTCCCCGATGGCGATCCCGATCTTCCAGAACATCTCGATCGCGCCGGTGAGATAGGCGGCCAGCGGCAGCAGGGACCAGCCTGCTCCGCGCAGGCCCGCGCTGATGCCGCGCCGTCGCATCGCGAGATAGCTCAGCACCAAGCCTAGCCCGGTCAGTCCCCCGCACAGTGGCAGCCAGGCGATCTTGTCGTAAGTGGACATGCGCGCCTCCCGCGGTTCTGCTTGCAGTCTAAGGCGTGCCAGGCGCGCGAGGCTCTGGTGCTAACCCCCTAAGCGGCCTGGGGGACCGCCCCAAGGGTTTAACCCTTCACCCATACTCCTTCGGGGCCCGCCTGAAGATCGAGCAGCGAGCGCACCACGATCCGGCCAGGTGCCTCCTCGATCGGGATCAGCGACGGGACGGCGATGACGCGGCAGCCGGCGGCCTGCGCCGAGGCCACGCCGTTAGGCGAATCCTCCAGGGCGACGCAGCGGCCCGGGTCCACCTCGAGCAGCTTGGCCGCGAGCAGGTAGGGCTCGGGGTCGGGCTTGGTCGCGCTGACGTCGTCGGCGCACACCAGCGCGTCGAACCGCATGCCGGTGCTGGCCAGCACCGTGTCCATGAACCGGCGCTCGGAAGAGGTCACAAGCGCGCGCGGCAGGCCCGCCGCCGCGACCGAAGCGAGCAGCTCGCGCGCGCCGGGCCGCATCGGCACACCGTGGTCGCGGACACGCCCGGCGATCTCGGACATGAGCCACCCGCCGACCACCTCGGGGAGCGCCGGCCTGGCCGCCTTCGTGAGCAGGTAACGCACCGCGCGGTCCAGGCTGCCGCCGAGCAGCTGCCGCTGATCCGCCTTGGTCCAGTCAGCACCGAGCCTGGCCATGACCGCGGTCTCGGCCTCGAGCCACAGCGGTTCGGAGTCGACCAGCAGCCCGTCCATGTCGAACAGCACCGCGGCGGTGGCGCCAGCATCACTCATGCGCTGAAGGATCTCGTTGCAGCCCTCGTAACCTGAGAAATCGTCAATGGTGGCATCGCTCGCCTGAAGCATGGTGCCCATGGCCCCGTCTGCCACCACGACCCGCTCGGCCAGGGCCGCCCGTAGTGTACTCATCATCGACGCCCATTCTAGGCGGCCGCGCTAAGGTATCCCCGCGAGCGCGATCCGGGCAGATTTCCGACCGCACCTGACACGGCGGCCGGTCACCCACTGAGCAAGGCTGACCACGTAGGCTGTTACCGAACGGCCTGCGCTCTTCCGGGGAGGTGGCGACTCATCGAATTCAGCGACATCGGCGAACTCGCTTCTCCGGTCGCCATCGCCGGTTTCGAGGGCTGGAATGACGCGGGGGAAGCGGCCAGCGGGGTGGTCAACCACCTGGGCATCGCCTGGCAGGCGACCCCGGTCGGCGCCATCGACCCCGAGGACTTCTACGACTTCCAGGTCAACAGGCCGGTGGTCGAGATCGAGGGCGGGCACACCCAGCGCCTGATCTGGCCGACGACCAGGATCTCCCTGGCCCGCGCCCAGTCAGCCGACCCGACCGTGCCGCCGACCGGCCTGTCCCGGGACGTCGTCCTCGTGCACGGCATCGAGCCGAACATGCGCTGGCGGGCCTTCAGCGAGGAACTGGTGCAGGGCCTGGAAAGCCTCGGCGTGGATCTCATCATCTTGCTCGGCGCGCTGCTCGCCGACGCACCGCACACCCGCCCGGTGCCGTTGTCCGTGGGTGCGTCGAATTCGGCCCTGGCCGTCGATGTCGGCGTCGGCCGGGTGGACTACAAGGGGCCCACCGGGATCGTCGGGGTGCTCCAGCACACCTGCACCGGGGCGGGCATCCCGACTGTCTCGCTGTGGGCCCAGGTGCCGCACTACGTGGCGCAGCCGCCGAGCCCGAAGGCCACGCTGGCCCTGCTGCGCGGGGTCGAGGACATCCTGGACGCACCGCTGCCGCTGGCCGACCTGCCTGAGGAGGCCCGCGCCTGGGAGCGCGGAGTGGACGAGCTCGCCCAGCAGGATTCAGAGGTCGCCGACTACGTGCGGACGCTGGAAGAGGCGAAGGACGCGATGGACCTGCCCGAGGCGAGCGGGGACGCGATCGCCCGGGAGTTCGAGCGTTATTTCCGGCGGCACGGCGGCGGAGAGTCGCTGGGTCCGGGCGGTATCTGACCCCGATGGCCGTCCAGAGCCGCTTGCCGCGGCGGCTGCTCCGCATCCTCGGCGCCACTGCCGTCATCGGAGTCTTCTGGGTGCTGATGGTGCTCCCGTCCGGGGTGCGGACCCTGGCGAACTCGGACACGGTCGAGGTGGCCGGGCTGCGGGGCACGGTCAGCGTCCTGCAGATCCGCGGCCCGTCCGATAAACAGCCGCACCCGGTGTGGGTGTGGCGGCCGCCGGGCCCGGATTCCGCCACCATCCCGGTGCTGTACTTCCTGCACGGGTATCCGGGCCACGCCCAGGACCCCTTCGCGGACGGCCTGGCCGGTACGCTGAACAAGCTGCTGCAGGAGGGCTACCCGCCGTTCGTCTTCGCCAGCATCGACGGGTACGGCGAGCGGCACTCTGACACCGAGTGGGCGAATTCCTACAACGGCAACGAACTGGTGATGGACCGGGTGGTGGACGCGGCCATCCCCGCCGTCGAAGGTACGCACATGCGCGACGCGGCGCACCGGGCCATCGCCGGATTCTCGATGGGCGGCTACGGTGCCATGAACATCGCGATGCAGAACCCTGGGGTCTTCGGTCAGGTCGTGTCCATCGCGGGCTACTTCGTCGTGAACGACCTGTCGGACATGTTCGGCGACTTGCCGTCCGTGATCACCGAGAACACCCCGTCTGATCACCCGTGGCGGGCCCGGGGTCTGCATGTCCTGCTCGATGAGGACGCATCCGATCCCAACTCCCTCATCCGCGGTCAGGCGGCCTGGATGGGCGGCTTGCTGCGTAAGTACGGCGTCCCGGTGACCGTGCACATCCAGCCGGGCACCCACGACTGGACCTACGCGATGAACGCGCTGCAGTACTCGTTTACCTTCTTGTCCGACAACTGGCGGCAAGCCGCCGCCGACAGCACGGGCTGGCCCCCAGAAGCCGCGGAACCATAATTAAGCGCTCAGTCAGACCGGAGGCCAGGGCACGGCCGGCCAGTCCGTGGGCGGGTACGGATGGACACGGTGCTTCAGGAGCGTGTCGATCCTGATCTTGGTGGCGTCGATTTCGCTCGCGCTGATCAGCGGGGCAAGCTCGTCGGTCAGGCCGCCCTCGGTGAACTCGGTGTTCAGGCGGCGCAGTGCCTCCAGCGAGCGCCGGGGCAGCGTCTTACCCCGCCACTGCCACAAAACGGTGCGCAGTTTGTAATCCTCGGCGAAGCACACCCCGTGATCGCAGCCGTACAGATGCCCGTTGGCTACCGGCAGCAGGTGACCGATCTTCCTGTCCGCGTTGTTCACCACGGCGTCGAACACGGCCATGTCGCGCAGCCCGGCGTGATCGGCGCGGCGGGACAACGCGATCAGGTCCACGTCAGTGTCGTGGTCGATCCACAGCTGGCACATGCCGAGCCCGAACGGCCCGTCCCGCAGCACGGTGGGCGGGACCGCATCCCAGCCCGCCGCGCGTGACACGGCGTAGGCCGCGACCTCGCGGCCCGCCAGCGTGCCGGTGGGAAAGTCCCACAGCGGACGCTCGCCGGCGACCGGCTTGTAGACGCAGGCGACCCGGTTCTCCTGGCTGTTCTGGCTTTTCTGGCCCTTGGAATTGGTCAGCTTGCGCCCTGAAACGCTGATCGTGCAGTACAGCGTCGCGTTGGACGCGTCGACCAGGCGCCCTTCGACCTCCAGTTTCCCGCTCGACAGCAGCTCGATCGCGGCCTGCTCGCCATCCTTGTCGTCCGGTCCTGATCGCTTCGGGTCAAGCATGGCCGGCGCGGTGACCGTTCTGCCGCGGGCAGACATGTCCGTCGGTATCCAGCGGCAGGCCGCATAGCGGACACGGCGGCCGGCCCGCCTGGACGATCTTGGCGGCGCGCTGGGCGAAGGCGCGCGCGGCCTCCGGCGTGATCCGCACCCGCAGCACTCCGGGCCCGTCCGCGGGCAGGTCCTCGGCCAGCGGCTCGACCGGCTCATCCGATTCTTCCTGCGCCTCGATGACGACCATCCCGCCGTCGCCGTCCCAGGCCAGGGCGATCGCGCCCACCCGGAAGTCCTCGAGCAGCGGCAGGTCGAGCGGCGCGTCGTCCTGCAGCCCGGTGGGCGTGACGGCAGGCACCTCGGGCGACCCGCCGGTGCGCCTGAGCACTTCGTCCAGTAGCTCGTCGATGCGTTCGGCTAGCAAGCTCACCTGGAATTTCTCCAGCACGACACTGGTCACGCGACCGCTGGAGGTGGCCTGCAGGTAGAAGATCCGTTCCCCAGGCTGCCCGACCGCGCCGGCCACGAACCTGTCCGGCGGGTCATAGAAATAGACCGGCATAGTCCTATCCTCGCGTGTCCGCCGATTGCTGGCGACCTGAAGGGAGTGAAGAGGGCGAAGAGCTCGAGGGGCTCACCACGACGGGCCGCCTATCCTGTCCATCGGCGCGCTGGGCACCGTTGGCCGTCGGATCGCCCGCCCCCGGAGGGCCCGCCGGGGTCGCTGGGTCCGCCGGGGTCGCTGGGTCCGCCCCATCGGCTCCGCCGGACCCGCCGCCGACGGCCGCATCGCTGGCCGCACCGCCGCGGCCGTGCCCGTTGCGTGGCATGAGGTCATCCATGCCACCTCCTCTGTCGTTCATCCGGACCAGGAAGGGCCGCATCGGCGTATACCTGATCACGGTCAGTGAGCACGGATCGGCCTGGATCCGCTGGCTCTGATCGAGGTGCAATCCCAGGCTATCGGCCACGATGGCCTTGATGACATCACCGTGCGAACAGATGAGATAGGTAGCGTTCGGGCCGAGCCTGGCATTCCATTCCCTGACCGCGGCCACCGCCCGGTGCTGCATGCCCGACATCGACTCGCCTTCCGGACCAGGGAACGTCACCGCGCTCGGGTGCGCTTGCACCACCCGCCACAGTTGCTCCTGCGCCAGCTTCTTCAGTGGCTTGCCGGTCCAGTCCCCGTAGTGGCATTCCCCCACCCGGTCCTCAGTGCGGACCGGCTGGCCGTCTCTGGTCGCCGCGATCGCCTCCGCCGTCTGCTGGCAACGTTCCAGCGGGCTGCTGACAATGGCGTCAAGCGGGAGCGGGGCGAGCCGGGCCGCCAGCGCGGCCGCCTGGGCCCGGCCCCGGTCATCGAGCGATATGCCGGGCGTCCACCCGGTCAGCACGTGGCCGGTCGTCGCGGTGAGGCCGTGCCGGACCAGCAGAAGCGTCGTCACGTTTCCCGACTCTAGCCGGTTCGGTCCCGTTACCCGGAAGACGCGGCTCCCGGCCAGGAGCGCTGGGCGCGGCTACTCCGCAGGAGTCAGCCCGTGCTGGTCGTCCTGGAGGACGAATATCGCGGACCCGAACTCCAGCCGGTCGCCGGCTCGCACCGGGACGGTCTCCCGGACCAGCCAGCCGTTCAGCCTGGTGCCATTGTGGGATCCGAGGTCGTTGAGCAGCCAGCCGCCGGCGCCGCGCACCAGCTCGGCGTGCCGCCGGGACACCGACAAGTCAGCCAGGCACAGGTCGCAGTCACGAGTCCGCCCGATGGTGAAGCGGTCGCCGCGGCCCGGCGGGAAGAAAAGCGGCGCCGGCGTGGCCGCCGGTCCGGCCGCCCGGTTGAACTGGCCAGGCACAGCGCCCGGCCCGGGCCCGGGGAACGGGCCGAACCCGTGGCTCTGGCCGGGTCCGTAGCTCGGGCCGGACCCAGGGATCGGACGGGACCCGCCGTACCGGACCGCCTGATCTCTATCCCGGCCCGTGTGTCCAGGGTCGGCCACCGGAACCCGGGCTCCCCGCAGGGCGGTTCTGATCCGGGCCAGCAGCCGGACCCGCCGGGGAGGCAGGTCGGTGAACAGTTTCGCCAGCTGACCGCGATTACGTGCGTCCAGGGCGGTCTGCATGCGGTACACGAAGGTCTCGTGCGAGAGCCGGCCCTCGACGAACTCATTCCTCAGCTCGTTGACCGCGTGATCGCGATCCGCATCGGAGACACGGAGAGATTCGGGTGTTGTGGGCGTGTCCGCCGTCGGCCCTCCCATGAATGGAGTATCGGCATCATCCGCTCGAAGGGCAAGGGCTGACCGCGGATAGCCACCGACCACTTACCTGGACTAGTGCGATAGCTTTCCGCTGCGTCCGGCGGCGATCATGGCCGAGCTGCCTACGGCCGCACCGTCCGGAGTCTGCAGCGGGAAGTGGCACGCGGCCACGTGGCCCGGGCCGAAGGAGCGGAGCTCGGGCTCCTCGGACGCGCAGCGGTCCTGGGCGAACTGGCACCTGGTGCGGAACCGGCACCCGGAGGGCGGGTTCACCGGGCTGGGCAGCTCGCCCTTGATGGCGGCGCCCGTCTTGGCCCGCTCCAGAGCCGGATCCGGGGCCGGTATGGTGGCGATCAGGCCTGCCGTGTACGGATGCGCGGCTCGCTGGTAGATGTCGTCCCCGGAGCCAAGCTCGACCAGCTTGCCCAGGTACATGACGCCGATCCGGTCAGCCATGTACTTGACCACCGCGAGATCGTGCGAGATCACCACGTAGGTCAGGCCGTGCGAGGCCTGCAGCCGCTTCATCAGGTTCAGCACCTGCGCCCTGATCGACACGTCAAGCGCGCTGACCGGCTCGTCCGCCACGATCAGCCTCGGGTTCACGGTGAGCGCCCGGGCCAGGCCGATGCGCTGCCGCTGGCCGCCGGAGAACTCGTGCGGGTAGCGCTCCACCGCGTTCTGCGGCAGCCCGACCTCGCTGAGCAGCTCGAAGACACGATCCCGCTGCGCCCGCTTGCTGCCGATGTGCTGGACGGCGAGCGGCTCCGCGATGATGGTGCCGACCCGCATCCTGGGGTCCAGCGAGGACTGCGGATCCTGGAACATCAGCTGCAGGTCACGGCGCTTACGTCGCAGGTCGGCGCGGTGCAGCTTGGACACGTCCTCGCCGTTGACACTAATCGAGCCGGAGGACGGCCGCTCCAGTGCCACAATCAGCTTGCCGATCGTGGTCTTGCCGCACCCCGATTCGCCGACTAGGCCGAACGTGGTGCCGGCCGGCACGGCGAAGGAAACGTCCGAGACGGCCTTGACGCTGGCCACCCGGCGCTGCAGGATCGCGCCCGAGGTCACGGGGAATTCCTTCACCAGATTCCGCAGCTCGAGCAGCGGGGCCGCGCCGTTGCCGTTCGCCGCGGCTACTTCAACGTGCCGCTCGGCGACCTCAAGCCGCCCGTCGGCGGTCTCGGTCAGCCCGCCCGCCACCACCACCACCACGGCCGGCTCTTCGGCGGTCACCGGCTGGGTCTCCGGGGTGACCTCGGATGGGCCGGACTCAGCCAGCGAGGCATCGTGGACGTAGCCGACCTTGTCGCTGGCCGCGGCCTCATCCAGGCTCTTGGCGTCTGACCCGGTCAGGCCGGTGCTGGCGGCGTCGGGGCCGCCCTGGCCGATCACCTTCAGCGTGAGCGGGCCGTCAACCGGATGCCAGCAGGAGAACAGGTGCTCGGACGTCTTACCGGACAGGGACGGCTCTTCGGCCCGGCACTTGTCCGTGGCCCGGGTGCAGCGGGCCGCGAACCGGCAGCCCTGCGGCAGATGGGCCAGGTCCGGCGGCAGGCCGGGAATGGCGTGCAGTGCCTTTTTCGCGTCCTGGTTCAGCTGGGGGATCGAAGCCAATAGCGCCTGGGTGTAGGGATGGTGCATCTCCTCGAAGAGCTGGGCCGCCTCGGCCGTCTCCACCACCCGCCCGGCGTACATCACGTTGACCCGGTCGGCGTGCCCGGCGATCACGCCCATGTCGTGGGTAATCAGCAGCATCGCCATGCCCAGCCGTTCCTTCAGGTCCCTGAGCAGGGCGAGGATCTGGGCCTGAATGGTGACATCGAGGGCCGTCGTCGGCTCGTCGGCGATGAGCAGCTTAGGCTCGCAGGCCAGCGCCATGGCGATCATCACGCGCTGCCTCAGGCCGCCGGACAGCTGGTGCGGGTAGTCCTTGAGCCGCTCCTTCGGCCGGGGCAGGCCCACCAGGTTCAGCACCTCCACCGCCCGGTCGAGCGCTTCGGCCTTGGAGGCGTTCCTGTGCAGCCGCACCGGCTCGCCCACCTGGTAGCCGATGGTCTTGGTCGGGTCGAGCGAGGTCAGCGGATCCTGGAAGATCATCGCTATGTCGTTGCCACGGATCCGCCGCAGTTCCTCGTCCTTGAGGCCGACGAGCTCGCGGTCGTTCAGCTTGACCGAGCCGTTGACGATCGACCCGCCCGGCGGCAGCAGTCCCATGATCGACAAGCCGGTTATGGACTTGCCGCAGCCGGACTCCCCGACGACGCCGAGGGTCTCCCCGGCTTCGATGTGCAGGTCAACGTTGCCGACTGCCTGTACGACGGAGCTGGTGAGCTTGATGTGGGTCGACAGGTTCTGGATGTCAAGGACTGGGGCCATCTGGCCGTACCTCTCGTTTATGGTCGCTTCGGTGATTATCGCGCCGCACGGCGGCCAGCCGCTACCGGCGTCTGAGCCGGACGTCCATCGAGTCACGCAGCGCGTCGCCGATGAAGTTGAGAGCCATCACGGTCAGGACGATGCAGGCTCCGACCGGGTAGATCAGCCACCAGTAGCCGTCCTCCAGGAACCCGACGCCGTTGGAGAGCTGATCGCCCCAGTCCACGTTGGGGTAATGCAGGCCGAAGCCGAGGAACCCGATATAGGAGACGGCCAGGATGGCGTCGGCGACCTGGAACGTCACGTTCACGATGACCACGCCGAGGGCGTTCGGGATCAGGTGCCTGCTGATCAGCCGCCAGGGAGTGGCGCCAGCCGTTCGCGCCGCCAGGACAAAATCACGTTCTCGCAGCGTCAGCACTTCACCCCGGACCAGCCGGGCCGGGACCTGCCAGGCGAAGAAACCGATGACCAGGCTCAGCGACAGCACCGTCGCGCCGAACTTAATCGCCAGGATCAGGACCACGAACAGGAAAGGAACGGAAAGAAACACGTCGACCACGCGCATCATGGCCGAGTCGATGATGCCGCCGGCCAGCCCCGAGACGGCACCCCACAGCGTGCCGATCACGATCGCGACGAACGCGGCGAAGAAGCCGATCTCCAGTGCGGCCTGGCCGCCCTTCATGAGCCGGCCGAGCTCGTCGAACCCCAGGTTGTCGGTACCGAGCAGGTGCGCCCCTGACGGCGGCAAGTTCGCGAGGAGGTCGTTGGTGTCGATCTGGTCGGTGTGGTAGATGAACGGCCCGACGAAACTGAAAAGCACGAAGAAGATGAGGATGGCGAAGCCGATCACGGCCAGCCGGTTGCTGGCGAACTCGCGCAGCGCGAGCCGCCACCCGCTCTGCACCGCTCCGATATCGCCGCCCTCGGGGCCAAGCGGCAGTGCCCGCTGAATATCCAGCGGCGGCTGGGATTGCATCGCCACGGCTGCCTCCTTTCTATAGCCTGGCCGGTCAGGCCAGCCGGATACGCGGGTCCGCGATGGTCAGCGCGATGTCCGCGATCAGGTTTCCGACGACGACAAGAGCAGCGCCCACCAGCGTGTAGGCGAGCATGACCGGATAGTCGACCTTTTGCAGGCTGGTGAAGAAAAGCAGCCCCAAGCCCTGGTAGTTGAACAAATACTCGGTGATCAGGTTGCCGGCCAGCAGGATTGGCAGCGACAGGCCTATTAGCGTCACCATCGGAAGGCTGGCGTTGCGGAACAGGTGCCGTGACAGCACGAGCCGCTCCGGCAGGCCCTTGGCCCGCGCCACCTTGATGTAGTCCTGGGCCAGGACGTCCATCGAGGAGGACCGCATGTACCGGGAGAAGCTGGCAACCGTGATGGCCGTCAGCGTGACGATCGGCAGCGTCATGGCGTTCCAGTCGCCCATGACCACGAACACGTTCGTGGACTGGCTCGCCTCGAAGCTGAATATCGGGAACGTGAGCGCGAACACCTGGATGAGGATCAGCCCGAGGAAGAACGACGGCATCGAGTAGAGGATGAACGCCGCGCTCGTCGCCACGTTGTCGCCGATGCTGTTGCGCTTGACCGCCTGGAAGATCCCCAGCGGCAAGGCGACGAGCACCGCGATCACCAGCGATATCCCGGACAGGTAGACACTGCGCGCGGTCCGCTCCTTGAAGAGCGCGAGCACGGTCTGGTTATCCGTGTAGGAGTAGCCCAGGTTGCCCTTCAGCAAGTCCGCGCCAATGCCGCCGTGGGGGAGGATGCCCACGTAACGGAAGTACTGCACGATGACCGGATCGTCATACCCGTTGGCCTTGTTCCACACGGCGACCTGATTCGGCTTCGCCGAGAGGCCGAGGACGTCCCGGGCCGGCGACGGGTAGGCCGCGTGCAGCAGGATGAAAATGAAGATGGAAACGCCGATGATCACGACGATCGAAGTAACGATCCGACGTGCTAGGTAGGAGATCATCTGTCCCTGCCTTCCTCCGCGGGATAAGCCGCGAACCGGGCGCCGACGCCGGACCCGGCACTCGGCGCGGCCGCGTGCCACCGAACCCCTGCCCTGGTCTCCGCTGTATAACCGGAGACCAGGGCAGTCCAGCGCCTGAGGAGGTTACTTGGTGAAGTACCAGAACTCTGGTGTGGCGTAGTACTGGGTCAGGTTCTCGAATGAGGTCGGCGGACCGGAGATGGTGTTCTTCCAGGCCCAGACGTAATCCGGGACGGGCTGGAATTGCACCGGCTGGTTCGCGGTCAGGAACGACGCCTCGTCCTTCACCGCCGACGGGTCACCGCCGGAGATGGAGGCGTTGATGAGGGAGTCGGCGGTCGGGTTGCTGTAGTCTCCGACCTGCTCCGGCCCGGTGGTGTTGAACAGGCCGAACGTGGTCGCATACGGATCCTCGGTCTCACCGCCGAAGTCCTCCATCGCCCACTTGTTCTCGTTCGCCGGAGCAGACGGGTCCAGGTAGTTGGCGATCATGTAGTTGAAGTTGCTGCTGGACAGGGTGATGTTGACGCCTGCCTGCTTCGCCTTCGACGCGAAGTCTTCTGCCTGGTTGCCGATCAGCGTCGGAGAACTGCTGTAGATGTAGTTGAACGCCAGCTTGGTGCCGGCCGGGATGCCGGCTCCGCAGTCGCCGGTGGCGGTGCCGGCCTTCGCGCACACGTCGGTGCCGCCCGGGGTCACCGTCCAGCCGTTGCTCTTCAGGAGGCTGACCGCGGAAGAAACGCTGAACGGGTACGGGTCGGTCGCCGCGTCGGCCGGCAGGTACGGGCTGCGCGGGTAGGCCGGGATCGGCCCGTAGGCCGGGGCGCCCGCGCCGTGCATGAACGCGGTGATCCAGCCCTGGTCGTCCACCAGGTGGGCCAGCGCCTGGCGCACGTACAGCTGGCTGATGATGTTGTCGAAGTCGCCGGTCTTGTCCTTGAAGTTGTAGTTCCCGAAGTTCATGCCGTAGTCCGGCTCGCCGAGGTAGCTGTAGCCGAGCCGCAAGACCTGCGGCAGTTGCGGCACGTCGTCATAGCCGACGTTGGCGACGTCGATGCTGCCCGCCTTGATGGCGTTGAACTCCGCGGTGTCCGAGGTGAACGGAACACCCACGAAGGTGGACTCCTTCGTCGCGTGCGGGCCGCCGTAGCTGGTATTCGGCACCATCGTGAATCCGCCGCTTGTGGTGTTGTAGGCCGACAGCTTGTAGGGGCCGTCGACGACCTGCCACAGCGGGTTGGTCGCGTAGGTGCTGAGCGACTTGCTCTGCGCGGTCAGGAAATTGAAGATCTTCGTCATCGTGGCCGGGGTCCAGCCGGACGGGGGCACCACCGTGCCGCTAGTCGACGTCTTCGCCCACACGGTGCTCGGCAGCGGGATCAGCGGCCCCTGGCCAAGGTAGTTGTCGGTGAACCAGGTCGGGTTGACCGCCGACTTGAGGTTCATGACCAGCGTCGACGCGTTCGGCTCCGAGGTGCTCGCCAGGTTGTCCGGGAAGTGGCCGGGCACGTAGTCCTCCCAGTTCACCGGGGACACCTTGACCGCCGCCTTGATCAGGTCGATATAGAAGACCAGGTCGTTGGCGGTGATGGGCTGGCCGTTCGACCACTTGTAGCTGCTCTTCAGCGAGACCGTCACGGTCTTGTCGCCGTTGGAGTAGGTCGGCGTGTTGGCGATGCTCATCGACGGGTCCACGACCGGCTCGACGCCGTCCACCGTCCAGATCAGTGGCCGCCACATCTCCCAGATGAAGGTGAAGTTGTTGTCGACCGTGTTGGAGGCGGAGGGCACCAGCGGGAGGATCCAGTTCGGGGAGGCGCCGGGCTGCTCGGCCCAGGTGATCGTCCCGGCATGCTCCGTGCCCGATGCCGCAGCCGGCACCGACCCGATCGCGCCAGGGACCGTGACGGCTCCGCCGGTCGTGCCGGTCGATCCGCTACTGCTGCTGCTGCTGCTACAGGCGGCAAGCGCGGTGATGCTCGCCACCGCGAGGGCTAGCCCCCCGATACTCTTGCTCCGGATCTTCATCATCGGCCCTCCCTCCTCGCGCTGTTCGCGCTTCTGGTCCGTCCTGGGGTCATCAGGTTGTCGCCCTTCTCTGTGGTTCGCCGGTGATCCGCTCCGCACCGTCGCGGGGCGCTGGGTCGCAGGGCCCCGTTACCGGTTACGGCCCGTTTCCCCGGCACATCCGTACCGGCTCATGCCGAGCCGACCGGTGAGCTACCGGTGTTATGAGTTAGCGGAAGCGTAAGTTCCATATTGCATCGATCTCTCGCCAAAAATGTCACAACTTGCCATCAATCCCCTGAGAGCAGCGTCCCGCTGTGTCACGGATACCATCCGGATATTTCCGGATCCAAGCCCTCCTGTTAACTTTGGTCCCACGAAGCTCACACGCCCAGCAGCGTGAAGGCTTGCCGCGCGGAGACGGTCTCGCCGCAGAATCTCCGTCCAGAGCCGCCGCCGCCGCCAAGAACCTCCGCGAGTCACCCCCGCGTCTGCCTCCCCGGATCATTGGCGCTCTACCCCGCTCGCGATTACCAAGCGTAACTGTTTAACAATGTGTATACAAATCGTTACGCTGTGCCGACATTTTTCCGCCATCACCATACCGGCCTGGTTCTCCTGCGCGGTCCTGAGCCAGATGAGCTGCTTGGTTTAATACCATAAACCTCACGTCACGCCGCGCTTGAGTGCCCCCCCGGGGAACTCCGGATTGGCCGCCGAAATGGCAGCCCTTACCTCCGCGGACAGGCACACGCGGCGGCCTGAACATTGGCTCGCCGGTTCCCGGGCAGTAAACATCCTCGGTAAAATAACGAATTGACTATCAATTCATAACGCATCGAAAACAGTGGTTGCTACTGGCGCATCGGCGTGATTCTGTCCGCCACAGGCAGCCGCCGCAGGCTTCACTTGAAGATGACGGTACGCCGGCCGTGCAGCAGGACGCGGTGCTCGGCATGCCAGCGCACGGCCCGGGCGAGCGCGACCCGCTCGGCGTCGCGGCCGATGGCGGCCAGGTCCTCCGGGCTGCTCGTGTGGTCCACCCGGGCGACTTCCTGCTCGATGATCGGGCCCTCGTCGAGGTCCGCGGTGACGTAGTGCGCGGTCGCGCCGATCAGCTTCACGCCGTGCGCGTGCGCCTGCTGGTAGGGCCGTGCCCCCTTGAAGCTCGGCAGGAACGAGTGGTGGATGTTGATGATGCGGCCCGCCAGCTTGGCGCACAGGTCCGGCGACAGGATGCGCATGTACCGGGCCAGCACCACGAGGTCGATGCTCAGCTCGCTGACCAGGTCGAGCACGCGGCCCTCCGCCCGCTGGACGGACAGCGGTTCGCTATCCACCGGCACGTGCTCGAACGCGACGCCGTGCGCCGTCGCGAGCGGCTCCAGGTCGCGGTGATTGCCGACGACCAGCGGGATGTCGATGCGCAGCGACTCCGCCGCGCGCCGGTACAGCAGGTCGTTCAGGCAGTGCCCGGCCTTGGACACCATGATCAGCACCCGTGGCCGGACGGCGACGTCGTGCAGCTCCCAGTCCATCGCGAACTCGGCCGCCACCGGGGTGAATCCGGAGTACAGGTCGTCGTAGGACGCCGGGTCCGATCCGCCGGCCGGCAGGGTCTCCACGTGCACCCGCATGAAGAACCGGCTCGACCCTGCCACGGTCCGGTCCGCGAACTGCTGGCTGTCGAGCACGTTGCAGCCCGCCTCGTGCAGGTACGCCGCGACCGCGTGCACGATCCCGACCCGGTCCGGGCAGGACAGGGTCAGGACCAACTCGGCCATCAGGCGCCCACTGCGTGCACGCCGCCGTCGACGTGGATGATCTCTCCCGTGGTCGCGGGGAACCAGTCCGACATCAGCGCCACGCAGGCCCGCGCGGTCGGTTCCGGGTCGGTGATGTCCCAGCCGAGCGGCGCCCGGCTGCCCCACACGCCCTCGAACCGCTCGAACCCCGGGATGGACTTCGCGGCCATGGTGCGCAGCGGCCCCGCTGCCACCAGGTTGACCCGCACTCCCCTGCCGCCCAGATCGCGGGCCAGGTATCGCGCGCAGGACTCCAGGCCGGCCTTGGCTACGCCCATCCAGTCGTAGCCGGGCCAGGCCACGCTGGCGTCGAAGTCCAGGCCCACGACCGATCCGCCGCCGCTCATCAGCGGCAGCGCCGCCATCGTGATCGCCTTCAGCGAGTATGCGGAGACATGGAGGGCGGTCGCGACGTCGGCCCACTTGGTGTGCAGGAAATTCCCGCCCAGAGCCTGTTCCGGGTTCGCGTAGGCGATCGCGTGCAGCACGCCGTCCAGGCCGTCCACGTGCTCCGACACTCGTTCGGCCAGTGAGGCGAGGTGGTCCTCGCTGGTTACGTCGAGCTCGAGGACCGGCGGCGGCGAAGGCAGCCGCTTGGCGATCCGTTCCACCAGGCTCAGCCGCCCGAAGCCGGTCAGCACCACGGTCGCGCCCTCCTGCTGGGCCACCCGGGCCACGTGAAACGCGATCGAGGCGTCCGTGATGACCCCGGTGACCAGGATCCGCTTGCCCGCCAGGATTCCCATAAAGCTCCTAACTTCCTCACTTCCTCGGGGGGACGACCCCCCCAGACCCCCCCGATTTACGGGGGGCTGCCCGCCCCCCGTACCCCCTGGGGGGGCTGGTAGGCCAGGCTTTGGCCTGGCCTAGTGTCCCATCCCGAGGCCGCCGTCGACCGGGATGACGGCGCCGGTGATGTAGGCCGCGTCCTGTCCGGCCAGGAACGCCACCGTGCCAGCCACCTCCTCCGCCGAGGCGTACCGGCCGAGCGGGACCGCGGCCATGATCGCGGCCTTCCTGGCTTCCGGCAGGCCTGCCGTCATGTCGCTATCCACGAACCCGGGCGCGACCACGTTCGCGGTGATGCCGCGCGAGCCGAGCTCGCGGGCCAGCGACCTGGCCAGGCCGACCAGGCCGGCCTTGGACGCGGCGTAGTTAGCCTGCCCGGCCGAACCGTACAGGCCCACGACGGAAGAGATGAAGATCAGCCGTCCGCGGCGCATCTTCATCATGCCGCGTACCGCTCGCTTGGCCACCCGGTAAGCGCCGGTCAGGTTGGTGTCGAGCACCGCAGCGAAATCATCCTCGCTCATCAGCGCGAGCAGCTGATCGCGGGTGACGCCCGCGTTGGCGACCAGCACCTCGACCGGCCCCTGGTCAGCTTCCACCGCACCGAACGCCGCATCGACCGAAGCCACGTCCCGCACGTCGCAGCGGACCACCGCCAGGTCCTGCACCGGCTCGCCGGAGCGCGAGGTCACCGTGACGCTGTCGCCGTCCGCCGCGAGCCGTCGCGCGATGGCCAGCCCGATACCGCGGTTCCCGCCGGTCACAAGCACGGAGCGCCCCATGTTCACCTCTTTCCTGGCCACCCGAGGGTACCGCAGGCGTCGCGAGCACGTGAGATAGACTCACGCCGCGTGGATGACCATCAGCCGGGAATCGACCCGGAATTCACGGCACTGCCACTGCGGGAACTGGCCGACGCGGCGCTCGCCCAGGCCAAGAGCCTCGGCGCTCAGCACGCCGACTTCCGCGCCGAACGCATCCGGGGTCAGCAGGTCGGCTTGTCCGACGGCAGCCCGCAGACCCTGTTCGACGCCGACGACACTGGTCTGGCCGTCCGGGTGATCGTGGACGGGACCTGGGGTTTCGCCTCAGCCGTCGACCTGGACGCGGACTCAGCGGCGCGGGCCGCACGGCAGGCCGTCGAGGTCGCCAAGGTCGCCGCCGCCATGAACACCGAACCCATCGATCTCGCCCCCGAGCCCGCCTACGGCGACGTGAGCTGGGTGTCCGCTTACGAGATCGACCCGTTCACGATCAGCGTGGCGGACAAGGTGGCCCTGCTGGCGCAGTGGAGCCACACCCTGCTCGCGCACGCCGCCGTCAGCCACGTGGACGCCTCGCTGCAGCAGGTCAGGGAGTGCAAGTTCTACTCAGACGGCGCCACCACGGCCACCCAGCAGCGGGTCCGCCTGCAGCCACAGGTCACCGCCATCGCGGTCACCGATGACGGCAGGTTCGACACCATGCGGACGCTGGCCCCGCCGGTGGGACGAGGGTATGAGTTCCTCACCGGAACGGGCTGGGACTTCGCCGCCGAGCTGGCCGAGCTACCCGACCTGCTGGCGGCCAAGCTCGGCGCCCCCACGGTCGAGCCGGGGCGTTACGACCTGGTGATCGACCCGTCCAACCTCTGGCTCACCATCCACGAGTCGATCGGGCATGCCACCGAGCTCGACCGGGCCCTGGGGTACGAGGCCGCGTACGCTGGCACCTCGTTCGCCACCGTGGACAAGCTCGGCAGCCTGCAGTACGGGTCGGGCATCATGCACGTCACCGGCGACCGCACCGCCGAGCACGGCCTGGCCACCATCGGTTACGACGACGAAGGCGTAGCCAGCCAGTCCTGGGACCTGATCAGAGGCGGCATCTTGACCGGCTACCAGCTTGACCGGCGGATGGCCTTCCTGAGGGGCTTCGGGCGCTCGAACGGGTGCGCGTTCTCCGACGGTCCCGGCCACATGCCGCTGCAGCGGATGGCTAACGTGTCGTTGCAGCCCGAGGCCGGCGGCCCGTCCACCGAAGACCTCATCGCCGGGGTGGAGAACGGGATCTACATTCTGGGCGACAAGAGCTGGTCGATCGACATGCAGCGGTACAACTTCCAGTTTACCGGCCAGCGGTTCGTCAAGATCAAAAACGGGAGGCTGGCCGGCCAGCTGCGCGACGTGGCCTACCAGGCCACCACCACCGATTTCTGGGGCTCGATGGAGGCCGTCGGCGGCCCGCAGACCTACCTGCTCGCCGGCGCGTTCAACTGCGGCAAGGGCCAGCCCGGCCAGATCGCCCCGGTCAGCCACGGCTGCCCGGCCGCCCTGCTGCGCGGCGTGCGGATACTCAACACGGCCGAAGAGGGGGCCTCATCATGAGCTCCGGGTACTCGCCCCAGGACACCGTCGAGCGGGCCCTGAACGCCGCCCGCAGTGACGACTGCATCGTGATCGCGGAGGAGACCTCGACCGCGAACCTGCGCTGGGCGGGCAACACGCTCACCACCAACGGCGTGTCTCGCTCCCGCCAGCTCACCGTCATCGCCATCGACCGGCGCGCGGGCCAGGGCGCCTCGGCGGGCGTGGTGTCCCGGGCCGGCGTTCGGCCCGACCAGATCGAAGGCGTGGTCCGGGAGGCCGAGCAGGCCGCCGCCGAAGGCTCTCCCGCCGAAGATACGGAAGAGCTGGCCGGGCCGACGCAGGCGGGGTCGTTCGGCCAGAAAGATGATGAAGAACCCCGGTGGGACTCCGCTCCAGGCCTGACCGAAATCGGCGTGATGCGCGATTTCGCGGCCGCGCTCGGCGAGACCTTGCGCGCGGCCCAGGCTGCGGGCAGGAAGCTGTACGGGTTCGCCGAGCACGAGCTGAACAGCACCTTCCTCGGTACCTCGGCCGGGGTGCGGCAGCGGCACGACCAGCCCACCGGACGAGTCGAGCTGAACGCTAAATCCGCGGACCTAGAGCGCTCGGCGTGGGCGGGCGCGGCGACCCGGGACTTTTCCGACCTAGACATCGCCGGTCTTGACGGCAGGCTGACCGAGCGCCTGGACTGGGCCAAACGCACCGTCTCGCTGACCGCCGGACGGTACGAGACGCTGCTGCCGCCCTCGGCCGTCTCCGACCTGCTCATCTACCTGTACTTGTCGGCCGGGGCGAAGGAGGCGGCCGAGGGACGGACGGTGTTCAGCAAGCCGGGCGGCGGGACGCGGATCGGCGAGCGCCTGTCCGCGCAGCCCGTGACGCTATCCAGCGACCCGCGGACGCCGGGGCTGGCCTGCGCCCCGTTCGTTATCGCGCACGCGTCCGGACCGGACTCTTCTGTGTTCGACAACGGGCTCCCGCTGAGCCGTACCTCGTGGATCAGCGACGGCTCGCTGGCGGCCCTGGTCTCGTCGCGGCACTCCGCCGAGGTCGCCGGGGTGCCGGTCACGCCCGACATCGACAACCTGACCTTCGCGTCGGCGGCCGCCGCTCAGCCGAGGCTGGAGGAAATGATCGCCTCCACCAAGCGCGCCCTGCTGCTGACCTGCCTGTGGTACATCCGCGAGGTGGACCCGCAGACCCTGCTGCTCACCGGGCTGACCAGGGACGGGGTCTACCTGGTGGAGGACGGGGAAGTGGTGGGCGCGGTCAACAACTTCCGGTTCAACGAGTCACCGGTCGGCATGCTCGGGCGGCTGCTCGAAGTGGGCGCCACCGAGCCGACGCTGCCGCGCGAATGGGGCGACGGCTTCAACCGTGCCGCGATGCCCCCGGTGCGGGTCGAGGGCTTCAACATGTCCTCGGTGAGCCAGGCCAGCTGAGGGGTCCAGGGCCCGGTCGGCGCTAAAGGCGGAGGCGAGTCAACCGGGTTTGAGGGCGGGGCATACCTTGGAAGTGTGAGGATAGCTCAATCGCGCCGGCAGGAGTCGGTGCACCTGGTGACGCAAGCGCACCGCTCCATGTCGGATGACATCGCCTACCGGCAGCGCAGGTACCTGCTGATGATGGGCATCCGCGCGCTCTGCTTCGTAATAGCCGTGGTCCTGTACACCAATCACTTCGGCTGGCTTGCCGCGATACCCGCCTTCGGGGCCATCTTCATTCCCTATTTCGCGGTGGTGTTCGCCAACGCCGGCCGGGAACCTAACAACACCCGCGGCTTCATGGAGTACCAGCCGAACGTGCCCGCTACCCGCGACCCGGCCAGCCCGCCACAAGCAAACCGGGGAAACGGTCAGCGCCCAGCGCCGCCGCGTTCAAGTGATAACTTATCTGCTTCGTGATTGGCCTGCTCAGCGTCGTCCTGAGACCTGGCGGTAATTAGGTCTTGACACAACCGGGGGCGTTTCCGTGTAACATCCATATCGGTGCTCTGGTCCCCCGCCGGAGCACCACTGCCGGCGTTCCGGGCCCCCGTCGGAACGCCGATGAACGCGACGCCGGGTGGTTTGCCCCCGTAGCCACCCGGCGTCGCACTATGCTCGCCGCTTTAATAGCGGCTTCGGCGGGGCTCGCAACGTCTCCCGGGGGGGCGACCCCCCCGGACCCCCCGCGTGGCGCCCTCTGAGTGGGGGGCCTTTCTTCGTTGGCCTGGATCCGCGAGGCTTCTCTTGGGCTTCTCTCGGGCCCTCTTGGGCTTCTCTCGGGCCCTCTTGGGCTTCTCTCGGGCCCTCTCGGGGCCCTCTCGGGCTTCTCTCGGGGCCCTCTCGGGGTTCCGGTGGGCTTGGGGCTGGGTCGGGTGACTGGTGTCGGGGGTTTGTGTTGTGGGGTGCTTGGTGGGGCTGACCTGGGTCTCGGGGCGGGGCGGCTTGGGTGGGCGGATCCTTGGATCTTGGGGGCGGCGCTGATGATCTTCTGAGAGGGATGGGCGAGGCGGGGGGATGGGCGGGGACTGCGGCTGGGGTGGGGCTGGGTTGGCGTGGGGACGGGATGCGGCTACGGGGACAGGCCGGGCGGGGGCGCGCGGATTGCATAGGGATACCTGGGGCTATTGCCTCAGCGTTGGATGGGTTCTATAGGAGCGGAAGACTCACCTATAGGGGAGTTAGCAGGTCGTGGTGCCGGGTCAATCGGTAACACGCTTCTTGTCGTGTGCGCTGTGCGCACACGACCCGTTAGAAGCGGTTGGGATTGTTGGTTCGTTTTCGCTATAGCACCGAGCAAAACTAACGAACGATCAGCAGATGCTTACTAATTGGCCGCCTAAATACCTCATAGGGGGCGGCGCAGGCCGGGCTATTCAGTCTTGCGAAACTCGGCTATGGCTATAGCGAGCATCACGAAGCCCATCGCGGCGACCATGGCCAGGGATAGGCCGAGCGGAACCAGCCAGCCGTCCCAGGTAACACCGGGGCTGAGCGCCGTGAGCGCCAGCGGGCTGATCGACAGGTGACCGAACACCGCGTGCCGCATCGGGTCAACGATGTAGGTCAGCGGATCGATACGAGTCAGAACGGTCAGCCAGGAAGGCAGTCCGTTCAGCGGGTACAGGGCGCCAGACAGGAAGAACAGCGGCATCACCAACATCTGGGTGAGCGCCATGAACGCTTGTATCTGCTTGATCCGCGCCGCCATCATGACGCCGAACGCCGTCAGCGTGAACGACAACAGCAGCAACTCCCCCACCAGGGTCAGCAGCAGCACCGGGTCATACGGGACGTGCGCCACGCCGGCCAGGGCCAGGAAGATGATCCCCTGAAAGGTGGCCACGGTCGCGCCGCCCAGGCACTTACCGACCACGATCGCCCACCGGCGGACCGGCGCGACCAGCATCTCGCGCAGGAACCCGAACTCCCGGTCCCAAACGATCGATGCGGCCGAGAAGATCGCCGTGAACAGCACCGACATCGCGAGCACACCCGGGTAGATGAACGTGGAGAAATCCACGCCGGCCGGCATGCCGCGGGAAGCGAGCCGGGACAGCCCGGTACCGAGCACGAACAGGAACAGGACCGGCTGCACCAGCGACGTGACCGCCCGCAGCCGGTCACTGCGGAACCTGATCAGCTCGCGCCGCCAGACGATGCTGACCGCGCGCAGGTCTGCGCGGATGCTGCGCTCGGGCACCGCGACCCGGATGATCTCGGTGAGGTCCCGCTCCTGTGCCTCTCGGTTTGCGATCTCCTGAGCTGTCATGGCTGCTACCTCCGGCCGAAGCGTGTCGCGATCCTGCGGTTGCGGTCGCCGACCGTCGCTTCGGCATCACGGATCGTCTTGCCGGTGTAGGACATGAACACGTCGTCCAGGGACGGCCGGGACACGCTCACCGACTGGATGGCGACCGGCAGACGTGCGAACAGCTGGGGCACGAAGTGCTCACCGGACTCCACGGAGAACGTCACAAGTCCCTCGTGAATCGCGGCGTCGATACCGAACACGTCGGCCAGCGCGCGGACCGCCGCCTGATCGTCCGTGGTGCTGATCTGTATCCGGTCTTTCCCGACGGAGGCTTTCAGCGCTTCCGGGGTGTCGATCGCCACGATGTTCCCGTGGTCGATGATGGCGATCCGGTCGCAGTTCTCCGCCTCGTCCATGTAGTGCGTGGTGAGGAAGATCGTGATGTCCTCACGCTTCTTCAGCTCGTTGATGTAATCCCAGATCGAGACCCGGGTCTGCGGGTCGAGCCCCACCGTCGGCTCGTCCAGGAACAGCACCCGGGGCGCGTGCAGCAGGCCGCGGGCGATCTCCAGCCGCCGCTGCATGCCACCTGAGTAGGTGGAGACCACGCCGCCCCTCCGGTCCCACAGCCCGACCATCTCGAGCACCTGACGCAGCCGCGGGCCGAACGCCGCCTTGGGCACCCCGTACAGGTCGGCATGAAAGCGCAGGTTCTGTTCCCCCGTCAGGTAGCTGTCCAGCGTGGTGTCCTGGAACACCAGGCCGATGTTGCGGCGCACCGTGTCCCGTTCCCGGACCACGTCGTGACCCGCGACCCTGGCGGACCCCGAGGTGGGGTCAGCCAAGGTGCACAGGATCTTGATGGTGGTGGACTTGCCTGCGCCGTTCGGCCCGAGGAAGCCGAACGTCTCGCCCGCTGCGACTTCGAAATCGATGCCGCGAACGGCATCGATCTCGCCGTACTTCTTAGTCAGCTGGCTGACCGAGATTGCCGGAGTCACCCGTGCGTGTCCTCCCCCGCATCTTCGCCGTCTGAGGCGAGAATACGGTACAGCGCCCGGCGGGTGTCGGCCAGGATCTTGCCGGCCTGGGCCACCTGGGCCACGGAGCCCGCCTGAGCCACCTGCGATACGGCCACCATGACCTGCTTGATCGTGCTCCGCAGCTGGACCTCGGCATCGTCGACACTTCCGGTCACGGCATCCCAGGACGCCCTGAGCTCGTTGGCGTGCTCGGTGACGTACGCCTGGCCTTCCTCGGTCAGCGTGTACATCCGGCGCCGGTCTTCGCCAGCTTCCGTCTTGATCAGGGCCTCGTCCTCGAGCTGCGCCAGCGCCGGGTACACCGACCCTGCGCTCGGCCGCCAGACGCCCTCGGTGCGCGCGCCGATCTCCTGGATGATCTGGTAGCCGTTCCACGACTGGCCCTCGGCCAGCAGGTCCAGGATCGCGGCCCGCACGTCACCGCGCCGGACACGCGGCCCGCGGCCGCCGAACCGCGGCGGCCCGAACGGCCCTCCGCGCATCCCGAACTCGAACGGGCCGCCAGGGCCTCCCGGACCTCCTGGGCCTCCTGCGAACGGGCCGCCGCGGCGGCCGCGCTCCCGCCCGTGTCCCCTGTCACCGCCACGGCGCTCCCGCGACTCTAGTGGGTCTCCCCATGCTTCGCTGTGCATTGCAGTACTCCTTGTATGTCTCTAGATCGCTTCTCGATCCTTCTCGTTAGCTCAACGATATATCGGTGAGAATATTCCGGCAAGACCCGAGTTCAAGATTTTCCTGCCGAACGGACCGTGGCACCAGCCGCGGGCCAGATGCCAGCGGGTGGCCCACCTTCCGGGCCGACCCGCCACGATGTGACCTCGTTGTTGAGGTGCGCTGGCGTTGTTGGGCTGCGCCGGTCCTCGACCCGGGCATGGCCAGCCCCACTAATCCCGCTGGCCTCTCCTCCCCTAGGAGCAGGGGCCAGGACATCATCGTGGATAGAAAACGTGGTCAGACGACGGTTCCGATCCACGATCCGCGAGTGGGGGCGAGCGCGTTAGGGGTGGGTCGGGAGGGTGTACTCGCGGCGGATGCTGTTGCCGAGGCGGGAGATGTCCGCGCCGTAGACGTGCATGGAGATGGCCACGTCGTCACCGGTGTTGCGGACCCGGTGGATATCGCCAGGCGGCGCGAAGCCGGACACGGTCCCGGCCAGATTCAGGTTCCGGGCGGCGAGTTCAAGGGCGTGTCCGCCGCCGGTCAGCGCGAAGATCTCTTCGTACTCACGTCCCAGCAGAACGCCGGTGACGCACCAGGCCACGTGGTCATGAATCATCGTCTGCTGGCCGGGCAGCCAGACCATGGCGGAGATCGAGAACGAGCCGTCCGGCTCGGCGTACAGCAGGTGGCTCTGATAGCAGGCCGGGTCTCCGCGCCGCAACGGCGCGGGCAGGAGGACGGCCGGGTCGGGCAGGTTGCCGCGCAGGACGCCGGCCACGCGATCGGCGGTCTGCTGCCAGTCGAGCCCGCGGCGGACTTCGGCGCGGTCGCGTTCATGCAGCAGATCGGCCCACCGCTCAGCCGCAGGCCGACGCGGCTGCCCAGCGGCGTCACGATGAGCCACGCGCGAGGCGCAGCCCGGTGACCGGACAGGGAGGGTCAGCAGGATCCGACGCCCTCCCAGGCGGCCACCGTGTCGTTAGCGGTATAGGTCGCGTCGGCCACCTCGAAGCCGAACGTCCGGTCGGCGACATACCCGCAGGAGCTGGTCTCTTCCACGTTGCTCCAGCTGCCGAGAGTGAACTTGTACTGGAAATTCGCGGTCGGCACGCCGGTGATGGTCAGCGTCCAGGAATCCGTCCCGGTCTTGATCATCGGATACTCGTAGGCGAGCCAGTCGTCGTAGGAGCCGATGCCGGTGCCGAGCACGTCGTAGTTGCCCGACAGGTAGACGGTGTCCCCGCTCGGTGTGCCGGCGGGCACCGTCACGTTGATCACCGCGCCGGAGTCGCCGCAGGCACCGGGACCTTCCCAGCTGGCCACCGTGTCGTTCACGGTGCCGCCGTTGACGGACATCGACCGGTTGCTGACCGAACCGCAGTCGGCCGTCTCCTCGGCGTTGCTCCAGTTGCCGCCGAGGTCGTACTTGTAGGACAGCGGGGTGTCCGCGGCCGCGTAGACGGTGGCGGTCCATTCGTTCGAGCCGACACGCGTCATCGCGATGCCGTTCGAGGCCCAGTCAGACTGGCCGTAACCGAGGGCGGAGAGGTTCCCGTCCAGGTAAACCGTGTCCTGCGAAGCATCGGTGTTCACCGGCACGGTCACGTTCACGGTTTCCTTCACCGTCCCGGTCACCGGGCACGAGCTGCCCTGCAGGCAGTTATGGACCACGGCGGGGGTATCGACGTCCGTGCCCGCCGAGATGTCGATGGCCAGCCTGACGTATTGCGCCATCGCCCACATCAGCGGCGTGGACGAGTTATCCGCCTGGCCGAAGGTGAATCCGCCTGTGCCGGTCGAGCCGCCCCAGACCTGCTCGGAGATCTGGTATCCCGTGTTGGCCGCACCCGCCATCGTCTGCAGCATGGACTGGGCACCGGAGGAGTTGCCGTCGGCGACGTCGTACTCGCCGCGTTCGCCGGAAAGCACCGGCCAGGGGTTGCCGGTGCCGGTCCCGGTGTAGTCACCGCCGGAAGAGGTCTCGCCGTAGCCGTCGAAGTTGTACCGGTGCCAGATGGGCCCTTCCGGCGTGCTGGTTTCCAGCTCGCCGTCCACGGCCGAGATGGTGTTGGTGATGTCGGCGGCGGCCGGGGACTTGACGCCGAGGCGCACCAGCTCCAGGAAGCTCGGGTCCACGACGGTGCGGTCGTCGTGGCTGCCGCCGCCGTTGGCGATGCCGATGCTGGTGCCCGCGTTCGGCTGGCCGTCGGGGGTGATCCGCAGCAGGTAATCGCCAGTGCCGTAAGGTCCCGTGGTGGTGTAGGTCAGGTCGTCGACCTCCGAGGCCCACGCCTGGGCGGTCGACTGGTACGTCTGCGCCGCGGCGGGATCGCCGTTGGCCTCGGCGATGGAGGCCGCGCAGATCAGCCCGGCGATCTCAGCGGCCATGGTGGCCGGTGAATAGCCCCCGATCTCCTCCCAGCGCTCCTCCTTGGTGTAGGGGCCGTTGGCGACCAGGTAGTTCGCGAGTTCCTCGACGTAGGTCCAGTCCGACGAGCCCGTCGCGCCCAGCTGGTACGCCAGGATGATCGGATCGGCGACCTCGTCCATCTGCACAGACCCGAACACCGCCGTGCCGTTCAGCCAGGTGTTCTGCTTGACCGCACCGCCGGATTGGACCTCATAGCTGAAGATGTAGTTGAGCGCGGCCAGCGCGTCGGTCTTGTCGCCCGCCGCGAGCAGCGTGCTGGCCATCTCGTACTCGTCCCGCGTCCACACCGCGTGGTAACCGTGCGCGCCTGAGGTACCGGTCCCGGTATCCGCGCTGACGCTCGCGCCCCAGGGCACGGTGGGCGCCGCGATGAACGCCCCGGCGTAGGTCTTGTCCTCGTCCGCCTTCAGCTCCATCAGCGAGACGTCGTACTGCTCCTGCAGCCCGGCGCTCCCGGTGACCGAGGCAGGCGCCGCGTTCAGCCCGTTAAGCCAGGATTGCCAGCCGGACTCAAATGAGCTCTCCAGTGAGGTAAACCCGGCGGCCAGCGACGCGGACGCGTCCGAGATCGCGGCCGCCTCGGTGGTGTCGAAGCCGAGCGCGAGCGTGAAGGTGGTCGACCCGCTGGAGGCCACCGGGATCTCCGCGACCTGGTCGATGTGCCCGGCCGATGACGCCTGCGAGTACGTCGAGGTCAGCCCGTAGCTCGAGGTGAGCATGGTCTCGCCGTCGCTGGACGTGCCGGCGTACCCGTTATCGGACTGGGTGAAGCCGGTCGAGGCGGTCAGCGCGCTGGCGACCGACCCGTTCTGGGCCACCAGGTCGCCGCTGGCGGAATCGGTATCGCCGGTGTTGCCCATCCCGTCGTTGTTCAGCTGCGGGTGATAGTCGACATAGAGCTTGAGCGCGGAGGAGCTTGTGTTGTCGAAGGTGGTCTGCACCAGGATCACCGAACGCGACGGGTCGGCGATGTAGGTCTTGGTGATCGTGAAGTCGCCGTTGCCGGCCTTATTGACCTGCTGCCAGACCAGCGAGCTCTCGTTCAGCAGCGAGACCGCGTGGGTGGTGCCCGTGGTCTCGGTCTCGGTAAACGAGGAGCCGTTCGTCACGACGTACTGCAGGCCGAAGGTGTCCGGCGTGTCGGTTTCCGGGGAGAACGCGTTCTCAAGCTCGCCGTTCCCGATCGTGTACCAGACCTTCGAGCCCGGCCCGAGCGAGTCGGCGAAGCCCGTCACGCTCGGCTCGTTCCAGGTCGCGCTGGCTCCAGGCGCTCCGGGCGCCGATCCCTGCGCGCTGGCGGGCACCGCCGTCAGTACTCCCGCGATCAGGGCCAGGGACGCACCCGCCACCGGGACCGCGAGCAGCCCGGCCCGGCGCCGGTACCGCCGCGATATCATCCCGCCGGGAGCCACCCAGAACCCATCCATGCCGCGCCTCCTTGCGTGCACGAACCGTTTCATACGGTAACGTAGTCTCACCGAGAGTCGCGTTCCATAAATAATCAGTGAAACTCACCGCGCGGATAACAACGCCCAGGTCACCATCTCTCAAGAGATTCGCCAACACCTAGCGCCGGAACTCAGGCAGGCGAGCGCGGGCTAACCAGCGACAGCGGAGTAGGCGATCACGCCGCGGCGCATCGCGTCGATCGCGGCGCGGGCGGTCGTGGCCAGAGTGGGCGATGTGGACGGGTCGTCCTGCGGGTCAGGCGGGTCAGGCGGGGCGGCAGGGATGGCCGACGCGATCTGGTCGAGCAGGTCGATCAGCTGCTTGACGGAGCGGACGAAGTCGCCGGGGGTCAGGTCGGGGGCCTCGTCGAGGACGGTTTCCAGCCTCGTTCCCCGCGCCCAGCGGTACGCGGCCCAGGCGAAGCCGAGGTCAGGCTGGCGGAGGAACGACAGGTCGTTGTCTTTCTCCAGCTGGTCGAGCTCGCCCCAGGTCCTGACCATGGCGGCGAGGGTCTCGGGGACCCGGCCCTTGGGCAGCCTGGGCGGCTGGGCGTCGTCGGCCTGCCGCGACTCGAACGACAGCGCGGACACGCAGGCGGCGAGCTCGGCCGGGGACAGGCCGTCCCACTGGCCGCGGCGCAGGCATTCGGCGGCCAGCAGGTCAAGCTCGGTATACAGGCGGCCAAGCCGCTGCCCGTCGGGCGTGACCGTGTCACCGGCCAGGTAGCCGAGTCGTTCCAGGACACTGCAGACCCGGTCGAAGGTGCGGGCGATCACGTGCGAGCGGTCGGCCACCCGGCGCTCGAGCGCCTCGGTCTCGCGCTTGAGCCGCATGTACCGTTCCGCGTACCGGGCGTGGTCTTCGCGGTCCGGGCAGTCGTGGCACGGGTGCCGCCGCATCCGGCGCCGCAGTTCCGTCACGTCGCCGGCGGAATCAGCGTCTCGCTCCCAGTCGGCCGCCCGCGTCGGCCGCCTGCCCTTCGCCGGGCCGGTGAAGTCTTGGCTCGCCAGCCGGTTCCGCATCGTGGCCGCGAGATCCTTGCGGTGCTGCGGCGAGCGCGGGCTGAACGACCCGGGAATCCGTATCTTGTCGATGACCTCGGCCGGCACGGGAAAGTCCGCCACGGCCAGCCGCTTGACCTGCCGTGCCTCGGTCAGCACGAGCGGGCCCGGTCCGGCGAAATCGGTGAATCCCCGGCCCTCAGCCTGACGCCCGCCGCCCATCCGGCCGTTACCCGGGTGACCGTGGTCCCGGGGACCCTGATGACCGCCATGGCCCTGGCGGCCGGCGGTACTGTCACTCCCCCGGGCCGGGTGCAGGCCCGGCTGGAGGACCACCGCCATCCCGGCTCGCCGGCCGCCCGGCACCCGGATGATGTCACCTGGGCGTAGCAGCGAGAGCGACCTGGCTGCTTCCGCCCGCCGGGACGTGGCACGGGCTCGGGACAGATCCCCTTCTCGTTCGGACAAAGATCTTCTGATCTGCGCGTACTCGGCGAAATCACCTTTCTCGCAGGTCATCGCCGCGGCCAGTTCGGCCATCGCCTGGCGGTTCTTGCGGACCTGCCTGGTCAGCCCGACCACGCCGCGATCGGCCTGGAACTGCGCGAACGAGGACTCGAGCAGGGCCGACGCGCGGGGCCGCCCGGCCCAGCCGGTCAGGTTGACGGCCATGTTGTAGGACGGCCGGAAGCTCGAGTTCAGCGGGTAGGTACGGGTGCTGGCCAGGCCCGCTACCGCGCCAGGGTCCATCCCCGGCTGCCACAGCACGACCGCGTGGCCCTCGACGTCGATGCCGCGCCGCCCGGCGCGCCCGGTCAGCTGGGTGTACTCCCCCGCCGTCAGGTTCGCGTGGGTCTCGCCGTTCCACTTGTCCAGCTTCTCGATGACCACGGTCCTGGCCGGCATGTTGATGCCGAGAGCGAGCGTCTCGGTCGCGAACACCGCGCGGACCAGCCCGGCCGCGAACAGTTCTTCCACCACTTCCTTGAAGGCGGGCAGCATCCCGGCGTGATGCGCCGCGATCCCCCGCCGCAGCCCGTCCAGCCATTCGCCGTAGCCCAGGACGGCCAGGTCCTCCGGCGGGATGTCGGCGGTACGGCGCTCGGCGGTCCGCTGGATGGCCTCGGCCTCCTCCGGCGTGGTCAGCCGCAGGCCCGCCGCCAGGCACTGCTCGACCGCGGCGTTGCAGCCGGCCCGGCTGAAGATGAAGGTGATCGCGGGCAGCAGGCCGCTGGCGTCCAGGCGGGCGATGACGTCGGGCCGGTATGACAGCGGGAACCGGCGCGGCCGCCGACCCGTAGAGCCGCCCCGGACCGGCCGGCCGGGCGCCTTACGCTCGATCCAGGTGTCGCGCTGGGCCACCCGGAGCAGTTCGGGGTTGACCCGGGGGTGCCCCTCGCCGGCCGAGCCGGCCGTGAGCACCGTGTCGGTGAACAGGTCGTAGAGCCGGTTACCGGCCAGCACGTGCTGCCACAGCGGCACCGGGCGGTGCTCGTCCACGATGACCGACGTACCGCCGCGGACCTGATCCAGCCACTCGCCGAACTCCTCCGCGTTGCTCACCGTCGCGGACAGCGCCACCACCCGGACCGATTCGGGCAGGTGGATAATCACTTCCTCCCAGACCGCGCCGCGGGACCTGTCCGCCAGGTAGTGCACCTCGTCCAGGACGACGTAGCCGAGGCCCGCCAGCGCCGTCGAGCCGGTGTACAGCATGTTGCGCAGCACCTCGGTGGTCATCACCACCACGGGTGCGCCGGAGTTGATGCTGTTGTCGCCGGTGAGCAATCCCACGGTCTGGCTGTCGTAACGGCGGACGAGGTCGGCGTACTTCTGGTTGGACAGCGCCTTGATCGGCGTGGTGTAGAAGCACTTGCGGCCCTGGGCCAGCGCCAGGTGCACCGCGTATTCGCCGACCACCGTCTTGCCGGAGCCGGTGGGCGCGGCCACAAGCACGCCGTCGCCCGCACTGAGCGCACCGCAGGCCGCGACCTGGAAGTCGTCGAAGGCGAAATCGTAGAGCGCGCGGAACGACGCGAACTCCGGGTCGGCCTGCCGTTCGCGGAACGAGGCGTACCGGTCCGCCGGAGTGGTCATGTGTTCCAGATTAGGCCCTCACGGCGTTCACGGGTCGCCGGGCCCGCGACCGCAGGGTCACGAGCCCGGGCGAGCCGTTAGTTGAACCGGCTGTTCCTGTCGGGGTCAGGGTCGGTGTCACCGAGGTCGATCGGCGACAGCTCATCGTCGGCCAGGCCAGCGTAAGGATCGGGGTGCAGCCGAGCCCGGCGCCGGTCGTGATTCCACACGATGAACTCAGCCACCTCGACCAGGGCCACGCATGCTCCGCCGAGGATCAGCATGGTGAGCGGGTCCGGACTCGGGTTGGCCATGCCGGCGATCACGAAGACCGCAAAGATCATCACCCGGCGCCACTTCCTGAACTGCGCGTGGCTCAAGATGCCGGCCAGGTTCAGCATGATGATGAGAAGCGGCAGCTCAAAGGCCAGCCCGAAGGCCAGCATCATCGTCATGACGAAGCTGAGATATTGATCGAAGTCGATCAGGTTCGAGACACCTTGCGGCGTCAGGTGGAGCAGGTAGTCCATGGTCCTGGTCAGCGACCAGTAGGCCAGCGTGATGCCGATCAGGAACAGCGGGACGGCCGAGCCGAGGAAGATATAGCTCCACCGCTTCTCCCTGGCGTACAGGCCCGGCGCGACGAAGGCCCAGAGCTGATAGAGCCAGATCGGGCAGCTAACTACCAGCCCGACGAGAAAGGCGATCTTCACCCGCATGTAGAACGTGTCAAGCGGGCCGTCAAGGACAAGCTTGTTGGCGCCCAGCGTGTTACAGCCCGTGTGGCCATCTACTACCGCGGCGCACAGCGGGTGCTCGATGAGATGAAACGCCCAGTGGAAGAACACGAATCCGAGGATCATCCCCGCGATGAGCCCGAGGGCCATCTTGAGGACGCGGTTCCGCAGCTCACGGATGTGATCCATGAGCGGCATGCGGCCATCGGGGTTGTGCCGTCGCTGCGATTGCACGAAGCGCTCGCCGACGATGCGGGCACCCGCGATGGCACCGGGAAGTTTCGCCATGATCTAGTGCGGCGGTTAGCCGGGCCTAGCTGGACTGCTGGGTGTGCTGCGGGACCGGGGCTTCGGCCGCCGTGCGGGCCTGGGCCGGCTCCATGGTGGCCGCACGCTGCAGGTCGCGGATCTGCTGCTGCAGCGCGTCGATCTGCGCCTGCGACTGGCCAGGCTGCTGGCTGGCGGCAATCTCCGCGGGCGGCGGGAAAGCGGCGGGGGCACTAGAGGCAGCCGTGGAACCTGAGGGGCCGGAGGCGGTCTCGTCCTCGTGCAGGCCCTGAACTTCCTTCTTCAGGATGCGCATCGACTGACCAAGCGAGCGCGCGGCGTGAGGCAGCTTCTTGGACCCGAACAGCACGATGAGCACGATGGCTACGATCAGCACCTTCAATGGGCTGTCGAACAGGTCACCAATATTCATGTCCGTCCTCTATCGGCAGGGAGACGTCTTTCTCGGCCAGAGTCTACACGGCAGCAGGCCGGGGGGATCGTTTCCGCAGGCGGACGGCGTGTAACCGCCCGGGCTGATTTGTCCCCTCTGCTCACTCAAGCTCCTATTCGGAGCGTGACCGGCGTCGGATGGCCTTAAACGACATAATTCGCCAGGGCGGCCGTAGCGGCCTCGCGGATCTCGGTGACCAGCGACGGGGGCGAGATGATCCGGCCGTCTTCGCCGAGCCGCAGCGCCAGCCGCCGCACCCAGCCGGTATCGGGGGTGCGCAGCACCACCCGGAGCCGGCCGTCTTCCAGCTCGGCGACCGACTCGCACGGATAGTACTCCGCGACCCAGCGGCCGGCCGCGGACAGCTCGAGCACCACGGGCACGTCATCGGGCGATGGCCGGAACAGGCCCTGATCCACGTCCACGGGCAGCGCGTCCGCGGGCGGCGAGGCGGGCACGTCAAGCACCTCGAGGCTGAGCACCCGGTCCAGCCGGAACAGCCGCATCCCCTCAGCCCGCAGGCACCAGGCTTCCAGGTACGGCCGCCCCTCCACGATGTGCAGCCGCATCGGGTCGACGTCACGTTCGGTGGCCTCGTCCCGGCCCGGCACGTAATAGCTCAGGTGCAGCCGCCGGCCAGCGGTCAGGGCGGCGCGGATCTGGGTCGCGTACGCTTCGGCTCCGGCGTCGGGGATGTCCACCTGCACCGCGACCTGGGCACTGGCTGAAGCGGCTTCGCCGGCCGCGGCCTCGAGCTTGGCGATCAGCCGCGACAGGGCCGACCGGTCCTGGTGCCCGGGCACCTCGGCCAGCATCCGGAGCGCGACCAGCAGCGCGCTCGCCTCGTCCACGGCGAGCCGCAGCGGCCGGGCGATGGATTCGGCCTGGCTGACCACGATCTCACCGCCCTCATACGACAGGTCGATCGGACAGTAGGGATCGGGGGCACGGAGCTCGACGCACCACAGCAGGTTCAGGTCATCGACAAGCTCGCGCTCGCTGACCCCGAACGCCGTCGCCGTCTCAGCCAGCCCCACCGACTTCCTGCTCACCACGTAGGGCACCAGCGCGAGCAGCCGCTGCAGCCGCTCGGTCGAGGTAACGGACGCGGTCATGCGAGCACGCCTTTCAGCCGGCGGATGACGGCTTCACGCAGGTCCGGCGGGTCAAGGACGACCGCGTCCGAGCCGAACGAGGCCGCGTAGTCGGCGAACCAGCCCACGTCGCCGAAGCGCGTGGTCACCAGGTCCCAGTCCGGCGACCCGTCCGGGTGCACCGAGACCGCGTGCCGGCGCAGGCCGACCCCGGTCCCGGCCCGGACACGCAGTACCGCGGTGTGCTCGGGGGCAGGCACAGTGTCCCAGTCCCGGACCAGCTCGCGCACGTCCACGCCGTCCGGGACGGTCACGCTGCCCGCTGGGCCGCAGAACTTGACCGGCCCGGCGATCCGGCTCAGCCGGAATACCCGGGTGGCGTCGCGCCCGCGGTCCCGGCCGGCCACATACCAGCGGCCATGCCGGTTCACTACCCCCCAGGGCTCGAGCTCGCGCCGCTGCGGATCGCTCCGGCCGGCCGCGCGATAGCTGAACGTAACCGGCCGGCGATCCCTCACCGCTTCCCACAGCGGCCCGAAGGCCGGCTCGGGCGTGCCCAGCCGGGGCTCGATGCCCTGCGCGGACGGACGCTCGTCCGCGGCGTCAGGTCCGGCCGTGTCGATGCCGGCCGCCCGGAGTTTCAGCAGCGCGCCCGCCGCGGCGCCGGCCAGCTCAGCTCGCCGCCAGACCCGCGCGGCCAGGCCCAGCACGGCGGCCTCGTCCGCTTCGAGCCGCAGTTCGGGCAGCTCATAGGCCTGCTGCCTGATGCGGTAGCCAAGATCCTCGTCGAACGGATGGTTCAGGCCGGTCTCCAGCGGCACGCCGAGGTCGCGGAGATCTTCCTTGTCCCGCTCGAACATCCGCTTGAACAGGTCATCCGGCTCCGGATAACCAGGCACTGCCTGCCGGATCTGGTCCGCGGTGAGATAGCGCGTGGTGGAGAGCAGGCACACGACAAGGCCGAGCAGCCGCTCGGTCTTGCGCTTCGACATAGGCCAGCCCTCCCGTGGTTCCAGATTATTGTCTCAGTGTTAGTCCGGGGGGGCGACCCCCCGGAACCCCCCGCTCACGGGGGGAAGCCCTTTCCCCCGTACCCCCTGGGCCCGTACCCCCTGGGTAGGCTGCCGGGGGTGATCACATGGCGGAACGGCACGGTCAGCGGCATCCGCCGCGAGTGGCCGGGCGCGGTCGAGCTTGACGTATCGGTGGACGGCGCCCAGGTCCGGGCGCTGGCCTACCCGGCGCTGACCGGCCGCCCGCAGCCCGGGGACCGGGTCCTGATCAACACGACAGCCCTTGACCTGGGCCTGGGCACCGGCGGATACGCCCTCGTGGTCGCGATCCCGGACCGGCTGCCACCTGACCCTGCGCGCGCCGGCCACCTGGTGAAGGCTCGCTACACGCCGCTGCAGGCGACCGTGCTCGGCGCGGACGAGCAGGGATCACCGCACCACGACGTGCTCCGCGACGCGGATGACATCGACGGGATGCCCGTCGTGGTGGCCGACCTGCACTCCGCTCTCCCGGCCGTCCTGGCCGGCGTCTTCGATTCGGCCGAACGGACCCGTGGTGACAGTTCCTCGTCTCGCGGGCCGGCCCGGGTGGTGTACGTCATGCAGGACGGCGGGGCGCTGCCGGCCTGGTTCTCCCGGACCTGCGCGACGCTCAAGGACGCGGGCTGGCTGGCGGCGACGGTCACCACCGGGCAGTCGTTCGGCGGCGACCTGGAGACGGTGACCGTACATACCGGGCTGCTGGCCGCCCGGCACGTCCTCGGCGCGGACATCGCGGTGGTCGCCCAGGGACCAGGCAACCTCGGCACCGGGACCCGCTGGGGGTTTTCCGGCGTGGCGGCGGGAGAAGCAGTCAACGCCGTGGCGACGCTGGGCGGTCAGCCGGTGGCGTCGCTGCGGGTCAGCGACGCAGACCCGCGCGAGCGGCACCGCGGCGTCTCGCATCACAGCCTGACCGCCTACGGCCGGGTCGCGCTGGCCCGGGCTGACGTCGTGGTCCCCGCCCTGGACGGCGCGTTCGGCGATTTCGGGGTGCAGATCGCGGCCCAGTCGGCGCCGCTAGCCGCCCGGCACCAGATCGTCACCGTGGCCGTCGACGGGCTCGAGGCGGCGCTGCGCGCCTGCCCGGCCGCGCTGTCCACGATGGGCCGCAGCCTGGACGAGGACCTAGCGTATTTTCTCACCGCAGCGGCGGCCGGCCGGCACGCCGGCCGCCTGCTGCGCGAGCGACACCACGGCTGAACCCTGGACGGCCGGGTTCAGCTGGTTGAGCCCTGCTGGAGGGCGTCGATGATGTCGACGACGAAGACCAGGGTGTCGGTGCCCGTGATGCCCGCCTGGGACGCCCCGGTTTTCCCGTAACCGTCGGCGGGCGGGATGGAGAGCATCACCCGGCTGCCCACGGTCTGGCCTTCCAGCGACTTGTCCCAGCCGGGGATCACCTGCTCAGGCGACGCGCCGATGACGAAACCGAACGGGGAGCCCGAGGACCAGGAGGAGCCGAAAACCTTCTTGGTCCGCCAGATGTAGCCGACGTACTGAGCGATGACGTACTCGCCCTTGACCACCTTCGGGCCACTGCCCTTGATCAGCGTCTTCGCCACGAGCGCGGTCGGCGGCGAGGATTTCGGGAAGGTGAGCGTGGGAGCGCTGCCCGCCTTGGCGCTGACCGTCGGCAAGGTGCCGCCGCCGGCGGACTGCTGCGCGCCGGCCGCGGACGCCGTGTCGGCGTATGACTTGAGCACGTCGATGACGAACACCAGCGTGGTGCTGCCGGTGATGCCGAGCTGTGAGTTCCCGGTGGTGCCGTAGCCCTGCGCCGGCGGGATCACCGCGAGGACCCGGCTACCGACTTTCTTGCCGATCAGCGCGGATTCCAGGCCCGGCAGCATCGTGCCGCCGATCACCGTCGGGTTGCTGGTGAAGGTGTTCGCCTTCAGCGAGGAGCTGGTTCCGGACCAGAAGTACAGGACGAAGTTCGCGGCCAGGGCGTCGGCCTTGGTCAAGGTGGTGCCGGTGCCCTGGATGAGCGTCTTGACCTCGAGCTGGCTGCCGGCCTTGGCCTTCGGGATGTTCACCGTCGGAGCCTTGCCGAACAAGCCCGTGGCCGTGACCGACGAGCTCGCGCCGGCCGGCGACGTCGAGGACGACGAAGAGGACGACGAACTCGACGAGCCGCAGCCAGCCAGGACTGCGCAGGCAAGCAGGGGAACGGCGGTGAGCGCTAGAAAGCGTCGCATCAGAACCTCAAGAGTGGTGGATGTCAGGTCCGCTAGCCTACTGGCACGACCGAGCGGCCGGGCCCTGCGTTCAGCCGTCCCTCAGCTAACTCACAGGGGCGGGCTGACACTTGTTCAAGGATGGTTGACGTCAAGGTGACCAGTTCGGAGCAGCACCGCCGGCCGCTGGCCGTCGCGGCCTGCACCGGCGCGATCGGTTTGCTTTACGTCGCCTATCTCGGTCAGTCACGATCTCTCGGCACGGACGCGGACGGCGCAAGCAACGTGCTCCAGGCCGATGCTGGCGCCGGACTCGACCTGCACATCGACGAGACCGTCGCACCGGGTACCCTGCCCCGCCTGATCGCGGTCGCCGAAGCGGGATTCGGGTCGCTGCCAGTCATGTGGCCGGGATCGGCGTGCCGCGCACGCTGGTCACATGCCGGCGATCAGCTTCTCGACTCGCTCGTCCACCGAGCGGAACGGGTCCTTGCACAGGACGGTTCGCTGGGCCTGGTCGTTCAGTTTCAGGTGCACCCAGTCGACAGTGAAATCACGCCGCTTCTCCTGGGCCCGGCGGATGAACTCACCGCGCAGCTTCGCCCGGGTGGTCTGCGGCGGGACGGACTTCGCCTCAAAAATGTCGATATCACGAGCGGCCCGCTCCACCGCCCCGGCCCGCTGCAGCAGGTAATACAGACCCCGGCCGCGATGCACATCGTGATAGGCCAGGTCAAGCTGGGCGACGCGGGGCGCGGATAGCGGCAGGTCATGCTTGGCCCGGTAGCGCTCGATCAGCTGGTACTTAGTGACCCAGTCGATCTCGCGCGCGATCAGGTCGAGGTTACCGGTCTCGATCGCGCTCAGCGCCCGCTCCCACATGTCAAGGACACGCCTGCTGACCGCGTCGGCACCGTTCTTGTCGGTGAAGTCTTTCGCCCGGTTCAGGTATTCGTACTGGATGTCCAGGGCGCTGAGCTCGCGCCCGTTCGCCAGCCTGACCCGGCTGCGGCCGGTCATGTCGTGACTGACCTCACGGATCGCCCGGATGGCGTTGTCCAGGGTCAGGTCGCGCATGATCGCGCCGGCCTCGATCATCCGCAGCACCAGGTCGGTCGACCCGACCTTGAGCAGTGTCGTGGTCTCGCTCATATTGGAGTCGCCCACGATCACGTGCAGCCGCCGGAACCGCTCGGCGTCGGCGTGCGGCTCGTCCCTGGTGTTGATGATCGGACGCGACCTGGTGGTGGCCGAGGACACGCTCTCCCAGATGTGCTCGGCGCGCTGGCTCACGCAGTACACCGCGCCCCGCGGCGTCTGCAGCACCTTGCCCGCGCCGCAGATGATCTGGCGGGTGACTAGGAAGGGGATGAGGATATCGGCCAGCCTGCCGAACTCGCCGTGCCTGCCGACCAGGTAGTTCTCGTGGCAGCCGTAGGAGTTGCCGGCCGAGTCGGTGTTGTTCTTGAACAGGTAGATATCGCCGGCGATGCCCTCCTCGCGCAGCCGCCGGTCAGCGTCCACCAGCAGCCCCTCGAGGATCCGCTCGCCCGCCTTGTCGTGCGCCACGAGATCCAGGACGTTGTCGCACTCGGGCGTCGCGTATTCCGGATGGCTGCCCACGTCAAGGTAGAGCCGCGCCCCGTTCCTGAGGAACACGTTGCTGCTACGCCCCCACGACACCACGCGCCGGAAAAGATAGCGCGCGACCTCGTCAGGCGAGAGCCGCCGCTGCCCGCGGAAGGTGCACGTAACGCCGTACTCGTTCTCGACTCCGAATATTCGCCGGTCCACTCGCCCAAGGCTACGTCCCGTCGCCCACTGACAACAGCATCCGGGGGTGCTGGTCACCGGCCTAGCCAAGCCGGCTGAGCAGATTCGTGCCCCAGACGAGGACGGTGTACTGCCGGTAGGAGTAGGTACGGGCCGGCGGCCCGAACGTGTGCCGGGCTGAATTCAGCCACGAACGCCAGGCCGCGGTGCCGACCGCGTCGTCCGTAACTATGAAGTCCGCGTCATGCCTGCCGGGCTGGTACCACGGCCGGGCGTAGCCCCAGCCGCTGTCGGGGGCGGTGACCAAGCGGTTCCGGATCGACACCTGCCTGACCTCGGCCTGGCCGCCACTGTCCACGGTCACGCTGTTGGCCAGCCAGTAGTCCGCCGCCAGCCCGCTGTTGAGATGGTGGGTGACCAGCCATCCGGCCAGGTCCTGATGCTGCGCCGGGGCCGGCAGCTGGGCGGCATAGACCGCCAGCACGACCGCGTAGCCCACCAGGACAGCGGCGAGCACCGGCATCAGCACGTTCTTTCCCGCGATCCTGGCGGTCAGCACCGGACCCGCCAGCACGCGCCCGGCCAGCACCGCCCCGAGGGGCAGCACCGCGGTGATCTCCCTGCTGCTGAGCAGATTCCTGACGTAATTGCCGTGCGCGTACAGGATCACGTTCAGGGCGATCGCCGCCGCCAGGGCGGGCACCAGGAGTTCCTCCCGGTGGGCGAACCGCCGCAGCGCGACGCAGAACGCCACGGCGAACAAGGCCACGCCGACCAGGTGCAAGGAGCTGAAGATCAGGTTCACCGACTGCCCGCGGCCGAAGGAGGCGCCGAAGAGCATACCGATGCCCTGGATGGTGAGGACGACGTTGTGCGGGAGCATGGCGAAGCCCGCGAAACGCGTGCCGACCGGCCGCAGCGCGAACCCCCCGGACGCGCGGATGAAGGCTGAGACGAGCGCGGCCGCACCTATCGCCGCCACCGCCGCCGCCGACAGGCCCAGCTCGAACCACCACGGAGCAGGGACGGTACCCGGAGCGGGTTCGGCCGTGAAGGCACGCTCCGCCCGGACCGCGGTGGCCACCTGGCCGCCGGATACGGTCAACCCCCGCAGGCTCGCGGGTCCGGGAGGGCTCGCGGATGTGCGAGCGGGGTCTGGGGTGCCGCGGACCTGGGGAAGACGCCGCTGGACGGTCCGGATCGCGCCCAGCAGGACCAGCGGAGCGACGCCGCTCACCTCGACCAGAGCATCGGCGACCAGGCCCCAGGTCAGCAGGACCCCGACCGCCACGGGCACGTACCAGCGCGGCGGGCACCGGTCCACCACCATCCAGGCGAGCAAGACCGGCACCGTGCTGCCGAGGTGATCGGGGGTCAGCAGCAGCGTGCTGGTGCCGTAGCCGGCCGCGGGGGCGAGCATGATCGCGATCGCGATCACGACCCGGAGGACGGCCTCCCGGCCGGTCGCGCTCCCCTTGGCCACCAGCCCGGCCAGCAGCAGCACGATCGTGTAGGTCATCGCCCCGGCCAGATGCACCACGTCCGGGCTGAGCCCGCGGGCCCATTCGAGCAGCACGTACTGCGGCAGTTCGGTCGGGTAGAACGAGACGTCCGACATGGCCCAGCCGTGCAGCAACAGGTTTCCGTGCAGCATGTCCCAGGCCTGCAACGCGATCGACCCGGCGTCTGAGCCGACCGCAACGGATCGCGATTGCCTCAGATAAAGGATAAAAAGGACAGCCAGGGCCAGTGCGATGCCAGCCAGCAGCGCACTACGTGCCCGTGCGGTCACGGGCGCCCGAGCTGAACCAGCAGGTTCTTGTCCCAGACGTACACGGTGTACGGGCCATCATGGTAGGTGCGGGCCGGCGGGCCGAGGGCAGCGAGCGCCGCGGAGTTGGGCTGCCAGTGGTTGAAGAAGCCGGACGCGCTGTCGGTGACGAGGAACGTCGCCTGGTGTGAGCCGGGGTCGTACCAGGAAGCCTTGGATTCCCACAGGTCTGGCTGCAGGGTCCCCGGCACCACCGCCCTGATCGTGATGGCACCGTCGCTGCCGACGGTAACGACGCTCGACTCCCAGTACCCGCCGATGCCGTTCGTCAGGTAATGCGCGGCCAGGAACGTCGCGAGCCGCTGGTTGGCCGCCGGAACCGACGGCTGGGCCGCGGCGTAGCCGAGGCTGGCCGCGTAACCGGCCAGGACGACCAGCCCGGCCAGCAGCGCCGGCCGCAGCCACCGACGCGAGCTGGCCTCGCGGCCGAGCAGGCTGGCCGCCAGGGTGCGGCCGGCCAGGACGGCTCCGAACGGCAGGACGACGGCGAACTCCCTGGCGTTCAGGTCGGTCGCGTCGGCCAGCGTGCTCGGCACGTACACCAGGACGTTGACGACCATCGCGACGAGCAGGATCTGGCTGACCATGTCGGGCCAGCTGAAGAAGTGCCTGGCCACCCGGCAGATGGCCCAGACCACGAGCGCCACGCCGGCCAGGTGCACCAGGGCGAAGGCCAGCTCGACCGGCGGGCCCTGCGGCTTGGCCCCGAACATCGCGAGCAGTCCCTCGCCGGCCACCCAGGCGTGCTTCGGCCAGGTGTGCAGCGGCGCCAGATGGTAGGGCACCGGGTGCAGGATGAACGCGCCGCTGGCCCGCAGCAGCCGGCCAGCCAGCAAAGCCAGCCCCTCGGCCAGGATGGCCGCAGCGGCCAGGGACACCTCGAACCACTGGGCGGTCAGGCCGTCCAGGAGCCAGCCCCGGCCCCCGGCGTGGCCGCCCGGGCTATCCGGGCTATCCGGGGCGGCCTGGCGCCGGGCGGCGATCACCCCGCGGATGACACGCAGGGCGCACACCGCTACGAGCGGGAAGATCCCGACCACGAGCACCAGCGGGTCGGCGACCAGCACCCATGTCAGCAGCACCCCGACGACGACCGGCGCGAGCCAGCGCCGCTGAACCCCGCTAGCTCCGTCAGTCCCGCCGAACCGGTCGAGGACCAGCCAGGTCAGCAGGAGGGGCACGGCGGTGCCGATGTGCCCGAGGGACAGCAGCAGGATGAAGACGCCGACGCCGAGCTGGGGGGCGAACATGATGCCGCCCGTCAACAGCATCCGCGGCCAGGCCTGCCGGCCGGGCGCCTTGCCCCTGGCGAGCAGCACGGCGAAGACCATCACGAGCGTGTAGGTCATCGCCGCGGCGATGTGGGCGGTGTCGGTATGCAGCCCGAAGAAACGCTCGAGCATCAGGTACTGCGGCAGCTCGGTGGTGAGGAACGAGACATCCGACAGGTACCAGCCGTGCAGCAGGACATTTCCGTGCAGCATGTCCCACGCCATCAGCAAGTCGTTCGACTCGTCGGAGTTCTCCGGGTAGGTGCGGGATACCTGCAGGTACGCGAGGAAAAGCAGCGCCACGGCCAGCACGGCCGCCGCGGCGGCGAGCAGGCGGCGGGCAGGCGCCCGGCCGGGCGACTC
>OCZT010000196.1_pt1 | contig 57930 bp, 58 predicted proteins | sample 1539031 | NCBI WGS metagenome assembly OCZT01 (sample SAMEA3539308, study PRJEB22396) | soil metagenome | biome: tundra; feature: field; material: soil | place: USA | collected 2010-05 | depth 0.15 m
GATGAAGGCGAGGCATGTTACGCTTCCGGGAGCATCGTCTGCTCCTCGGCATCCGTCGGCACGACCTTCCAACTCACCGCGCTGACGCCGCGCTCGATCGGCCGGCGGTTGATGCGCTGCACGACCGGGCGCAGCAGCACGTTCGCGGCCATGATCGCGAGCGCGCCGACACCGGCTTGCATGAGGAACCCGAATCCGGCCAGCGTTCCGACCGCCGCGGTGGCCCACAGCGTCGCGGCGGTGTTCAGACCGCGCACGCTGAGCCCTTCGCGGAAGATGACGCCGCCCGCGAGGAGCGTCATCGCAGCCCCCTATCCCCGGTGCAGCGCGAGCTGAACGACGCGCACGATCACGAGCCCTGCGGCGAGGATAAGGTACGCGCGCAGCACGATCAGCCAGAGGCGGCTCAGCGGGCTCATCTGCGCCGGCGGAAGATCTTCGAGCGCGGGCATCTGCCAGGTGTCGCGGCGAGCGCGCGCGTGCCCGTGCGCGCCGCGTGCAGCCGGCCGGTCCCGGTGACCGCCATCCACACGCCGGATGCCGCGGCGAGGATCGTTCCGGCGACCAGGATCGCGAGGATCTGCATCCCGGTGATCGACGGGAACAGCACCGACGCGGTGAGGACGATCGAGAGCATCACGAGGACCGCGATCACGATCCCGGTGAAGACATTCGTGCGCCGCGTGTTGGCCCACGGGCCGAGCACGGCACGGTCGTTCGAGAGCAGCAGCAAGAACACCGTCGCGCTCGGCAGCAGCACGCCCGCCAGCGTCTGCACCGCGTTCGTGAGCAGGCCGAGCGGCGTTCCGGGGATGACGACCAGCGCCGCCGCGACGACGATGAGGCCGCCGTAGATCAGATAGAACACCGGGGCGGTCGTCACGTCACGATGCAGCGAGTGACGAAAGCGCAGAACGTCGCCGACGGCGTACGCCGTCGAGAGCGAGACCGCAGCCGCGCCGATGATGCTGGCGTCGATCAGCGCGATCGCGAACAGCGTGCCTGGAAGGCGCCCGGCGTACTTCGCGATCCCGGCCGCGACCGCGCCGGCATCCTGAAAGTTGCCGTACTCCGGCCGGCCGGCGAAGGCAGCCGTGGTGAACGACATCATCGCGAAGGCGCCGACCATCACGAACACGATGCCGAGAACCAGATCCCAGCGCTCGTAGTTCAGAAAGCGGGTCGTGATCCGCTTGTCGATCACATAGCTCTGCTGAAAGAAGAGCTGCCACGGCGCGATCGTTGTCCCGACGATGGCGATGATCAGCAGCATCACGGTCGACAGCTCGGCGCCGTGCGGCAGACCCGGCACGAACAGATCGTGAACCGACTGCCCGAACGGGGCGTGGACCGCGACCAGCACCGGCACGAGCAGCAGGCTCCCCGCGCAGAGGACGAGCGAGAACCGCTCGAAGCGGCGGAAGCTGCCGGTGCCGGCGCCGATCAGCACGAGCGCGGCCGCGACCGCGACGCCGGCCGGTTTCGGCAGGCCGAAGTAGTCGAGCCCGAGCGTGATCCCGATGAACTCGGTGACGATGGTGAGCGCGTTGAGCACGAACAGGTCGATCACGCTGAAGGCGCCCCAGAACGCGCCGAAGCGCGCGAGGATCAGCCGCGCGTGCCCCACCCCGGTGACGACGCCGAGCCGCAGCACCATCTCTTGGTTGACGTACAAGACCGGCACCAGCAACAGTAGCGTCCACAGCAGGCTCGTGCCGTAGTTCTGGGCGGCCTGCGTGTACGTGCCGAACGCGCCCGCGTCGTTGTCGCCGACCATCACGATCAGGCCGGGACCGAGGATCGCGAGGAACGTCAGGATGCGCGAGCGCCACGACGCGCGCGGTGCGACGTCGCCGTCGCGAATCGTGCCGAGCGCGCCGGTGATGTCGCCTGCGCTCGCGCGCAGTTCGTCGCGCGGGCGCGCGGGAAGAAGGAGGTTCAGCATGACGCTACTCCGTGGTTGGGGGCGCGTCGATATGGACGACGCGCGTGCATGGTTGCCGCCCGAACTCGGGCGGTGGTTTGCCGGTGCTACTACTGCCGCCGTCCATCGCTGAACCTCACCTCCTCTCTCGTGGCTCGCTGGCCGAAATCAAAAAAGCCACCGGATCGCTCGCGATCTCGACGGCCGAACAGCATTGGGGAACCGAAGGTCCTCCGTACTCCTCAACGTCGGGGGTTCGGCACCGCGCGCCGTAGAGACGGTCTCCCGTCTCAGCTGCGTTAGATCCCGCCTTGATTCGGCGGGGCCTGGTGACCCATTGGGGTCTCTCGACCTTTCCGGGCAGCAGCCTGTGTTCGCGCGGACGCCTCGCCTAACGAGGATGTCCGTATAGATCATACGCCGGGGTGTCAACCCCAAAAGTCCGCTACGCCGCTGCGAACTTTCGGTCGAGGACCTCGACGCGCCGGTGGGTGGTGAAGCGTCCGCGATACGGTGCGACGAAACGGCCGGAGGTCGGCGCGACGTCGGCGTAGTCGCGGCCGGCCGCGACGAAGACGTAGTCCAAGTTCGTATGGCGCTCGTGCGTCGGGTCGTAGGCGGTGACCGCTGCGATCCCCGTGCCCGGCGCCGGCTCGATCACCTCGAGCCACGCGTGCGTCCCGCCTTCGCCGAGCAGGTGGCCGGAAACATAGCGCGCCGGAATCCCGCACGACCGGCACAGCGCGATCATCACGTGCGCGAAGTCTTGGCAGACTCCCGTCCCTTGGGCGAAGGCCTCGGCTGCGGTCGTCTCGACCGTCGTCGCGTCCGGCACGTACCGCATGTGCTGCGCGACGAACGCGTTGATATGCGCGGCGAGCTTGCCGGCGCCGTCGTCTTCTGCCATCAGTCGCTCCGCGATGGCGCGCAGCGCGAGGCTGGGCTGCGTCAGCGCCGACGGCCGACGGAAACGCGGGTCGTCGAACCAGGTCGGTTCGAGGTGCGGCCAGGGCCCGTCACCGCGGCGGATCGTCGCCTGGTAGTCCAGCTGGATCTCGCGCTCGACGCGTTCCGCTTCGATCGTCACGACGATGTTGCCGAAGGCGTCTTCGTGCCACTCCACGGGCAGATCCGGGCTCACCCGCAACTCATGGCCGACGCGCCGCTGGTCGCCGTAGACTGCCGGGGGCGCGACGACCAGTCGGTGCCGCAGGTGCTCGATCGGCCCCGGGTACTCGTAGCGGAACTGCTGGTGCAGCACGTACGACGCGCCGACGAGGCGCTCGCTGCTCATCGATCCACCATCAATCATTCCGATCGGCCCAAACCGTCATCGTCTCCAGCCGCACGTCGCCGTAGGTCGTCACCATCGCGACGTCGAGCGCGTCGCGACCGCGCGCGATGGTCACGTGGCCGATCCGGCGCTGATTGTTGCGGGGGTCGAAGGTGTACCAGCGGTCGCCCAGATAGGCCTCGAACCAGGCGCAGAAGTCCATCGGGGCGTCGGTCAGCGGGATGCCGATATCCGGCAGGTACCCGAAGGCGTAACGTGCCGGGATGTTGAGGGCGCGGCAGAAGCTGATCGCGACTTGCGCGAAGTCGCGGCAGACGCCGGTGCCGGAGTCGACGACGTCGGCGGAGGTCGTCTGCGGAAGGCTGGTCCCGTAGGCGAAGCGGATGTTCCCATAGACCCAGTCACAGATCGCCTGAACTCGGCTCCAGCCGGGTTGCAGGTGGCCGAAGAGTTGCCACGCCCGGTCGGAGAGCCGGTCCGACAGGCAGAGGCGGCTGGGCAGCGTGTACAAGAGCGTGTCGTCGGGCAGGTCGGCCACCGGGACCTCGCGCGCGAACCAGTCGGTGTCGGCCGGACCCGGCGGGACGTGGACGACGGCATCGTACCGCAGCGTCGTTTTCCCGGGGGCGAAGGTGAGCCGGCGGCACGCGTTGCCGTAGAGGTCGCGATAGTCGTGATGCGGCGTCGGCGGGTCGACCGACCAGTTCTCGGACATCACCTGGTGCTCGCGCTCTTCGGCCCGAACCAGGATGACCGCCGGGGTGGCGGTGCCGGCTTCGTGGACGAACTCGCAGCCGACCCGCAGTGCGAGGGGCGAAACGATCTGCATCATTGTTGCTGCTGCTCTTGCTGCTCGAGCATCTGCTGCTCCCGCTGCTGCTGCACCGGGGAGAGCGCTTCGACGAAGACGTCGACCGACATCGAGCTCGACGAGGCGCCGACGTAGACGCCGCGCACGGGGCTGACGTCGCGGTAGTCGCGCCCGGTCGCGATGCGCACGAAATGGTCGCCGATCCACGTGTCGTTGGTCGGGTCGATCCCGACCCAGCCGCGGGGGCCCAGATACGCCTCCGCCCAAGCGTGCGACGCCTCGGCACCGAGCGTCTCACCGCCGCCGGCGGAATGGATGTAGCCGCTGACGTAGCGGGCCGGGATCCCGGCGCGCCGGCACAGCGCGATGAGGACGTGCGCAAAGTCCTGACACACGCCGCGCCGCAGCGCGATCGACTCTTCGACCCGCGCGTGCACGTCCGTCTGGCCGGTCTCGTAGACGAACTCGCGGTTGATCGCCTTCGAGGCGGTCCGGAACCACTCGACGACGTCGTCGTCCGGGCCGGGGATGCCGAGCGGCGCCGCGAACGCCTCGAACCCCTCGCCGTAGCGCACGTAGCGGCTCTCGTGCAAGAAGTCCCAGAGTTCGTCGCGCAGGGGATCGTCGTCGACGAGGCTGCGCCGCGTCGGCGCCGGCGCACGCGCGGCCCCGCGTGCCGTGACGACCTGCGAGCGCGCGATGATCTCGAGCATGTCGTGCTCGGGCAGCACCGCGAAGTGCTGGACGTCGTTGCCGAAGCGGTCGCCGTAGGAGAAGACGCGCACGCGCGGCGCGACGGTCAGCTCGTACTTCGTGCAGTACTGCGAGGTGTCGCTGCGCGGCTGGAGGTGCACGATGGTGTGGCTCTCGTGCACGGGAACCGGATAGCGGTAGCGCGTGCGGTGCGCGATCGTGAACCGCATCAGCCGACCGGGACGCGCGGGAAGTAGGCGGAGGTGATCGCCGAACCGAGCTCGTCGACCGAGGCGGTGATCCGCTCCGCGACGTTCGCCGTACCCTCGCGCGCGAGGTCGGCGGCGCCGTCGTAGTCGAGCGACGAGCAGATCCGTCCGGACGTGCGTTCGGCGGCGGTCGCGAACGTCCCGACGGGGGCGCCCGAGAGCCGGTGCAGCGCGTGGTCGACTTCGTGCAGGCAGAAGCGCAGCGAGCGCGGGAAGCTGCTGCTGAGCGCGAGGAACGCGAGCGCTTCGACCGGATCGAACGACTGCTGGCGCGCGCGGGCGTACGGCTCGCTCGCGCAGCACGCTTCGAGGACCAGCTGCCAGACGTGCGGCCCGGCGTCGGGCTCCATCGCGCGCAGGACGCGGGCCGTCATCGCCGCGCGCTCGAGATAGCGCCCGATGCGCAGGAACATCCAGGCGTCCTCGCGCGCCAGCGTCGCATCGCAGATCCCGCCGAACGCCTGCGCGCTCTCGCGGATGGCGTGCAGGAACGACGACGCACCGTCGGGCCCGATCGCGCGCGGCGAGTGGGCCTCGACGAACAGGTACAGCCCGTTGATGCACTCCCAGATCTCGGTCGTCAGCTCGGCGCGGACGCCGATCGCGTTGCGCCGCGCGATCCGCACGCAGGCGGTGATCGAGAGCAGCGTCTCGCTGCCGAAGACGATCCGTTCGATCGCCGCGTTGCGATCGATCTCGCCCTCGTCCGGCGGCGCGATCCCGGCGACGGCGTACGCCGCGCGCCAGCGGCGTTCGGCATCGACCGCGCGGTCGACCGAGCGCGTCGCGGTGACGTCGATCAGGCGTGCGAGATCTTCCGCACGCTCGACGTTGCGCGCGGTCCAATAGAGCGACTCGGCGACGCGGCTCAGCATTATTCCGCCAGCACCCAGGTGTCTTTTGAGCCCCCGCCTTGCGAGGAGTTCACGACCAGCGAGCCCTCGACCAGCGCGACGCGCGTCAGCGCCGCCGGCGGAACGTCGACGCGGTTTCCCGCGAGGAGCGCGAACGGCCGCAGGTCGACGTGCCGGGGCGCGAGCCCCGCTTCGACGACGGTCGGATGCGAGGAGAGCATGATCACCGGCTGCGCGATGAAGTCGCGCGGCTGCGCGCGGATCGCGTCGCCGAACTCCGCGCGCTCCGCGTGCGTGCTCGTCGGCCCGATCAACATCCCGTAGCCGCCCGACGCGGACGTACGCTTCACGACCAGCGCCTCGAGCCGGCTCAGGACGTGCTGGCGCTCCGCGGCGTCGGAACAGTCGAAGGTCAGCACGTTGTCGAGCACCGGCTCTTCGCCCAGGTAGTAGCGGATCATCGCCGGGACGTACGGGTAGACCGCTTTATCGTCGGCGACGCCGGTGCCGATCGCGTTGGCGAGCGTGACGTTGCCGGCGCGATAGGCGTCGAACAGCCCGGCGACGCCGAGCGAGGAGTCGGGGCGGAAGTAGAGCGGGTCGATGAAGTCGTCGTCGACGCGCCGGTAGAGGACGTCGATCCGCTGCGGGCCGCGTGTCGTCTTCGTATAGACCATGTTGTCGCGCACGAACAGGTCGTTGCCTTCGACCAGCTCGACGCCCATCCGGCGCGCGAGCAGCGTGTGCTCGAAGTAGGCGCTGTTGTGGATCCCCGGCGTGAGCAACGCGATGACGGGATCGGCCGCCTGCACCGGCGCGGAGGCCAGCAGCGCGTCGCGAAGGCGGCGCGGGTAGTCGTCGACCGGGCGCGGTTCGTAGCCCTCGAACAGCCGCGGGAACGAGCGCTTCAAGACGTCGCGGTTCTCGAGCACGTACGAGATCCCGGACGGCGTGCGGACGTTGTCTTCGAGCACCAAGAAGGTGCCCTCGTGGTCGCGGACGAGGTCGATCCCCGAGACGTGGATATAGGTGTCGTGGGGTGGCCGGATACCGATCGCCTCGCGCTCGAAGTGCACCGAGGAGTAGACCAATTCGCGCGGGACGATACCGTCGCGCAGGATCCGGCCTTCACCGTAGACGTCGTTCAGGAAGGCGTTGAGCGCGAGGACCCGCTGTGCGACGCCGCGTGCGATGGGATCCCAGTCGCTCGCCGGGATGATGCGTGGGATCAGGTCGAACGGCAGGATCCGCTCGGTGCCGCGCGTGTCGGAGTAGACGGTGAAGGTGACGCCGAGCTGCAGCAGGACCGTGTTGACGGTCGTGACCCGGTGCCGGAAGTCGGCCGACGAGATCCCTTCGAGCGTCGCCGCGAGCGCCTCGTAGTGGGCGCGCGGGCGTCCATCAGCATCCGCGAACTCGTCGAACGCAGGCGCGGGTGCATAGCGATCGAGGATCGAGCGCATCTCCCGCTGGTTTACCCAGCGGGAGGCGGCTCCGCTCGCCAAACGGCCAACAGCCGTTCGACAGCCTCAGCTCTGAGGTCGGGTCAGCTCTGGCCTCGGGTGGGGATGACCTCTAATGCGCCGGGGCGGTCTCCGGCTCGATCACGGTCCGCCCCTCGCCGCCACGGCGGCGGAAAGACGGCGGCTTCGGCGCGAAGCGCGGCTCGATGTGACGCGCGACCAGCAGATAGATCGTCGGCACGACCACCAAGGAAAGCAACGTCGAGGTGACGAGCCCGCCGATGACGACCGTGCCGAGCGGCGCCTGCGTCTGTGAGCCGGCTTCGATCCCCAGCGCGATCGGCAGCATCCCGCCCAGCGTCGCGAACGTCGTCATGAGGATCGGACGCAAGCGCATCGGCCCGGCGTGCATGAGCGCCTCGCGCGGATCGAGCCCTTCGTCGCGCCGCAGCTGCTTGGTGAACTCGACCACGAGGATCGCGTTCTTTACCGCGATGCCGACCAGCATCAGCGAGCCGATGAACGCTGTCAATCCGAACGCCCGGTGCGTGATCCACAGCGATGCGATGATCCCGATCAGCGCGAACGGCACCGCCATCATGATGACCAGTGGGTCGAGGAACGACTCGAACTGCGAGGCCAGGAGCATGTAGATCAGCGCGATCGCGAGGATCACGACCAGGGTTAGCGCGCCGAACGTGTCGTTGTTGGCCGTGACCGACGGACCGTATTGCCAGCGGTAGCCTGCCGGGAAGGTGTAGGAGTTCATGATTTCCGTGACCTGCGAGAGCACGTCGCCGAGCGCCGAAGCGCCGACCAGCGGCGCGTCGATGTCGACCCGGCGCGCTTTGTTCTGGCGGGGGATCTGCGAAGGCCCCTGGCCGAGCGTGAGCGCCGCGACGCCTGAGAGCGGGACGGCGTTGAGCGACTGCGACGACGGTGTGCTCGCGCCGGTACCGGTGGTGCTGCCGGTCGGCGCTGTACTCGTAACCGCAGCGCCCGTCGTGGACGAATTCGGTTCGATCAGCAGGGAGCCCAGCGAGTCGAGCGTGCGGCGCTGCGCGGCCGGGAGCTGGACCATGATCGGGTACTGCGTGCCGTTCGTCTGCCAGTACGACGCGATGGTGCCGCTGGTCGCGGTCGAGATGATGTTGGCGATGTCGCCGGTCGAGAGACCGAGCTGTGCCGCGACCCGCCGGTCGACGTTGATGTCGACTTCGGGCTGTGACGGCGTGATGTTGGTGTCAGGGCGACCGATACCCGGAATCTCCTTGAGCTGCGGGATCAGATCGCGCTGCGCCATCGTGTAGAGCTGGTTGATGTCGGGGCCGTACAGCTGGATCTCGACCGCGTCGGAGCCCTGGCTGACGACGCGCTGTACGATGTCGATGCCGCTGACGTATGCGGTCGTCCCGACGAGCGCGGTGCGCAGCGCGCGGAATTTGGCACGCTGCTCGGGCGTGAATTTCGGACCTGCGGTCGTGGCGGAGCCGCCGGCGCCCCGCACCGTTCCCCCCAGCCGCTGGGTCCACTGTATGACGAAGGCGTCCGCCGCCGAGCCGCTCAGGCCGGGCTTCAGCGCGACCGCCATCGACGCCTGATTGGTGATGACGCGCGTGCCGGCGCCGGTGAACGCGGAGCCGACCGAGACGGAGACATCGGCGACGCGCGGGTCGCTCCTGAGCGCGTCCTCGACCTTTTGCGAGACGCCGTTGGTGATCGCGACTGACGTCCCGTTCGGCGTGCGGATGTTGACCTGGACAAAGCGCGAAGACGACGCCGGGAACGTCTCCGTCTTCACGACGCCCGCTTTCACCGCGACGACCGCGAGCACGAGCAGCACGACGCCGGCGCTCAGCACGAGCGCGGGCCGGTCGATCGCGAAGCCGAGAAGCCGCTTGTACGCGCCTTCGAATCGCGAGTACCCGTGGTCGAACCCTGCGCTGAAGCGCTCGTAGAGACCGCGGCGCACGCTCCCCGTCCCTTCGGCCACGTGCACGGTGTGCGCGTCGAGCATGATGCTCGAGAGCATCGGCACGGTCGTCGTCGCGACCAGCAACGAGATCGCCACGCCGACGATGATCACCAGCGCGAACGGCCCGAAGATCAGCCCCTGGAGACCTGGGATCAGCAGCAGCGGCACGAACACCGTGACCACCGTGACCGTCGAGGCCAGAACGGCCGAGAAGATCTGCGAGGTCGCGTTACGCGCCGCCTCGCGCGGCGATTCGCCTTCGGCGAGATGGCGGTAGATGTTCTCGATGACGACGACCGCGTCGTCGACGATCAGCCCGACCGCGAGCGCCAGCCCGCCCAGCGTCATGATGTTCAGCGACTGGTTGAGCATGTACGCGGCGAACATCGTTCCCATCACCGAGATCGGGAGCGAGATCGCGACGATCAGCGTCGAACGGAGCGAGTGCAGGAAGAGCAGGATGATCAGCACGGCGAGGATCGCGCCGTAGATCGCGGTGTGCATCAGCGCGTCGACGGCGTTGCGGATGAAACCCTGCTGGTCAAAGACCACGCCGAAGTGCATCGTCGGATAGCGCTTGCTGAAGTCGGCGATCTTGCCGTAGACGCCCTGCGAGACCGCGATGACGTTCGCGTCTGGCTGCGCCGTGATGGCAAGCGCGATCGACGGCACGCCGTCGAGCCGGGAGTAGGAGCGGACTTCTTGGATGCTGTCGCTCACTTTGGCGACGTCGCGGATGTAGACCGGCGTGCCGTTCTTCACCGTCAGCACGGTGTTCGCGACTTCGTCGGCGCCCTTGTACAGCGCGTTCGCGCGGATCACGAACTCTTTGGGGCCTATCGCGAGCACCCCGGCGGGAGCGTCGACGTTCTCGTTCTTGATCTTGTTGACGATCGCGTTCGTGTCGAGGCCGTAGCCGGCCAGCGCGTTCGCGTCGGGCTCGACCATGATCGCGCGCTGCGCGCCCCCGAAGACGCTGACCGAGCCGACACCCGACACGCCGGCGAACTCGTCGGCGAGCTGGTTGTTGAAGAGGTCGTAGAGATCGCGCAGCGGCCGGCTCTGATCGGTTATCGAGAGCCGGACCACCGGAATCGAGTTGGGGTCGGCTTTCTGGATCACCGGCTGCTGGAGGAGCGGGTCGTTCGGCAGCTGCGTGGCGGCGCGGGCGACCTGCTGCTGGATGTCGGTCGCGGCAACGTTGATGTTCGTCCCGTACTTGAACGTCGCGCGCACCTGCGACTGACCGGTGAACGAGTTCGACTGGAGGTAGTCGATCCCGGAGACGCGGCTGACGGCGTTTTCGATCGGGCGCGTGACGGTGGACTCCATCGTCTCGGGAGCGACGTTGCCGTAGTTGACCGTCACCGTGACGACCGGCGGCTGGAAACTGGGCAGCAGCGCGACGGGCAGCCGCGGGAGGGCGAACAGGCCAAGGACCACGATGGCAGTCGCGAGCATGGCGACCGTCACACGGCGGGTGACGGCGAAATCGGCGATCGACAAACAGCTTCTCCGGGAGGTCGGACCTCCGCAAAGTTTCGGACTTTTGCCTGGGAAGGCGCTCAGGGACCTAGATACCCGGCGTTGCCGCAGTTATCTGCCGCGTGATACAATCCGGGGGTTCTCCCGGCGGTCCACGATCCCGGAGACTTCCCCGCTGCCCGGCCGCTTGCGCCGGGCCGCCGGCTCGAACCGGCGTCCAGAGAGGGCAACCATGCCAGCGACCACGACCATCATCGACTACGAAGTGACCTACGTGCTCCGGCCCAGTCTCGAAGAGACCGAGGTCGACGAGAAGGCCAACGCGATCGCCGAGGGCGTGAAGACGCGCGGCGGCGAGGTCGTCGGCGAGCTCGAGAAGGCCGGCAAACGCCGCCTCGCCTACGAGATCGACGACGTGCGCGAAGGCTACTACATCACGATGCACTTCAAGAGCGGCGCCGAGGAGCAGCGCGAACTCGAACGCCTCCTCCGCCTCAACGAGTCGGTCCTCCGCCACATCATCATCCGCAAAACGGACTAAGGTTGGCCGGCTGACGCCGGCCTTCCGTCCCCGTTGTCACCCTGAGCTTGTCGAAGGGTGCGCGTGCCGCGGCAGCAAGGTTGGGCGGCGTTCCGCCGCCCTTCGGTTGTAGGTTGGCGTGCCGCCAACCCGCGGTGCCCGTCGCCCCTCGGTCGTCACCTGAGCTCGCCTATGTCACCCTGAGCCTGTCGAAGGGGGACATCGCCACAACGCCCGTCGGCCGTAGTCGCGCCCTATCCACAGAGTGATTGACGGTCGGAGGGCACAGTGCCCACCAGGTGGCACTGATCGGCAATAGACTGCCCCCGTGAGGCTGCCTCCGCCTCACATCATCGCACACCGCAGCGCAGAGCAGAAGGACGAAGAAGAGATGGCTGGGTCATTCAATCGCATCACCTTGGTCGGGAATCTCACCCGCGACCCGGAGATCCGCTACGTCGGGTCCGGCGCGGCGGTGACGAAGTTCACCCTAGCGGTGAACCGTCGCTCGAAGCAACAGGAAGAGACCGACTACGTCGACTGCGTTGCGTGGGACAAGCTCGCCGAGACTTGCAACACGTATCTCAAGAAGGGCATGTCGTGTCTGGTCGACGGCCGGTTGTCGATCCGCTCGTACGACGACAAGGACGGCAACAAGCGCAAAGCCACCGAGGTCGTGGTGAACACGATGCAGATGCTCGACCGCCCGAACCGCGGCGGCGGCGACGGCGGCACCTACGAACGCGCACCGCGTGCCGCAGCAGGCGAACCCGCCGGCAGCACCGGCGGCAGCGACCACTACGACAGCGCCCTGGACGCCGAGGAAGAAATCCCGTTCTAGCGTTCTAGCGTTTTGACGTTCTAGGGCTGTCTCACAATGAATCGCTGAAAGCCCGATTCAATGTGAAATTCGCAGCACGCCGTCGATTCAATGTGAAGTGGTCGCCGTCAGATCCGGAATGTGACGAGGCCCCGCTTTGCGGGGTCACCTTTTCTTGCGTCCAGTATGGCTATTCCGCCAAGACGGCGTTCGGGAGCGGAAAGCACCGCTCCGGGCGGCGGTAATGGATCGTACAGTTCGTCAACGCTCCGAAAAGGCGGCTGGCGGATCAGGGCGCCGTGCTTACTCTTTCTCAGCTAGAAAATATACCACCTCAAGTGGCAAAAAGTGCTTGTCCTTCTGCTCGATGGACTCGTAGTGACGAGACCACAAAGCAATCAATTCTTGCAAATCAACGAGCGTTAAGCTATGCGTCCGGTGTGTGCGGGCTTCCATTCTTGCTTCGGGGCTAAAACCGCCCGTCGATACGAAGATTCCAACATCTCCCGAACTGATATTCCATTCGCGAGCGGCGTGCGCCCATTTGCGATCACCGCCGACCAAAAGACCATGTACGTCCAGCGGTCGCGCCTACACGGCTTCGACGTCGTGGATATTGCGAGCCAAAAGGTGCTACGCACCGTGGATCTTCCAGCGCTGCCTCCCGGCACCAAGCTGCCACAATTTTTGCCGCACACCGTGGACCACGGAATCGCGCTCTCCCACGACGGCAAGCTCCTTCTGGCAAACGGGAGCATCGCCAACTACGTCGTCGCCTATTCGGTGCCCGACCTGACGCTCAAGGCCATCATCCCGGTCGGCAAGGATCCCAATTGGATCGCATTCAGCCGCAACGACAAGACAGCGTTCATTAGTAACCGCGGCTCGGACGAGTTGTCGGTGATCTCGATCCCTGATCTCAAAGAGATCAAGCGGCTGAAGACCGGCGGCTACCCGCAGCGGATTCACCTCGTATCGGTGCCCGACGGCCCCTAATTCTGGGTGCTCGGCTCAGCGCAGCCTGCCGCCGTGCCGATCATCTGAAAATGGAGCTGGTCGATTTTGCGTCGTCCGCGGGCAGCGAGCTGGCCTCTTGCCTTACGGATCTCGCCGAGCGCGGCGTTTGGCGAGGCCCACAGGGAGGGGGTCCGCGAGAGGGGGCGGCCCAGTTCCTCGTCGCTCGGCTCGCGGCCGAGCTGCGCGAGCTCGAGCAGCTCGTCGTGCGCTCACGCGAGTGCCTCGTCATTGAAGAGCGCGGCCTCACCGACATGGCGGCCGGGATCGCTCGCGAAGCCCAGGTCGCCGAAGCAGTCCGCTCCGCGGCCGAGGACCTGGGCCGAACCGTGAGCGCGGTCGCCGCGCATGCCGCCGAACTGAACGCCGTGTACGAGCGGCTCCCCGCGGTGCTGGCCGGGACGGTTGCGACGATGGAAGCGCTCGAATCAGGGACGATGGCGTTGCGCGAAGGACTGCAGAGTGGCGAGCAGGTGTCGACGCGACTCGCTGCGGGCTGGCTCGGCGTCGGTGACGCCATCGGCGAGATCTCCGGCGCCGCCCGGCGCGCCGGCGTCCTCGGCATCAGCGCTGCGATCGAGGCCGCGTACGTCTCCGAAGGCCACGGCTTCGCGATGGTCGCCCAGCGAATGCGGACGCTCTCCGCATCGATGTCAGAAGCGACAAGCGGGGTCAAGGCGGTCGTCGAAGCGGCGCGCCGATCGGCGCGCGAGGCGTTCGACGTGATCGTCCGCGTCGGTGCCTTCATGGAACGGATCGTCGCGCAAATCGCACCGGCTCGCGCCGCGCTCAGTGGTGCGCAAGTTCGCATCGATGCGTTCGGCGACGGCGTGAAGCGCGTGACGGACGCCGCAGACGAACAGAACGCCGCGCTGCCGCAGGTCATCGACGGATTGGCACGGCTGTCCACCATCGCCACGGCGATCGCCACGCGCGCAGAAACGGACCTGCACGCCGAGATCGGTGCACGGCTTGACGAAGCCACCGCAGTATTGCGCCGCCACCGCGACTTCATCGCGCTCGCGCCCGTCGCACAGCCTGGCCTGGGTGAAGATCCGCTCGCCGACTGGATCGTCGCGCTCGCTGACGATGACGCGGTTCCACCGCCGCCGCCCGCGAGCGAAGACGTAGCCGTGCTCGATGCCCTCGTACGGCTTCTCGAGCGCGTCGTCACCGACGAGCGGACGATCGTCGAGAGCATGTCTAGCGCGACACGTGCCGCGGTGAGTACGGGTCTCTTGTGGCGGGCGATCCGCAAAGAGATGCGTGCGTTCGATAAGGAGATCGCCGAGCTCGCGACGCGGCTCGAGGAGTCATTGGCGCTCGCCGCCGCGTTCACTGCCGCTGCCGGCACCATCACCTCAGAGCTTGACGCGCTGCACGACGTCTGTGCCTCGGCGCTCGTCGCCTTCGACGAAGCGCTAGACCGGGTGGAGGCCGGCAACGCAGAGGGTGAGCGTGCTGTGGCCGCTATCGCAGCGGTGCACGACGCGACGAACGAAGCGGCGACGCTGCTGGCGCAGGTGTCCGACATCTCGGATGACGCCCATTTGCTGGCGCTCAACGCGGCGGTGGAAGCGGCGCGCACCGGGACGGGCGGCGCGGGATTCACGGTAGTCGCTGATGAGATCGGACGGCTGGCCGTGCAGACGCAGGCCTCGACCGACGCGATCGTCGCCACGATGACAAAACTGCGGGCCCGCAGCGCCGAGTTCGGGAACGCCAGTCACCAGCACACTGTGAAGCTCGATGGCGTGCGGACATTAGCGCGCAGCGCACGCGACGTCGTCGAAGACGTACGTCGCACGATCGGAACGAGCAGAGCGCGCAGCGCCGAGATCGGCGAGACTGCAGCCCACGTTTCGTCATCGCTCGCCGCGGTTGCGCGCGAACTCGCCGTAGCCTGCGAGCAAGCGCGCAGCCTCTCACAGCGTGAAACGGAGAACGCGCGCATTGCGCTGGGCCGCATCGATGACGCGGCGCTCCACGTCACCCGCGCGCACCGTCTCGGACTTGCCGAGGAGGCGCTGCGTGACTTCACGCACGACGTCGCGCTCGGCGTCGAAGCGGCGATTCAGCGACTCGCCGACGAGGGACGCGTTACCACCGACGCGCTCATCGCGCTCGAGTACCGCGAGCTGACCGGCCCGCTCGTCGATCGTTTCGAGCGTCTGGTCGGCGCAACGGGCGTGCCCCGTGAAGGGCTCCGGCCGCCGCGCTATACAACGCCGTCCGACCACCTCGTTGACGAAACCGTCCTGCCGGTACTCAACGCGGCGATCGAGCGCAACCCGCAGCTGGTCATCGCCGCACTATTCGATCTCAACGGCTACGGGATCGCGCTCTCGACCGTCGCACGTGATCGCGCTGGGAAACCGGTACCGTTCGACTGGAAGACGTGGGGCGGGAAAATGATCTTCACCGACCTCATGACGCTGCGCGCAGGACGGCTCGGTCTGCCGGACACCGACGCGCTGCCCGAACGGATGACGTCGGCCGACGTTGCGAGCGCGGGACTCGACCTGCGGGCTCAACACCCCCGCCCGTGGCAATACTCGACCTGCGCGAACTGGGCCAACTCCGAGGTTTGCCGCGGGGCATCGTGGCCGGTGTACGTGAACGGAGTGCGCGTCGCCGTCGTGACGTGTCTGGAGGCGATCCGAACCTCTCGCCGAGACCATCTGCGAGCAGTGGAGTCCTGAGTTCAGGTTAGCCCTTGGAAGACTTTACGGTTCAACGAGAAGCTCGAACAGATGATCGAGCTTCTCCTGGCGGTCGGTGTTCCAAAGGAAATCAAGGACGCGGCCCTGCATGGATCGAGCCACCACATACGGGAGACTATGATCGGCCGTCTCTACTCATGGGGTCGGGATTGCGCGCGACGATGAACTCGTCCGCGTACGCGGGCTTCCTGACCGTGCGAACTGGCTCCTACGCGTAGTCGGGTCGGACGGCGCCTCAGGCGCTCGCGGTCTGTGCGCGGTCCGTTGAGCGTCGCATGAGACGAGATCCCAGCGACGGTGTCTCGCGACGGTCGGTGATCACGGTGCAGAGGTTTGCGAAGCCGACCATCTTCATCAGGCGCGTGAGGCTGCCGCGCGGCACGATCAACGTCAATTGGCCGAGGCCAACTCGGCGCGCGACCGCTGCCAGCATTCCGAGCGCAGTCGCATCGAGATGCTGCACTTGCGTCAGGTCGATCGTCGCAGGTTCCGCGAGCTCGGCAAGAACGTCGCGCATCTGGTGCGACGCCAAGTACCCGAAGTCGCCCTTGAGAACGATCACCGGCCGTTCGTCGGTCATCATGGGCGTCCGTGCCTTTCTGATGGCTGAGAAAAGTGCTTGCGAACGGAATTCCCCACCGCTAAGCATGCACTATCCTAATTAACCCAGGCTTTACGCAACTGCCAAGCCCGAACTGGAAGCCTATCGACCCTCACTTAGCCCTGAGGGATGACGCTCGTCGAAGCGCATGGACCCGTCGCGGAACGGTGGACGCCAGCACAGGGAGCCCTAGCCGGCCCGCCGGCATTAAATCCGCAACTGGGGGGTTGCGCTTTCGTTCGCGTTGTGCAACTATAGGGTTGCACATTGGGAGGGCATCGTGGTTGAAGACCGGATTGAGCGAGAGGTCGTGGTCGCTGCTCCGCCGGAGCGCGTGTGGGAGATCATCACGCTGGCGGAACATGTCGGCAAATGGTTCGGCGATTCGGCCGAGGTCGACTTGCGGCCGGGCGGCACGATCGTGCTGCGTTGGGAGAAATACGGCACCCGGTACGCGACGATCGAGAAAATAGTCAAACCGCGCCACTTCTCGTATCGCTGGACTCCGGGTGTCGCCGATAAAAAGCCAAGCGACGACGATTCCACGCTCGTCGAGTTCACGTTGACGCCGCATGAAGGGCAGACGCGACTACGCGTGGTCGAAACCGGCTTCAGCCGTCTGTCGCGCAGCGAAGGCGAGCGCGCCGAGCAATTCGAGAACAACACCGAAGGCTGGGCGATCCAGCTCCGTAACTTGCAGGAATACGTCGAAGGGCTTGCGGCGTAGCGCCGCGAGACGGCGGTGAACACGCACAAGGGCGACGTAGACGAGGTGCTCGTCGCCCTGGCCGACCCCACGCGGCGCCGGCTGCTCGACGTGCTTTCCGCTCGTCCGCAAACGACCGCGACGGCGCTGGCGGAAAAACTCCCCGTGACGCGCCAAGCAATCGTGAAGCATCTGGGCGTCCTCGAACAAGCCGGGTTGGTCGAAGCGCGCAAGCAAGGCCGCGAAGTGCAGTTCTCCGTTCGTCCCGAGCGCCTCGAATCGACGGCGCGATGGATGCACGGCGTTGCAGCGGCGTGGGATGAACGTCTGAACGCGATCAAGCGTCTCGCAGAAAGCCAGTAGGGGTAGTGCAACGATGGAAATGGGCGGGTGGGTCGCGATGATGGCGGCGATGATGCTGCCGGGCGCGATCCCGGCAGTGGTCAGAGCCGCTCAGGCCGGCGCCGGCGTGCGGACCGTCCCGCTCTTCGTCGGATCGTACCTCGCCGTGTGGGTGCTCGTGAGCGTCGTCATGTACACGTTGTACCGGCCGCACGAAGCGGTCGCCGCGGCCGTCGTCGTGATCGCTGCGGGCATCTACGAGCTCACGCCGCTCAAGCGGTACTTCCGCCGGCGTTGCCGCGAGACGGTGCGCTCCGGAATCGAATTCGGCCTCTGCTGCGTCGGCTCGTGCATCGGGTTCATGCTGCTGCTGGTCGTGATCGACGTCATGAGCGTCGCCTTGATGGCGGTGATCGCGGCCGTCGCCTTCGTCCAAAAAATTCTTCCCGCGAAAGCAGTTTTCGATGTGCCGTTGGCGCGCGCGATCGTCGGACTTGGAACCCTGATTGTGGTCGAGCCTTCGGCGGTCCCCGGCTTCATGCCGGATATGTAAGACCCAAACATTCGTACCATTCAAGAAACGAGAGAACGATGATCGACGACAAGATCGGAACGCGCGAAGAGTGGCTTGCGGCAAGGCTGCAGCTCCTCGAGGCCGAGAAGGCGCTGACGCGGCGCGGCGACGAGCTGGCGCGGATGCGGCAAGAGCTGCCCTGGGTTCGCGTCGACAAGGAGTACCGCTTCGAGACCGACGAGGGGACCGCGACGCTGGCGGATCTCTTCCGCGGGCGCTCGCAGCTCCTCATCTATCACTTCATGTTCGGTCCCGAGTACGAGGCGGGGTGTCCGTCGTGTTCCGCGATCGCGGACAGCTTCAACGGCTCGGTTCCCCATCTGGTGAACCACGACCCAAGGCTTCTTTTCTAAGGGCTCAACAATGTTCGCACCCAAAGACTTCAACTCGTTGTACGTCGCATCGATATCTTCCGCGAACACCCAGTGAACCGCAGCCTCAAATGGCGGGGTTGTCTTCCGAAAGAATATCGCCACGTTTCCGCGTGACACGGCCCCAATCTCGCGCGGATGGAGCCAGCCAATCTCGAAGCCGAGTGCATCCCGATAGTGCTGCTGCGCGCGTTCAACATCAGTAACGGGCAGTTCTGGCACTGGCTGGCCGATCGACGTTAAGGATTGTTTCGTGCTCACGAAGCTCTCCTCTACGATCAAAGCGTGCTGATGCGCCCGCACGTGCCCCTATGCCTCGAGAACGTTTATGGGGTACTTCTGATTTTCTGGATCGCGCGTCACGAACGTCAGCCCTTCGATCTGCGCCTGCGCGATCATGATTCGATCGAACGGATCTCGGTGAACATCCGGCGGCCCGCCGACGGCGAGGGCATGCGCCGCGGAAATATCTAAGGCTTGAAACCCTAAAGAACTCACGCGTGCCGGAAACCACACCGCGGGGTCCGCCGGCACTGTGAGCTTGCCGAGTGCGACCTTGATGCTGATCTCCCACGCGACCCCGGCGGAGACCAACCCCTCATTGGCGCTGTCCTCGATCGCGGCGCGCGCATTGGGCCGCAATTGGTCGGGATCGGCCGCAGCCCACAGAAACGCGTGCGTGTCGAGCAGCAACCGCACGTGTTACGGCCCTTCGAACAGCGCGGTTATCTCCGGGTTGACCGCATCAAAGTCCGGTGCGATAGTAATCCGCCCCCGATCGACGCCGAGCTGCCGGCGCGGAGCCTCGGCGACGGGCACGAGCTTCGCCACGGGCTACCCGGAAAGGCAGATAATGATCTCGCGCTCGCTGCCCTCGCGGACTTCCCGGACCAGGCTCGAAGTTGCTCTTAGCATCATGCACTGTTGACGCTCTTCATGGGACTTAGTCTACCAGACTTAGGCCAGACGGCTAGCCCTCCAGCCTGGCGCCTACCGACGAGGGCGCGCTGGCGACGGACTTCGCGCCCGCGGAGCCGGCCGCGGTGCGCAAGAACAGCAGCGACGAGCCCGCTTCGTGCGCGACCTCCGCCAGCAGCTCGCGCTCGTCCGGATCGTACGCCCGCCGTCCCGGCTTATCGCCGCACACGAGCACGCCGAGCATGCGCCCGCGAGAGAGCATGGGGAACACCGTCCCGGCGTTGCCCAGCGACGAGGGCAGCTCGCCGAGATCGACGGGCTCCAGGCACGAGCGCATGCGGACGACGACCGGGTCGTCGATCGACACCGGCAGCAGGGTCGTGTCCGCAGGCGACGCCGCCCCGGGCACCAAGATGTTGCCCAAACGTTCGTACGCGACGACGCCCTGCGCGCCGGTCAATCGTCGCGTCTCGTCGCACACGTTTTGAAGCAACCGTTTCGGGTCCTCGATGAGCGGGCAGTCGCGAATGAGCGCACGCAGCCCCTGCTCCGTCGCGTGCTTGGCAGCGAAGAGAAAGCGCTCGACGAACGCATCGACGCGCCGTTCGACGGGTTTGATCGACAGCGCCACCGCGAGACTGAAGACGACATCCACGGCGATGCTGTCGACCCGGCTCACGGCGAACTTCGTGATGATCGTCTCCGCGATTGTGAACACCGCCACGACGGCCACGAAGATGGTCGCATAGACCACCGCGCGGTTGGCGACGAACGACAGATCGACGACCCGATAGCGCAGCGCGACGTACGCGTAGCCGAACGCCATGACGAAGAGCGTCAAATTCAGGGCGCCGTATGAGGGGATCGGCTGCTCCAGAATCGCCAGCACCAGGTTGATCATCGGTCCGGAGATGCCGACGACGGACGTCCAGAATACCCACCTGACGATCTCGCGATCGCGCGTAGGCAGACGCAGCAACGCAATCGCATACCCGAACAGCGGCACCAGCAGCAGGAGCTGAGCACCGAAGAGTACCGCGCTCGTGACGTCGCGCGTGGACGACGTCAACGCCGCAAAGACGTGGTCGAGCGTCCCGAAGACGATCACCGCCGTCGACGCGGCGCCGGCCGCGCGAAAGAACCATCGTTCGGGCTTCGTCAGTGCGCTTCCGCACAGCGTGAGCATCGCCTCGACCTGGAAATACAGCAGCACGTATGCGACGATCGCGAAGGATCCCGAGGCGACGACTCTGAGCGGCCATCCCAAGATCGCGTAGCTCACGCCAAAGCCTTCGAATGCCGCGTAGCCGCACAGCGCCAACCCGGAAAAGAGGCCGAACGTTCCGTTGCCGCGCGACGCCAGCACGATGCCGATGCCCAGGGCCAGCATCTTGAAAAGAATGTCGCCGTACTGGGCGAGCTGGTCCCGTACCGCGCGCGGGCGCGCGATCAGGCGCACCGGAGCCGCCCGGCCGTCCCGGACCACGGGCAGGTCGAATGCCTCTCCCGGCGCCACGTCACGAAAGCGCGCGCGTCGCTCCGCCGTCGAGGCGGTCGTCCAGTCGTAGACGTCGCCGTTGCGGAGGCCGTCGCTCGCAGCCTCCGGCGAAACCGCCGACACCACCCGCCGCGTCGCATCGAGCCGATGGAACTGGAACTCGGGAACACTTCCCGTCACGTGCACGCTGAGGGCCTGTATGACGATCAACGCGACCGCATATGCCGTCAAGAGGGCGACGTAGATCGTTCTCACTGAGCGAAGCTTGATGTCACAGGGCTCGTGGCCTACATGCGCATGGCCGGCACGCCGTGTTCATCCATGTCTCGGATGTGGTCGAGCAGGCCTACCCAGACGGTAGGCGAGATTCCGAGATCGCCGCGAAACGGATACTGGAGCTCGAACGTAAGGATCAGCATCGACGTGATCACGCCCGCCACCAGGCCCGTCATGACCAGATGCGTTCCCCGGTGCGAGGCACCGAACATGTAACAGAACACGACCACGGCGAGCGAGCCGAAAAGCATGATCGCCCACATGAAGCCCGACACGGCCGGTGACTGGTTCGCCTCCAGACGCTGCTCGCGTTCAGCATGCAGCCCGTTGAGCAAGCCCACGATCGTCACCTGGGCGTTCGACTCCGCATTGGTCTTCGCGTTCATACCGCCCACGACGGTCGTCGCATCCATGATGTACGCGGCTCCTTTCGGACTTGACCCTCCTGAGCGCATCTCCGGCCATTCGTCGTGAATCATCAGGTTGACGTAGCCGAGCATGTCTCTGCGGACCGCCGATCGCGCGCGCGGATCCAGGCCGACCGCGTCGTGCCACACGCCGGCCACGTCGGACGCCTCAACGGCGACGCGGTCCCGCATCGAATCGTACTGCTGCCACACCACGACCGTGACGAAGCCGATCAGCACGGCGAAGAGCGTGACGATTGTACCGCTGATGTAACCGTTGAGATCGTTATCGTCCAAGAATTTGGAATCGGCGACGAACCGGTGGACGAGCAGCTGCCCGCCGCACGCCACGGCCACGGCGATGCCCACGGCGACGATGAGAACGACCCACGAAGGCAGCCAGTAAAGAGCGGTCATTTCCCCGGCCATCCTCCACGCCCGCTCGTATCGCCTGCTGGGGCGTAACGCTTCGAGCCCCTCCGTAGCGACCGGCCGTCAGGCCGGTCCACCGTCACGAGTTGGCCTAGGACTCCAGAGTTCGAACGAAAACACGACGTGGCATGAGCTTCGTGCGTCGTGGATCGTTGCTCGCATGACCGTATCAACGCCGAGTTCGAACCTCGGCCGTCATGTGTTTGGAGTGGCGGCTTTGACCTTTGGCCTCATCACGCTGGTCTGGCACGACTACAACGATTGGGCTCAACTGCGTCACATTCTGAACGCTACCGACGGCCCGGTCTTTGTCTACGCCGCAGCCGCCGCCCAGATCTTCGGCGGCGCTGCGATTCAGTTCCGTCGAACCGCGAAAACGGGCGCAGTCGTCTTGGGCGCGGTGTATCTTGTCTTCGCCTTACTGTTCGTGCCACGAATCGTCGCCGCGCCGCAGATTTACGACCGCTGGGGCAACTTCTTCGAGCAGTTCTCTCTCGTGACCGGAGCGGTGATCGTTTATGCGCGCTTGTCATCGGCATGGACACCGGAACGCTTCATCGGATCGGCCGGATTCTTTTGGGCATCTGTGCCACTTCATTTACCCTCGAGCAGGTTTCCTGAGCGCTGAATCGTACGGCGGCAAAATCACGCGAAAGGAAAGTACTTTGTGAACATCCGATCCAGGAAGCTTACGACGGCTGCAGCGGTTCTCGCTGCGCTCATCGGCAGCGTACAGTTCGCAGATGCCGCGTGTACGCGGCACATCTACAATAATAGCAACAAGCCGTGGACGTTCAGCCTCGGATGGTCGGGGCCGCCTCCGGGGCCGGCAGACTTCTACGGGTGCGACTATAATCAAGACCATGACATCTGCAAGGTGATGCCGCAGCAGACGGCGACCATCGCGTTTACCGGTGGAGTCGCCGCCACAAATATGAACATCACGGACTCGAACGGGGTACGCCGGTCGTTTGACTACGACAATACTTCGGTGGCTGCGATATTCAGGGGGGAGTGCCAATACGTCCAGCACGACGGAGGTACAGGGGCCGTCTCCGTAAACGATCCGGCCAATGGCGACTTCAGCATCGGTGGCGACAACTGGTAACTCCCCAGGCGCGGCCTCTCCTCGTCTATCCGACGAACAGGTCAGCGGCGAGACGCGGCAGGCTAGCGGTCAGAGCGTCTCTTTGCCGATGCCGCCGTGAAGCTGCTTGTCGATCTCGGTCTGACAGCCTTGGTGCTCGCAGCCGCAGGTGATGATCGCGGGGTCGCGTCCGTCCGGTGAGTCGCAGTAGTCGCTGCATACAGCTCGTGCGAGCGACACCGTGCAGAGGCACGCGAGGTTGTCGCAGCGTTTGGAGTCGTCGTCGGCGTTCATGCGACGAACGTTCCCGCCTGTGGTGCGGCCTTCCCCGCCCGCCGGCCGGGACACGCAGGCGCTCGAACCTTTGCCTCGGGCTGTTCGATTGCTAGAACCCTTCTGCTCCGGTCCCCAGGCGTACGCTCCTCATATGCCATGAATGCGCGTCGTCGTTCCACGTCAGCGTGTAGATGTAGCCGTTCGGCATCGGCGTCGTCGGCAGCTGAGCGAGCTGCCCATCGACCTCGATGACCGAGCCTACGTATGGTGAGCACGCCGGCGGATTGCCGGTGAACATCCAACTCCGCGCGTTCGGAGCGACCGGCAGCCTCGTGTTAGCTACTCCACTGCAGAATATGTTGAGCGGTAATTGGCGTGACGACGCATTGACGACCACGATCATCGCTTGTCCGTCGTGGACGGTGTAGCCGACGGTGCGCGTATTCACGAGCACGTAGACGTGACCGCTCGTCAACCGCGCGAACTGTTGGGTCACCGAGCCGTCGCTTTGGTTCGTACCGAATGACGCCTCGTACGAGCTGTCGCAGTAGGCGTTCCAGTTATCGGCGTAGACCCCTTGGTACTGGCCCGCGCCGACCTGGAGCTGGTGCCAAGCCGTGTTGCCGGTAACGCAGCGCACCGCGAATCGGAGCGGCGTCGGCTCGACGTTGTAGACCCAGGCTGCCACCGAATCCGCCTTCGCGATCACGGGAGTCGTGACGGTGAGAGCGCCGGCGAGCAGCGCGATGAACGGAATCTTCATGCTCGTACGTTGCGGCAAAGCGCGGCAAAAACCCTGTCGAAAGCGCCCTCCTGAAGCAGTCGAGCGTCCTGGTTGCAGGCGATCCGTCGCATCGGGGCAAACGTCGGGCGGTGCGCCTTTCGCCCGGAATCTCACGCGCGCTCGTCGCAGTGGTCTTCGTCATAAGCGTCGTAGCGGGGATCCAGACCGGCCAATATCGCTACACCGAGCTGACCTTGATGGCGTTCACGTCGTACGCCGTCCCGCTCGAGGCGCTCAGCATCTCGCAGCACGCGTTCGCACTGTACTTCCTGATCAGCGAAGCGCTCATCGCGGCGACGTTCTTGCTGACGGGGCTCGTCATCGCGCTGCGCGGGCCGAAGACCCCGATGGCCGTGTTCGCGGCGATCGCGCTGATGCTCTACGGTGTCACGATCCCGCCGCCGATGCACGCGCTGGTGGTGAACGCGCCACAGCTCGCAACCTGGGTGATGTTCGAGCGCAGCATCGGCTTCGGGCTGTTCATCGTGTTCCTGTACGTGTTTCCGCACGGGCGGTTCTCGACGTGGACCGTGCGGTTGCTCAGCGCCGCGGTGCTGATCTGGACCGCACTGTGGCCGTTCGTCCCGGCGGTGAATCCTTATCAGCTGCCGCACCCCTGGCCCTTCGTCCTCATCGCATCGGCGTTCGCGAGCGCGGTCGCAGTGCAGTTGTACTGGTTTTACCGCGTGCGCTCGCCGCTCGAGCGCCAGCAGACGAAGTGGGTCGTCTACGCCGTCACCGCCTCGGTCGCGGGCGACTTCCTCACGCACCTGCCGTGGCAGATCCTCAACCTGCCGCGCGGCACCGATCTCGACGTGCTGCTGATCCACCAGCCGTTCTTCGTCGCGTTCCAGCTCGCGGTGCCGCTCGCGATCGGCTTCTCGGTGCTCTACTACCACCTGTGGGAGATCGACTTCGTCGTCAGCCGGACGGTGCTGTACGCGATGATCACGACTGCGGCCGCGATCCTGTGGGAAGCGGTGAACTTGACCAGCGCGAAGCTGATCGAGAAGGCGATGGGCCCGCAGGCCAGCGCATTAGCCGGCGGGACGGCGACGGTCATCACCGGCTTCTTCCTAAAGCCTATGTACGAGAGTTTCAAGAAGGCGGTCGACAAGCGGCTCACGCCGCCGACGCTTGATCTCTCGGACGAGTTTCCGGAGTTCGAGCCCGACGTGCGCTCGCGCTTGACCGTTCCGCACGTCGTGACCGCGCTGGTCGAGCACGCGCCGGCGCTCTTCGACGTGACCGACAGCGCGGTGTATCTCTACCGCGACGGCAATCTGGTGCTGCAGTCGGCGCGCGGGTTCGGGGGCGCCTCGGCGGACGTCGCGCCCGATGCCGACGCGATCGCGACGCTGCGCGAGGGGAAGGCCGCGCGCCCGGAGCCGAACGACGAAGCACCGGTATACGTGCCGATCGTCGTCCCGCGCGCGAAGAACCCCGATCTGCTCGGCGTCCTCTATCTCGGCCGGCGCGAGGGAGAGAAGGGCTACTCGCAGCTCGAGATCGCGGCGCTCGAAGCGCTCGGGCGCAAGAGCGGAATGGCGCTCTACCTCTCGGAGGCGCGCATCGCGACGGGGCCGAATGCGCCCGCGCGTAACTTGGGCGTCGCCGAGAGCAGCTGATCGATCGCCGGTCCCATCGCTTTCTCGGAGACCGCAAGTGCTCCCCACCGAGCAGCAGGGGTACGACCGCGCGCTCGAACTCATTCGCGCCGTGCTACCGGAAGATCGGACCCCGATCGCAGGTAGAGAATCCCGGGCCAGGGGGAAGGGCATGTCATGAGCGATCCGCGCCCTCTTCTCGTCTGGTCCGACGTCATTTGACCATTCTGCTATCTCGGCTCGGTCTGGGTCGAGCAAGCAGCGCAGCAGCTTGGCGTGCCGACGCGTTGGCTCCCGTTCGAATTGCACCCCGATACGCCGTCGGGGGGCGCGCCGAAACCCTTTAGCGATGAGCAATGGCCCGCGATTGAGCGCCGCCTTCGCATGCTCGCGCGGCAGGTCGGCGTTCCGATCGAGCCGCCGCGGCGCAACGTCAACTCTCGTCTCGCGCTCGAGGCCGGTGAACTCGTGCGCGCTCGTGCCGGCGACGAGTCCTCCGCCGCGTTCCATCACGCCCTCTCCCGCGCATTCTTCGTCGACGGCGGCGACATCGCCGATCTCCGGGTCGTCGCGGACCTCGCCGCCCCCTTCGGCATAAGCGAAGACGAGATCCGCGCGGCATGGACGTCGCACGCGTATGCCGGAGCGATCGACGTCTCGATGCGTGCCGCCCGCGCTGCGGGCGTGACCGGTGTCCCGGCGTTTGGCTGGGCCGGATCCCACGCCGTCAGCGGAATGATGGAACCGCAGCGCATTGTTGCGATGCTGCGAGGCGCCGCGGGCTGACGGGTCAACTGCCCGCGGCGTTGGGATCTCGCCGGCCTCTCTCGAAGGGCGTTTTGTGCTATTCCTCTGCGAAATGCCGATCGATGCTCGTTCGCAGGTCCCGTATCGCTTGAAGCAGCGCGTCGTGCTCGGCCGGCGCACCGTTACCTAATCCATCGAACGCCGAACCGACACCCTGCGCAAACTGTGCCAGCGCGTCAATCTCGACCGGAGCATAGGCTTCCCCGCCGGCGCGTTCGCCGCAGAGCAAGAGCCCCAGCAATTGTCCGCGCCCAACCATCGGCAAGGCGAGGTCGCCCTGTAACGCACTATCGTACGCGTGCGGGTCTAAGGGTTTGTGCCACGTTTGGAGCGCGAGCACGGCAGCGTCGTTTGCGTCCACGATTGTCGCCGCCGGGCAGAGCATCACGGTGCACGACGCCATCCTGCGAGCGCACCGCCGGGCATGAGCGGTTAGCGGCCTGCTTCGTTGAGCGCGTCGGACTCGTCTGTGGCGTCGAGGCCTGCGTTCACCTTCAACAGCAACGAGCGCAGTTGGCGACGCTCGGCCGGCGCAAGGAGCTCGAATACGGCGTTCGTCCGGTATCGGTGTTGCGTGGTGGACGTTCGATCCCGCCGGTTCCGCGCAACTGGTGGCGGGTGGTGCTGAGGGTGAGAAACGGTACTGCTAGTCGACGGTGCGGCCGAATGTCACGCTTTCGACTACCGAAGGCGGCGCCTCATCGACGAGCTGGCGATCCGGTTGAGCTCCGAGCGCGTCGTTCACGGTCGTGAATGCGAGGCGAAAAGCGACGAGCAGCGTTGCATCGAAGATTTCCCGCTCGGATAGGCGAGCGGCACGGAGCGTTTCGACGTCGTCCGCGGTTGCAGCATTCGGGTTCTTTGCGACAACGCGTGCCCAGCGAGCCACCGCGATCTCGCGGGCACTTAGTGCGGCCGGCTCTTCCCCGCGCAGCAGCACGCCTGCTGATTGGGCGTCTACGAGTTCGGCGACCCGCGTGCCCCATGCGATTGCGCAGTACGAATTGTTTCGCTCCGCTGCCGTCGTGGCGTTGAGCACGGCGATCTCTCGTTTTGAAAGAGTCGTCTCGCCGAGAAGCGCCATTCTCGCCGCAAGGAATGCTGCATGCACGTCCGGACGCCATGCCCAGACGCGAATCAGATTCATGACATAGCCGTCCTCCGCACGCGCCTCTTCGTAAAGGGCCCGAACGGCGGGGTCTTCGGGCGGGTCTGAAAGGAACAATGCTTTCTCTCCGACTGGCCGATGTGCGCAGGGCTCGCTTTCCGTTCGCTCCGTTGGCATTCGTCTACTCCACCCCGGCCGCGCTCCTCGACGACCTGCCGCATTTGCGGTATTCGCCGACGCCTGTGCTTTTAAAGGCGATGGTCTGCCCGAGGTTGACGAAGATAATTTGCGTGATAGGGGTTGCAAAAGCCCGAATGAGGGTCGGTTAGGACTTCCACTCCAACATCCAGCTCGAGGTTTGCTGGGCCGGCGCAGTGAACGAAGCCGATAGTCCATTGGATCGAAACATTGACACGCCTTCGCCCGTGATTGACGATCTGGTAGCCTGGATTCGTGTAGGTGAGGGTTACATCTGAGCAGGCGTTGCCCGTGCACGATCCGACGGTATTCGCTGCAGAATGCAACTCGGTAATTTGATAGGTCTGAACGCCTTGGACGACGATCGTTGTACGCTCTGCCGCGAAAACGACCGTTGAGCCGAACGCGGAAGCAAAAAAGGCGGCCAGAATAAGCGGCTTCCTCAAGCGTGTCACTTCCGTACGGTTGCGGTCGATGCGTGCAGCGTCACCTCGGTGGCCGTGGCGGCGCCTTGTCGTTGGTGATGATTCTGCCGCGCCCGATCTCGCACTTCTTATCCAGGGAATTGTAGGTTTGACCGGTAGGGCATGAAGGCCCGCCGGAACCGATGCCGGCGGCACCCGCGAAGGGCAAACTGAACCTCTGTACGATTCTCCGGTTCGGCGCGGCAGGCAGCGGGGAGTAGACGAGGTTGGAAGTCTCTGAAGTACCCTGCGTGCCCTGATAAACATTGGTCAGTGCGGCGATGCTGCCTTCCGCGGTCAGCGTCGTCGTCGCCTCGTACGTGATCCTTCCTGCGCCGGAATTCAGCGTGGCGTGCAGGCCACTGCCCAAACCGACGAGATTCATCTGGAACGCAAGGATCGGCGCGACCCCTTCAGGACCGACGAGCCTTTGCATACCGGCGTATTTGAACCGGTGTATGAGGTGCGGGCCGGTGCTCTTTTCCCGGCCTCGCTTGTCGACGACCGTGAACTTCGTCCCGATGATCGCGCCGTTGGCATCGTCGATCAACTCGTAGATGATCTTGAAGCCTGCTGGAAGGCGATTGCTCGGCACTGGAAACCGTGCGAAGGGTGTCCTCGGAAACGATGGATAGTTAAAAAGATTGCCGGAGCACGTCTGCTCGTTCGGCTTCTTGGCATTGCATGGGAACCCGATTGTGTTGTGCAAATGCCACCGAGATGGCTGGGACGGGAAGTTCTCCATAATCCAAACGACCCCCAGCGTCGACCATTTGTTCGGATCGAAATTCGTGACGTATTGCTGGTAGGCGCAGTTGGCGTTTGCCGGCGAATTGCAGTTGAGCTGCATGCTCATGCCTTGCGGCGCGACGATATCTTCATCGACGTTAATCGTAACGCGGAGGCCCCGAATCGGTTTCCCGCCGCCGTAAATGAAGTAATTGTTGTTGGAACTGAAGCCTGTGGGTGGGAGCGCAAAGGCGCCCGCTCGGGCGACAGCGGGCGAGAGGGAACTCGCAGCGACGAGGCCGACCCCACGCACGAACGTACCACGCTTCATCATTTGTGTTTCCCCCAGCTGAGTAGAGATCCGGTCGATCTGCACGACGCGTGCGGCATCACCTCGGTGCGCGAGCAGCTCTCTGCGACGGTCGCGATTAACGGGTGGTTGGGCGCTACTGAACCCAAACATCTTGCGCTAGAACCTCGGCGAAGAGGCTGCGCACGTCGTCTATCCGTGTGCTCGGATCGTTGTTGTAATCCATGAGGCGATGATGGTAGTTTCGGCCGGCCGCTCGCTTTTCGACGGCTACCCGCACGACCTCCATGGCCGGTCGCCGGTGGTTGGCCGCTCCGGTCACGTCGATGGTCGCACGTTCGACGGCACAGTAGATACTCCACGTCGTCGCCGAGGCCGGACACCGCCGATTGTCCGCACGATTCCACACCGCGTCGGATGCGAGAAGCTCGGCGGCGCGCTGCACGATTTGACGGTCCAGCCCCGACGGCGGAACTTCATGCGAAGCATCCAGTTGAAAACGCAGGGTGGATGCTGCAGCGGAAAAGTCAGACACGGGAAACCAGCCGTATTCCGTGCGCAACACCCCGGTAGCGCCCGGATATATTTCCAGCTCGATCGGCCAGTTGCGATTTCCGTCATCGGTCATGTCGCCGGCCCACACCGCAGTCGGCGTCATCCCCTTGCGCCACGCACCCGTCGCGATTGCCTTCTCGGGCGCCAGCGTCATGACCGGCGTCGCATCGAACAGGCGCCCGCACGAACCCTGCCAGCGCCCGTTCACTGAATGGAACGCACAGTCGGAGGAGCCCGCGGCAGCGGCACGCGCGCCGCATGGTGGTGCAACCATCAGCCCCGCCAAAACCAGCACCATCGCGACAGTCGAACCGATTCTTTGCAAGTAGTGGATGACCGGAGCTACCGCTCCATGAGGCGCTGGACCATCTTGTAGACGATCGTCGTTTGGGTACCGCTCTTGAGCGCGTAGTTCGGGTCGTCGTAGCCCCACCAATCCCAGCAGCCCTGAGGATTGAACGGCACGGTCGACGATTTCACCGCATACGGATAGAGGACGATGATGTCGTTGCTGTCGGCCCATTCGTCGATCCCCGACTCGGTGATGAACTTCGTTCCGATGTCGGCCTGCGTCTGCAGGCAGCCGTGGAAGGCGACGACGAGGCCGCAGGGGTGCCGTTCGGAGCAGCGCTGCGGAACGAAATAGTAGCCGTTCGTATCCATCGAGTTGCTCGCGGCAGCGCCGAACTCGGTCTGGTCGAAGTTGACGAGCTGACCCCTCAGCCGGTCGTCGTTGCGGGGTTCGAGGCGCCCGAAGAACGCCGTCAGCCACGTCCGCTCGGAGTCGTAGGCGTGCGAGCCGGAACTGCACGAGATCATGAAGGGGCTGCCCACCGTCCCGCACGGCAACTCGCCGTCGGGCGACTCCCAGCCGTGTTCGGCAGGAAACGCATTGTCGTACTTCACGACATTTGCCCCGTAGTGCTGGTACTCGGTCCGGAGGTCGTTCATCTCTGCCTGCTTGACGACCGTGTCTTGCGTCCCCGACCACAGATAGACCGGCTGACCCCGCAGGTGCTCCTCGTTGTCGATCGTACCCGCCGCCGATTGCAGGTCGAGGTAGGTCTCGGATGCCGCGAGCGTGCTCTGATAGAGACCTTCGCCGCCGCATTCCAGCAGCGCCGTCACGACGTTGTCGAGCGCGCAGTAGTAGACGCCGCCGGCGTAGATCGCGGCGCCCTTGAACGTCCGGGAATGTGCGACCTGCATCTGCACTCCGAAGAAGCCGCCCGAGGAGATCCCCGCGACGAACACTTTCTCCGGGTCGATGTCGTAGCTCCGAAGCCGCCGGATCGCGGTCGTCGCGACCGCATCGGTGCTGCGAACGCCGCTGTCGGGGACGAGCGGGACCGACGGCGCGCTCCGGGTCGCTGCGCCCCCTCCGCAGCCGGCCGCGGCGAGACAGACGGCGAGCAACAAGAACAGATCGAATCGCTTTGCACGGCGCATCCACGGGCCTCCTATCGTCCTGCGAATATAGTGCCAGATACGCGCGGGGTGCGCAAGTAAAGCAGGTGCCTCGTCGCCCCGCCGGTGCTGATCGTTTACGGCGCAGGCTCGCCGCCGGCTCCGTGAGCGACGTCGTCGTTCCCGCTCGAGCTCGACCTGACCGCCGCCGCGCCGATGGGCGCCTCCGACCCGAGCTCGACGCCGGAAGGGGCCCCGGCGACGACCGCGTCGTTCGGTCGGAACGATAGGATCCGGTGCGTTCTCGGTCGGGAATCTCGGTGCAGCCGTCGATGCCGCGTTCCGCACTGCGGTGCAGGCCGCCGCGACTGCCCGTGGTGCCGGAAGCGTTCCGCAGACGCCGGTAACTCCCGTCCCTGCGGCGACTGCATCGTCAGCCGCGACGGCGAGTCCGTCGACGTACTTGCTCCTTCCGTTCGAACAGCCCGGCATCGCGGACCCGCGCGGCGCCGACATGACGCACTCGCTCCTCACGCAACTGCAGGAGCACAAGCTCGACGTCAAAGTCGGCACGCCGCTCGATCACCTGGCCGCCATCACGGGCGCGCAGCAGCTCTGTACCGGAAGCGGAGCGCAGGCGATCATCGTACCGAACGTGCGCATCGAACAGTCCTCGTTCAAGGGCCGTTCGCACGCGTCCTTACGTCTCTCGTTGTTGAGCTGCACCGGGAGCCTGCTGGGTCACGGCGCCGCCGAGGCCGACATGGGCCAGGTGTTCATCCGCAACTTCGGCGCCTCGGTCGTCGGCGTTACGGAACGAGCGATGGGACCGGCGATCGAGCAGCTGTTTCCGAATGGAAGCAAATAGGCTTCTTCCCGATCGTCCGGTCCGCTAGCCGGCGACCGGCATCATGCGTGCGGTGGGGCGGTCGTCGGGATGCTTTGCGGGAACGAGAAGAAGTTCTGGGGATCGACGGCGCGCTTCACCGCGATCAAGCGCGGCAGATTCGTGACGTAGTACGCGTCGAGGTAGTCCACGATGCGGGAATCGACGTAGTTCACGTACGCGTTCCGCGCGTACGGCAGCATCGCCGTGCGCAGCCCTTCTATCCAGTCTTCGGCGACGCGCTGATCGCTCGGATCGGTCCAGTACGCATCGTACTGCACGACGCACACGGCATTGCGATGCGGCACCGCGGTGCCGTCGATCGGGACGCGTCCGGGCGCGCCGCCGCCGGCGAGCAGCTGCACCATGCTGGGCTCGTTGGTCTCCCAATCCTGCTGCGCGGGTGCGAGCTCCAGCTGCGTCTTGAGCAAGTTGAGGGCTGCGAGCGGGAACGGCTCGTACGCGACCGCCGACGTGCTCTTGAAGAGTTGCCTGTCGTTGTGCGGGTGCAGCATCCATTGCGGATTCTTCGGGTCGGCACCGGCGAAGATCGCGGCCGCGGCGGAGTGCGGCATCATCTGTACGTTGACGCCGGTCGGCGGCGCGGCGTTCAGCATCGGCGCGAGCAGCGCGCTGAACCCGGCGAGCTGGGTGGGCGAGTCGGGGGTGAGCTGCCCGAACAGGGTGATGGTTCCGGCGCCGCGTGCGCTGCCGACCGCGAAGCGCAAGAACGTCGAGAGATCGTCGGGCGCGTTCGGCGCCCAGTGCTGGAACGTGTCGGCGACCGCGATGAAGTCACTCCATTGCCAGGTGATGTTGCAGACCGCGACCAGGCCGACGGGATGCACGCGAAAGTCGAATGCGGTGACGATCCCGAAGTTGCCGCCGCCGCCGCCGCGGCATGCCCAGTACAAGTCGGGATTCTCGGTCGCGTTCGCGTTGACGATATCACCGTTCGCATCGACCAGCTCCACGCCGACGATATTGTCGCAGGCGAGGCCGTACTTGCGCGAGACGACGCCAAACCCGCCGCCCAGCGCGAGGCCCGCGATGCCGACGCTCGCGCCGCTCGCTGCCGGGATCGTCAGCCCGACGTCATAGAGCTGCTCGTGCAGGTCGAGGCAGTAGACGCCCGCACCGATGCGCGCCGTCCCGCTGCGCGCGTCGACGCTGATCTCGTCCATCTCGCTCACGTCGACGACGACCGCCCCTTCGGCGATTGAGTAGGCCTCGTAGCTGTGGCGCCCTGATCGCGCGCGCAGCGGCACCCCTTTCTCGCGCGCCCAACGGACCGCGTTCTGCACGTCGCGCGATTGCTGACAGAAGACGACGCTCTTTGGCACGAGCTGCTCGTAATCGACCGCGGCTCGGAAGTTGCGCCGCGCGGCGTCCCACCCCGGGCTGCTCGAATCCAACACGCGGCCGGTCAGTTCGCTCATGGTTCACCCCCTCCACCGGTCATGCCGGCGGTCTCATAATCCTGCATGCGCTTCACGGTGACGACGTTGTCTTCCATCTTGCCGAGCGTGTCGAACACATCCGCGCGACGGTCGAGCGTCTTGAGCTCGGGCAGGATGAAGATGCGTTCGAGCAAGGCTTCGAATTGCCCGAGCGGGGTGTTGAGCCGCTCGCGGACACCGCTGGCCCAATTGACGTGTGAGAGCGGTTTGCCCGTATACGTACCACGCGCCCGCGGCTTCTGTGCGAAATTCAGCGCGTCCCAGAACGAATTCGCGTGCGGCCACCTGACCCCGAAATTGGTACGCTCCTGATCGAGGGGCAGGTTCCACAGCTCCTTGAGGGACTTGATGAACGACGTGTGGTCGTACTGGGTATGCGTTGCGCCGCGCAGGGCATACGGACTGACGATAAGCGCCGGCACACGAAAACCGAGGTTGGCGTCGGGGTCGTTCGGGACTCCGGATGCCGGCGGCGGGCGGTGGTCGTAGAATCCCCCGCACTCGTCGTACAAGATGACGAGCGCGCTCGTCTCCCACGCAGGGCTGTTCGTTAGCGCGTCCACGACCAATCCGATGAATTTCTCACCGAGCGCGGGATCGTGCGGCGGGTGATCGTCCGCCAGCGTAAACGGCGGATCGATAACCGAGACCGACGGCAGCTTGTTCTCGCGGCAGTCGTCGACGAAGGTCTCGATCGTTGAAAAGTTGTGAAATGCGTGGGTCGCGGCGAAGCCGTACCAGAACGCGAGGAACGGCAGATCGCTGAAGTAGGACTTCCAGGTCAAGGGCTTGTTGTTGCGGTCGCACGATCGCTCGATGAAACCGTAGATGGGATTCGTCTGGAAGCCCCGTATGCCGGGAAATATCTGCGTGTCGTCATCGTCATCGCGCCGACCCGAGTGAAGATACTTCCGGTTCGGCCACGTCGAGCTGAGCATCGACGCAAACCACATGTCGCAGACGGTGAACTCCTGGGCGAGCGCGTAGAGCACCGGAAGGGTCTTGTCGGTGTAGTAGCCCATCGGAATGTTCGTGCGCGGCGGCTGGAGCGGCGCCACGTCCTTCGCGTGCGCGGCCTGGTACGTCGTCACGAACCCGTCGTTCTTGCCGGCGTTCCAATCGGCGAGCATAGCGTTTTTCCCGTGCGGCACGTCGGGGAAATCGGGTCCCACCGGCGGATCGGACCCATCGATCTGCCACCCCGGAACCGGCTGTCCGTTCGAGTCAGGCACCGAACGTGGCGGGATCCGCAATCCGTCGACGTCGTCGCGGCTCAGCGGCGGCAGCGACAGCGCACCCAGATAGTGATCGAACGACCGGTTCTCCATACAGAGGAGGATGACGTGTTCGATCGATGACAGGTCCGCCACAGCTACCCCCCCCCGACCGGCGAAACGACGAGGGGCCGACCTTCGAGGGAGAGGTCGATCTACCTCGCGGTTCGCCCCTCCCGCAGCTCGTCGGCGACCGCGTAAAGCGCGAACAGCGTGACGATCACGACGACGGTGGGCGCGATGACGACCCAAGGCGCTACCGTCATGTTGCTCTGCATGTTCGCCAGGATGTTGCCGAGCGACGGCGTCGGTGGCTGCACGCCGAGACCGTAGAGCGACAGGGTCACCTCTAGCAGCAGCGCGCAGGCCGTAAGGTCGGCGACGGCGCCGAGCGTCGCCGGCGTGAGCGCTCGAAACGCCGGAACGATCGCGGGCCAGGACACCGCGGCGATGAGCAGCGCGATCACGCGAGGGTTCAAGACGCCGATCGTATGGAACCTGGTCACGAGAACCGACACCGCGGCGAGGATGAATGGAAATGCCCCGAACGGACGAATCCCGATGATGCTGAGCGCGCTGCGGTCGGCTACCGCGTGCAGTGAATTCATCGCCATCGCGACGAGCGCTGCGATCGCCGACGCGATGACCGCTGCGAACGCCGCGATCCCGAGTGAGGTGCGCAGGCCGACGAGTAAGCGCGACAGCAGGTCACGCCCATTCTCGTCGGTCCCCAGAACGTGGCCCGCGGTGCCCGGCGCCAGAGGATATCCCTGCCAGTGGACTTGATCGATGAGATACGGGCCGACCGGGACGATCAGGTTCGCAGTCAGCGCTCCGAACGCGGCGAGGAGCAGCACGACGCATGCGGTGACGCCGATCGCGGAGAATCGCCTCCTGCTCCCCGCGAGCACTCGCGGCGATCCCGTCGAAAACTCGGCGCACAGCTGGAGCAGCACGACGGCCGCGGAGTACGCGAGGAGGACGCCCCCGACGAGAGCGGTGTCGCGCTGCGCGACTCCGTTGGAGTAGAGCCGCGCGATGCCCGGCCACGCAAACCTCGACTCGATCAGGAGACTTGCCGAGAGCAGCGCCGGCCCGATCCTCGCGGCCGACACCGCGACCCCTCCGACGAGGTCGCGCAGCGTTGGGCGCGCGGGTTTCTCCGAGCGGCGGAAGAGGTCGTAGAAGATCAGCGACGACCATGCTCCGAACGGTACGGCCAAGCAGAGAACCGGTGCGATCAGATGCAAGAACCGATCGCGCAGATCGAAGGTGTCGACCGATGCAATGCCGGCGATCGGCAGCCGCGTCGTGAACATCAAGAGCAGCTGGAGAGCTATCGCGAGAACGACGATCGGTATCGCTCGGCAGAGGAGCTGCACGACGGAGAGTCCGCCGCGCAGGATCCGTGGGCGCGTCCGCGTCCGTGCGAAGCCGATGACGGCGCCGAGCACGACGGCGGCCGCGAACGCACAGAGTGCCAGTTCGATCGTCGCCGGCAGCCGGTCGACGATGGCCTGCGATACCGGCTCCGAGTTCGACGGCGACCAGCCGAGATCACCGTGGAGCACTCGGAACAGCCACGGGAAGTACGCGACGATCGGACCACCGGGCGCCGCTTCGAACAGCGCAAATACCGCGAACGTACTTGCAAGGAGCAGGCCGAGACTCGCGAGTAGGCGGTACCGGCGGGCCATGAGCGATCCCTTCACCAGCAACCCAGCCTAGACGCTAGACATGAACCGTTCCGCGATACACGATCTGACGCCCAGTGCGATCCAAGACGGTGTACGCGACCTTGTACGCTCCTGAAACGAACGGCGCATTGCTCGCGCGCTCGACATACTGATACCCGATCCGCAGCATCTCGTTCAGCTTCTGCGACTCCGCCGCACCGTTCGGTGCGGTGATGGACAGATGTTTGACCGTGACGGCGTCCGACGCATGCGTGACGAGCACCAGACGGGGTCGCCCTTGGGCGTCGACGGCTCGCTTCGCGCTCGCGACGGCGAAGGCCGGTGCTTGGGAAGCGTTCGTGCTGAGCAACGTCCCGCGCACGGGCTGGTTGGTGTTTGGGAACATGACGATCGCGTAGGCTTGGCTTGCGAAGAACGCGTTGTAGCCCCAATAGATGCGGCCGTTGTGCCCTGGAGACGACGCGGGCCCGGGATTCCAGCCGGCCCCGAAACTGTTCTGCACGAGGAATGCTCCGTGCGGTCCGACGGAGTCGTCGTAGCCGACGATCACCTGGCCGTGTCCGGAGTTGGGGAGGAATCCGGCCGGCGCCGTGAACGCGCCGCGCGTCAGGTGAGGCGACTCGACGCCGTACTTGCGCGCGACCAGCCCCGTGAACGCGATCGCGTGGCCGTGCCGGATGAGCTCTTTGAAGAGCGACAAGTACTTCGCTTTCCCGTTCTTGAGGCCCGTGTACGCCTTGTAGCTGCCGATAAGAAAGCGCGACTGTCCCGGCCAGCTCCGCTGCACGTCGAGCGTCGTGATGTACGAGCACACGGTGTGCGGCGTCGTCGCGACATCCGGGTTGTACGGCACCTGCGCGGTGCTCGGGGCGCCGTCGCGAACCAGACGGTTCGCGTACGGCGTCGCGCCGGATCCGCCCGGACACACGCGCTTGTCGTTTTCGACGATCGCGTGCTCCCATTGATACAGCCACGCCGCGCTGGGCGCATTGTTCGCGTCCGCGGCGTTCCACTTGACGGAGCCGTCGGGGTTCCGTGCCGCGGTGTAGGCGCCGAGGCAATACCCGAAGGATTGCGCCTCGCAGGAGCCGGGCGAACCGACGCTGCCGGGCACGCCTTGCCGCGAGACTGCGGGCAGGTTCGTCAGGGTCACCGCATGCGATGAGTCGGGCTGCGGGTTAGCGACCTCGAGGACGCTACCGTGGAGTGCCGACGGCGAGAGCGCTTGCTGGATGCCCTCGAACTCGTGCGCGGTGATGCGCACCCCCCAGTCGCCTGCACTCGCGTCGGCGTAAACCGTCACGCCGGGCGCACGGTACACGGGTTTGGCGGCCAGGGCCGTCGGCGCGGCGAACAACATGGCGCCGGCGCCGCTAACGAACGATCGTCTCCGCAAAACAGAAACCTTCATCGCATGCGGATCCAGTTGGTCGACGCACCATCCTCCGTGGTGCCGATGAAGGAGTTCGGATTCTGGAATTGGATCCGGCTCGTGTGCGCGACGCCGACCCGTTGGGGAGGACCCATCGGCGTGCAATTCCCACCGACGCATATCCGCTTCGGCGAATAATCGGTCCAGGTAAAGCGCATCGTTCGTCCGGTCGTATCCATGCGGTAGCTTCCGAGCAGATCGTACGCCATCCCCATGTGGTTCATCACGTGGACGCGAATGTGACCGTCAGCGCCGATTGCCAGCACGGAGTAGAGACCGGCCTGCTGGTTTTCCCAATCGAGCGTGCTCGACCAGGTCCCGACGAGAGGGCCGGCGGCCGACGCCGGGGCGATACAGAGCAGCGCAAGGACCACTGCGCGTGCGGCTGCGAGGAGACTGCGCATCATTCATCCTCCGTACTGGGCTACTGCGCAGACGTTCAGCGCGGGTTTTCGCGAGCCCCGTTCGGAGGCGGCACGTAGACGCCGTGCTGCTGATCGAACGGTCGGATCTGCTGCAGACCGCCCCATCCGAGCAGACCACCGACGAGGATCCAGGCAGCGGTCAGAGCGATCAGCCCGCCGAGCAGCACGAAGATCGCGCCGGCCGCCTCCAACAGCGCACGCATGCTCCGGCCGCCCAAGGTGACGCTTCGAGGATCCGTCGCGGAGTACAGGATGCGGAGGGAGCGGCCCTCTCGCAACCGATTCCATTGGACGGCGGGCAAGACGAGCTCCGCCGCGTGGCTGGTCCCGGTGCCGTCCCGGAAGGAGACCAGGGCGAAGAACCGACCCACGAGATACGGGCCGGGCCGGGCACATCCCGGGTGCGCTCAACGTCTCGTTGGACGGGGTCGTGAACGCCGATGGGTCGTATGCGCGCGTTGATGTGCTGCGCGAGACGTTTCCCGCCCTCGGCGACGTTCGCGATGTCATCACCTATTGCACGATCGGCAATCGCGCAAGTTCAGGTCTACGACGGCTCGTGGGCGGAGTGGGGCTTTCTGCCCGAGGCGCCGATCGACGTGGGACCTCCGTAGGCGTCGGCCGCTTGGCCAGGTCGCGTTTCCTTGCGGCTCATCGGACTTTCACGCGCGCTTCACGGTACCCTCATCCGGCCCTAAGAACAATATAAGGACCGGCGGCTATCTATAGGCATGAGCTTGGAAAGCTTCGTTCTGGTCCGCGACCTGGTGGGGGTTACCGCCCCCTGGCGGTCGCTCTTCAACCATTCCGCCTCGGTCGAGATGTCCGTGGTCGGGACGCACGTGCTCTCCATGCTCGGCGCGGGCGGACTCGCCATAGCGCACGATCGCGGAACCCTGCGCGCGGGTCGCTGGAGCGCCGCCATCCGCGAGCACCATTTCGCGGAGCTGCACGCCGTCCACGGCATCATCGTCGCCGCGCTTGCGATCTGCATGCTCAGCGGCGTCGCTCTTTTTGCGTCCGATGTCAAAACGTACGTCGTCTCGGTACCGTTCTGGATAAAGATGTCCCTCATCGCGATGTTGTTTGGAAACGCGCTGATCATGCAGGCGACCGAGGGGAGCTTGCGCCTCGAGCCCGGAGGCGGCGCGGCGGTAGCTTGGGCACGGATCCGGGCAACCTCGATCGCGAGCGCGGTCCTGTGGGGATCGATCGTCCTCGTCAGCATCGTCCTCTCGCTCTCAAAATGAGTCAGTCGCTGTTTTCGGAGGTCACTCGTACGTATGCCGCTCCGTAACACCCCGTGCGCGGGAAGCTGTCCTATCGATCGCGCGCGCTTTCTCCGCTCAACCGCCTTGACGGCGCTTGCCGGAATCGCCGGCGCAGGGATCCTCGCGGACCCGGCCTTCGCACAAGTCGGTTCGATCGCGCCGACGCAATCGCACGGCAACGTGCTTACCTACGCGCTTCCTGCAAAGGAGGGCGCGCTGATCGACGCCGATCGAGGCGTGATCGTTGCGCGGGTGAAAAACACGGTCTATGCGCTTTCGATCACCTGTCCGCACCGGGCGGTGACGACGCTGGAGTGGATCCCGGAGACGAAAGAATTTCACTGCCCGAAGCACGATGCGCATTTTCAACCCGACGGTGAACTCATCGACGGCCGCCCGGATCGTGCGATGGACCGGTACGCCGTACGCCGCGCCGGGCAAAGCATCATGGTCGATACCGCCGCGGTCTGGCAGCAGGACACGGCGCACGATGCCTGGAGCCGGGCGGCCGTGACGGTCGGCTAGCCTTCATCGGGCCCGACGCTACGACAACTTGCAGGACGATCGTTCTCCACCGTCTGATGGTCGTGCGTGACACCCTCGGTCGTCTTCATCGGCGTGGGGAACATGGGCGGCCCGATGGCGATGCGGTTGGCGCAGGCCGGCTTTGCTCTGGCCGTCGCCGACGTTCGTGCGGAGACGTTGGCTCCTTTCGCCGACCGTGGCATAGCGACCGGGACACGCCCGGCGGCGCTGCAGGGCGATGTGGTCGTGACGATGCTCCCCACCGACACGCACGTCTCGGACGCGCTCTTCGGCGACGGCGGCGCGCTCGAGCTCCCGCGTGAGGCGGTCATCGACATGTCGAGCTCCGCGCCGCAAGGGACGCTCGACATCGCGGCTCGCCTCGCGAAGCGGAAGATATCGTTTCTCGACGTGCCGGTCTCCGGCGGCGTCCCGCGAGCGAAGACCGGCGAGCTGACGGCGATGGCCGGCGGAGACGCGGCGACGATCGAAGCATATCGTCCACTCCTCGAGACGATGTGTGCCAGCGTACGGCGGGTCGGCGACGTCGGCGCCGGCGTGACGATGAAGGCGCTCAACAACTTTCTGTCGGCGAGCGCGATGTGGGCCGCGTGTGAGGCGCTCGTGGCCGGCTCGAAGGCGGGACTCGACCCGGCAACCATGGTCGAGGTGTGGTCCACCTCGACGGCGCGCTCCCACGCGGTCGACGTGAAGCTCCCGAGCGCCGTCCTTCCGCGCACGTTCGACTACGGCTTTGCGCTCGGCTTGATGGCGAAAGACCTCGGCATCGCTGCGCAGATCGCGCGGCAGAACGACGTCGCGGCTCCGATGATCGCGCAGACGCAAGCGATCTTCTCGCTCGCTTCCGATGCGCTGGGCGCGCAAGCCGACCTCACGACGATTCTGACGCTGATCGAACGGTGGTCGGCATTCGCGGTTCCCACAACTGCAGCTACGGAGGACTCATGACCGAAGACGAACGGATAGAAAAGGGCCGCGCGATTCGCCGCCAAGTGCTCGGCGCGGACTACGTCGATCAGCCCGGCCTCGCTCCGACCAAGATGCAAGCGGCGTTCCGCAAGTTCACGACGGAGAACTGCTGGGGGACCGTCTGGGTCCGCGAGGGCTTGTCCCACAAACAGCGCAGCATGCTGAATCTGGCGATGCTCTCGGTGATGGCTCGCTGGCACGAGTTCGAGGTCCACGTGGGCGGAGCACTGACCAACGGCGTCACCGAAGATGAAATCGTCGAGATCTTATTGCAAGCGGGCGTGTACGCCGGCGTCCCGATCGCCTCGGAAGGCTTCAAGATCGCGGATCGCGTGGTCGCCCAGTATCACGCGTCACGGAGCGCGTAGACGCGCTCCTGCACCCGGTCGAGCTGCTGGAGCATCGCCGGATCGTGTCCCGGAAACCAACGTCCGCCCGTGGCGAGCCGCTCGATCGCGGAGAACCCGCGCTGGTACTCGTCATAGCGGTAGATGATCGCGCTCGGCGTCTTGGTCAGTACGTTGTCGTAGAAGTGCGAACCGTCGCAGGCGAAGACCAGCGGACCGTCGCTGCGCTCGAGCACGATCACCTGTGATCCGGGCGTATGGCCGCCGATGCGTACGACGCTCAAGCCGTCACCCAGGCTCTTGTCGCCGTCGAGCGTCTCGAGACGCTCGGCTCGGCGAAGATCATCGAGGGCCGCGATGCTCGGGGCATCCGCGAGCGCGCCGGCGGGCTGAAGGCGGCCGGCGCCGGAGAAAAACGCGACGTCGTCGCGTTGGACGATGAAGCGCGCGTTCGGGTAGCGTTCCGGCGCGCCGAAATGATCGTAGTGCAAATGTGAGAGAACGATCCGTTCCACGTCGCCTGGAACGATCCCGAGCTCGGCGAGCAGCGCGGTTGGATCGCGATATTCCGAGATGCCGCGTCTCTCCGCCACGAGTGCGGAGAAACCGGTGTCGATCAGCGTGACGCGCGAGCGTTCGCGCAGCACCCAAAAGGGATAGACGAGTTCGATGTCGTCGTGCCGTGGCGAAAGATGAAACATGAGGCAGTGGTGGCGCTTTGCGCGCCCGACGATCGCCGCGTAGACGTCGATACCCGTGGCCTCTAGACCGCCGGAGCGGCGACTCCCGGGCGGCGCTCCTTGCGCTCCATCACGCGAAGATGGAGAAGTCTCCAAGGCCGGCGGCGCGTGTCGGCCTGTGCCTCGATCAACATCCCGGGTCGAACCAGCCTGAGGTCGGTGCCGGCCACGACGCATTCCTCGACCCCCCGGCCCGCCGTCTCCGTCGGACCGCGAGCAATGCGGACGCGTTCTCGGTGCGGATCCACCGAAAGGACCCGGCCGGCGAACCACACGTCATAGCCCGGCTCGCTGCCGAGGCATGGCCGACCGACGAGCGTCGCGACGAACGCTCCAGCCGCGAAAAGGAGTCGCAACCGGCCATGCGTCACGCTAGCGCCTCGAACCGATGATATCGCGGCCCAGCACGATGGTAACGTCCGGTGCGTTCTGGTCCCCGAGTCGCGGTGACGGCACGGAGACGATCGTCGCCGTCGGCCCAAGCGCCTTCTGCACGAGCTGTGACACGGACGACGCCGCCGGATCGCTTTCGATTCGCGTGACCGCGAAATCGGTCGTCGACGCGTTGCGAATCTCGGAGACGTTGAACCCCTTGCGGCGAAGATCGCCCGCAACGCGGGCGGCAAGCCCGACCACCGTCGTTCCGTTCTCGACGCGGATGCGTATCTCGCTCGCAGCGATCGTAGACGCGGTTCCGGCGGTGCCCGCGGGTTGCGAGAGCAGTGCGGTGACGAGCCGCTGCTTCGCCGGTTCGTCGGGAACGAGCGAATCGCCGTAGTCGGGAAGAATGGTCGTCGCAATATACGGCACTTGCGACGTATGAACGTCCCGCGCCGAGATGTGCGAGAGGGCGAGCGCAGACGATATTTCTTCCTGCGTCGTAAAGTCGGTCTCGATATCCTTCCGGATGACGCCGAGCAGCGCCCGGGCGTGCGTCAGCGTGTTGAGGTGATTACGCGTGACCCGGTCGACGATCGCCCGAATGACTTGCTGCTGGCGCATGATGCGGCACGGATCGCTGCACCAGTCATGACGGAACCGCGCGTACCCTACGGCGTGCTCCCCGTCGAGATGCTGGAAGCCCGGCTTGAGGTGGATGTGCAAGTGCCCCCAGCTGTCGTCGTAGTCGACCGGCCCGTTCGGCCCCGTCCCTTTGAGCGCGTCGGAGTTCTTCACTGTAACATCGACGCCGCCGATGGCGTTGATGACGTCCTTCGAGGTGTCGATCCGCATCACGATGTAACGATCGAACGGCGGAATCCCCAGCCAGTCGGCGATGACCGCCTTGGACTCCTTGATGCCGCCTTCGGACTGCGCCTGGTTGATCTTGGCCTTCTGGCCGTTGGGCATCGTCACAATCATGTCGCGCGGGACGGACAGCTCGTTCACGCGGTAGTTCTTGAAATCGACGTTCAGCGCCATGATGACGTCGCTGCGCGACGATTTCGACGTCTCTTGGTCGAGCCTGTCGTAGTCGTAGTCGAGTCCGATCAGCAGCACGCTGAGATGATCTTTCCCAAAGAGCGTCGCCGGTTCCGGAACGAAGACGCGCTCGACGGCGCTGACCACTTTCGTCACCGGCGCGGATTGGGGAAAGAGCGTCGCGCCGAGGACGAGCGCCGCAACGACGAGCGCCGCGCCGGCGGCGATTATCCTGAGGCCCCAGAAAACCGTGCGCTTCGGCATTACGGCTGATTCTACAGGCGTTTCCTCAGAACCGCCTTAGTCGCGCGCGAGCTGACGGGGCCGCGAGGGTGCTGCTGAGCCGGTCCGCGTATGATCTGGAAGTGGGAATCGCCGGGTTTGCCGTTCGTCGCCGGGTCGCCGTCGCGATGCTTTCGCTCGCGATCGTCGTGCTCGGCTTGTTCGCGGCACCGCGCCTGGCGATCGCGCTCTTGCCTTCGTTCGCGCCTCCGGTCGTGAGCGTCACCGTCGCGTACGGCAACGTCTCGCCGGAGACGATGGAGACCACGATTACGCGGCCGATCGAGAATGCCGTCAGCCGCGTCGCCGGCATCGACTTCATCGAGTCGAACTCGTTCCAAGGTCTCTCGACCGTGCGCGTCCAGTTCGAGTTCGGAACGGACATCAACGTCGCCGCGGTCGACGTGCAACAGCAGGTCGCCCGCATCCGGGCCTCGCTGCCGAACGATCAGGCCTTGCAAGAACCGCAGATCGCAAAGGCCGATCCGAATGCGACGCCGGTGCTCACGGTCGCCGTCACCGACCCGCTCATGACGCAGAGCGCGCTCTCGGATCTGATCGTCAACTCGCTCTCCGACGAGTTCGCGTCGGTGCATGGAGTGGGCAGCCTCGGGGTCTCGGGTGTTGCTCAGCGGGCGATCATCATCGAACCGGACGAGCACAAGCTGGCGGGCGCCGGGCTCACGATCGACACGCTGCTGCAGCGGATCAAGAACGAGAACGTCGAGCTGCCTGCCGGCGTGATCCAGATCGGGCGCAACGAGTACGGTATTCGCACCAGCGCTCTGTTCACCGCCCCCGGGCAGATCGCAGACACCGTGATCACCGAGCAAAACGGTACGATCGTTCGGTTGCGCGACGTCGCGGTCGTTCGTGACGCGATCCAGGAGCAGCGCGTGTTCTCGCGACTGAACGGTTCGCCGTCCGTCCTCCTCACGGTTACCGCGCAGCCGAACGCCAACATCGTCGCCGTCGCGGGCGGGGTGAGCCAGAAGATCAACGAGATCAGGGGCCGCTACCAAAGCATGCAGTTCGCGACCCTGCTCGATCAGCGCGAGTTCATCCTCGACGCCGTCGCATCGCTCGAGCACACGGCGATCTACGGCGCGGTCCTCGCGGTCTTGATCATCTTGCTGTTCCTGCATTCGTGGCGCGCGATGCTGATCGTCGCGGTCTCGCTGCCGGTCTCGATCCTGGGGACGCTTTTCATCGCGTACGCCTTCGGGGAGACGCTCAACGTGATGACGCTTGGCGGCTTGGCGCTGGCGGTTGGGCTCATCGTCGACGACGCGGTCGTGGTCATCGAGAACATCTCGCGCTTTCTCGGAATGGGGATGTCGTCCGAAGATGCGGCCGAAGGCGGGACCGCACAGATCATGGGCGCGGTGATCGCGTCGTCGATCACCGTCGTCACCGTTTTCTTCCCAGTTCTGCTCATCCCCGGGCTGCAGGGCTTGATCTTCGGGCCCTTCGCGATCGTGGTGATGAGCGGGGTCGCGATCTCGCTGCTGGTCGCGGTCACGGCAGTGCCGATGCTGTCGGCCGAGATGCTGCGCCGCCGCGGCGAGTCCGATGCCGCTGCCGCGCGCCCGAATCGCTTCGGGAAGGCGTTCGACCGCGCGTACGGCCGGGTCGCGAGCGGCTACGCCCGTGTCCTCGCAGCCTCGCTCGATCGTCCGGCGATCGTGCTGGCCTCGGCGTTCGCGCTGATTGCGATCGCCGCGGTCGCGATGCAGCTCGGGGTCGTGCCGACCGAGATCTTTCCGCCGTCCGACACGCGTTTCGTCCAGCTCGGGCTGCAGACGCCGAACGGCACCGCGCTTGCGATCACCAATCAGGTCTCAGCGGTCGTCGAAGACGCGCTCCGCATGGATCCGCGCGTCGTCGCCGTCGGTGCGACGGTCGGCGAGGTCGGCGCGGGCGGGACGACCCGCTCGATCACCAACCGCGCAACGATGCAGATCACGCTCAAACGTGGAACCGACGGCGCCGCGGCGGCCGCGTTCATCAGCGATTGGCGACGGCGCTTGAGCGGCAACGCGAAGGGACCCGATCGGCTGCTCGCACCGGCACAAGCCGTGGGCATCCGCCGCGCGATGATCGGGACGATCGCGCGCGGTCAGACGATCGACATCGTGCAGCGACAGATCTCGCAGGGCCAGACTGCGCTCGAGCTCGAGATCTACGGCCCCGATCTCGCAACGTTGCAGAGCGTGTCCGATGGCGTGATGTCCGCGATCTCACGCATCCCCGGCGTCGGTGACCCCGACAAGAACGTCACCAACTCGCAACCGGAGGTGCGGGTCGCGATCGACCGCAGGCGCGCGAGCGAGCTGGGCTTCGGCACGGGTGATGTCGCGCAGTTCATCAGTTCGGCGACCAACGGCTCGATTTCGAGCTACTATCAGGTCAACGGGATCCAATACCCGATCCTGGTCGAGCTCGCGCCCAACCAGCGCCGCTCGTTCGCCTCGCTGCAAGGATTGGAGTTTACGCCGCCCGGCGCGGGCGCGACGACGTCGGGCGCGACGCCGCCGCCCGGCACGACACCGCCGCCCGTCGGCTTGACGCTCGGCAGCGTCGCGCAGATCACGCAGGGCCTCGGTCCGTCCGCGATCAGCCGCGAGAACCGCCAGCGCCGGGTCGAGATCCAGGCGCCGCTCGCCGGACGGCCGCTGGGGCCGGTCCTCGCCGACGCGGCATCGGTGATGGGCGCGTACCCGTTCCCGTCGGGGTATCGCTGGGAGTTCGGGCCGGAGATCTTACGCGGGCAGAACAGCTTCAGTTCGCTGTGGCTCGCGGTCGGTCTCGCGGTGCTGCTGATCTACATGTTGCTCGCCGCACAGTTCGAGTCGTACATCGATCCGCTGGTCATCATGGTCGCCGCCCCGCTCTCACTGGTCGGGATCCTCTCGGCACTCCTGATCACGCACCGCGCGTTCGGGCTGACCGCGTTCGTCGGCTCGCTGATGCTGGTCGGGATCGCGGTGAAGAACGCGATCCTCGTCATCGAGTTCACCAAGCAGCTGCGCGAGGAGGGCAAGCCCGTCCGTGAGGCTCTGCTGGAAGCGGGACCGCTGCGGTTGCGGCCGATCCTGATGACGACGCTCGCGACGCTCGGCGGGATGCTCCCGCTCGCGCTGGGCATCGAGGTCGGCAGCTCGACGCAGGCACCGCTCGCGACGGTGGTCATCGGTGGTCTGATCGCGTCGACCATCCTCTCGCTGGTGGTCGTACCGACACTCTACCTGGTCGTCGCGAAACGGGTCGGAAACCGCTTCCGCTCGCGCCGCCGCATCCCGTCGTCCACGGCCGAGCTCCAACCGAACCAGGTTCGCTAGCGGCGGGACGCGCCGGAGCGATCGTGGTTTCGCTCCGGGGCGCCGATAGCAGGGAGAGAGGAGAGAACCTTCATGAGCGTTGGAGCGATCGGCGGTTCGTCGCTGCCGCCACTCGGACTTTCCAGCACCCCGTCGCCCCCCGCTACAGCGACGGTTTCGCCGTACCAGAGCGCGTACGACGCGCTCCTGCAGCAGGACGCTGCCGAATTGCTCCAGCTCTCGCTGGGCTCGGCGACGGCCGCCGCGTCCAACGTGTCGAACGTTCTCGCGCAGGCGGCGGCCCTTCAGCAAGAACAGCTTGCCGCGCAGCAACAGGCGCAGGCCGCACCACCGCCGCCGATCGCCGAGCCGGCAGTTCCGACCCTTGCGAGCGTGATCCAGCAAAGCAACGCTAGCGCAAGCAGCGATCTCTCGAACGGTACGCTCGGCGCCTCGATCGACACCCTGGCCTGACGCGAAGTCGCGGGGCGATCGGGCAGAGAAGCCGCGAGTGTGACGGAGGAACACGTCCCGCCGCTTCCCCACAGCGACCCGGTCCGCGTAGCGGTCCGGCGCCGTTCGTTCGGGCTTGCGGACGTCGCGGTGTTCTTGATGACGCTCGCGCTGCTCGCCGCGATCGCGCGGGTGGGTGCGGGGACCGTGGTCGCATTCGGGCCGACGCACCAACTCGCCGCCATCAGTCTCGATGCGCACAACCTGCCGTATTATGCCGGTCGCTCCGTGCTGCGAATGTTTGTAGCGCTGCTCGCGTCATTCGCGTTTACGTTCGCGTACGGCTACGCCGCGGCGCGCAGCCGGCCGGCGGAGCGGGTGCTCATTCCGTTGCTCGACATCTTGCAGTCGGTGCCCGTGCTCGGGTTTCTGTCGATCACCGTGACCGGCTTCATCGCGCTGTTTCCGGGGAGTCTGCTCGGGCTCGAGTGCGCGTCGATCTTCGCCATTTTCACCAGCCAGGCATGGAACATGGCGTTCTCGTTCTACCAGTCGCTCCGCACGCTGCCCGCGGACCTCGAAGAGGCCAGCACGGCGTACCGCCTCTCACCGTGGCAACGGTTTCGGCAGCTCGAAGTTCCCGCCGGGATGATTCCGCTGGTGTGGAACGCCATGATGAGCTTCGGCGGCGGTTGGTTCTTCCTCGCCGCAAGCGAGGCGATCAGCGTGCTGAACCAATCGTACGCACTGCCAGGCGTCGGATCGTACGTCGCCGCGGCGGTCGCCAAGCAAGATCTTGGGGCGCTGGGCTGGGCGGTGTTGACGATGGCGATCGTGATCGTCGCGATCGATCAGCTCTTCTGGCGCCCGCTGGTGGCCTGGAGCGATCGATTTCGGCTCGATCAGACGACGGGAGCCGACGCACCGCATTCGTGGGTCTACGACCTGCTGCGCGCCTCACGCCTGCCGCGGCGGCTGCGCGCAGCGCTGCGGCCGCCGGCCGACCGCGTCGATCGCGCACTCGAGCGACTGACTGCGGTGCGAACGGGGGCGCCACGCGGGCGAAGCGCGTCCTTCGAGACGGGATTCACCGTCGTGCTCGTCGTCGTCGTCGCCGCGCTGATCGCACTGGCCGTGCGCTTCGTGCTCGCGACCGTCGGGTTCGGCGAAGTATGGCATGCCCTGCACCTAGGCCTGCTCACGCTCGTACGGGTGCTGGTGCTGTTGGTATTTGCGAGCCTCGTGTGGACGCCGATCGGGGTCGCAATCGGCTTCCATCCGCGCTTGGCGCAGGTCTTGCAGCCGGTCGCGCTGTTCTTGGCGTCGTTTCCGGCCAACTTCATCTTCCCGTTCGCGACGCTCGCGTTCATCCGGCTGCACGTCCCGATCAACGCGGGGAGCGTCCTGCTGATGGCGCTCGGGGCGCAGTGGTACATCCTCTTCAACACGATCGCCGGCGCCGCGAGCATTCCGACCGACCTGCGCGAGATGGCCGACGACATTGGGCTGCGCGGCTGGAACCGCTGGCGGCGGCTGGTGTTGCCGGGGATCTTCTCGGCGTGGGTGACCGGCGGGATCACCGCGAGCGGCGGCGCCTGGAACGCGAGCATCGTCTCGGAAGTGGTGAGCTGGGGGACGACGACGCTGACCGCGAGCGGGCTCGGCGCGTACATCGCCGACGCGACCGGGAAGGGGGATTGGCCTCGCATCACGCTAGGGGTAGGGACGATGAGCCTCTACGTCGTCGGGGTCAACCGCCTGGTGTGGCGACGACTCTACGCGCTCGCGCAACGGAAGTATCGGCTATGAGCGAGTCACTCATCGAGGTCCATGCGTGCTGCAAGAGCTTCCCGACCGCCGAGGGTAAGGGCAGCTTCCAGGCGCTGCAGGACGTGAGCGTGACGGTCGGGCGCGGCGAAGTCGTCGCGCTCCTCGGACGTAGCGGGAGCGGAAAGAGCACGCTGCTGCGGATCATGGCAGGGCTGATTCCGTACACGAGCGGCCGTGTGACCAGCGACGGTACGCCGCTGACCGGCCCCAACGCCGATGTCGCGATGGTGTTCCAGTCCTTCGCGCTGTTGCCGTGGCTGACCGTCATCGAGAACGTGGAGATCGGGCTCGAAGCGCGCGCAGTCGGTCGCTTCGCGCGCACGCGCCGCGCGCTCAAGGCGATCGACATGGTGGGGCTCGACGGCTTCGAGAGCGCCTACCCGCGCGAGCTTTCCGGCGGCATGAAGCAGCGCGTCGGGTTCGCCCGCGCGATGGTGGTCGAACCGAAGGTGCTGTTCCTCGACGAGCCGTTCAGCGCGCTCGACGTGCTCACCGCCGAGAACCTTCGCGGCGAGATCGACGAGCTGTGGAACGCGGGGACGTTTCCGGCCCAGAGCATCCTGCTCGTGACGCACAACATCGAGGAAGCCGTCTTCTTGGCCGACCGGGTACTGGTGCTCGGCTCGAACCCCGGCCGCATTCGGGGCGAGGTGCGGGTCGATCTGAAGCGCCCGCACGACCGCAACGATCCGCGGTTCAAGGAGCTGACCGACTATCTCTATGCGGTGATGACGAACCCGGCGCGCGAGATCGCGCCGGAGGCACCCGCGACGGTACCGGCGACGCCCGTTGGCCCGCCGGCCGTCCCGCGCCCCGCTCTGGCGCGACCTCTACCCCCGGTGCGCGTCGGGACGATCAGCGGGCTGCTCGAGCTGATCGAGGACATGGGGCCGAACGAGGACGCCGCGCAGATCGCCGCCCGGCTTGCGGTGTCGGTCGACGACTTCTTGGCGATCCTCGACGCCGCGGTGCTGTTGGGGTTTGCGACGGTGGACGCCGGCAAGGTCGCGCTTTCGAGCGCCGGCCTCGCCTTCGCCACCGCTCCGATCCAGGAGAGCAAGAACGTCTTCCGCACGCAGGTCCTCGCGAACGTGCCGATCGTCGCGACGATCGCCCGCACGCTGGCGGAAAAAGAGAACAAGTCGATGCGCGCCGATTTCTTCCTCGACCTGCTCGAAGAGCACTACTCCGACAGTGAGGCTCGCGAGCAGTTCGAAACCGCAGTCGAGTGGGGCCGGTTTTCCGAGCTGTTCGAGTACGACGCATCCGAGGAGCGGGTTTGGCTCAGCGAAGCGCCGGTGAGCCCGGCGTAAACCGACCCCAGCGCCGTGCTACGGGCCGAAGAGCTGGACGCCGCCGGCCGTCGCCGCGGTCGGCGGGACCGGAACGAACAGGTTTCCGGTCGCAATGTCGGCGGCGACGGAGTGCGCGCCCGCGCCGGTCGGCAGATTCTTGATCCAGGTGTTCGTGCCAGCATCGATGATGCCGAGGACCGGGGTGAACGCCGCGCCGGCCTGACCGGTTACCGAGATCCCATTGGCGGTCCAGTCGCGCGACGCGGTATAGTACGCGTTGAGCTTCGGATCGTACGCGACCTCGTCTTCACCGCCGACCTGCGTGATCGTCGTGACGATCGCGCCGCTCGTGGCGCTCATGATCAGCGTGATCTGCGGACTCCCAGCCGGCGCGTCGCAGCCGACGAGCAGGTGCTCGCTCGGCCCCAGGGCGAGCCCCGCCGGACCGCAGGTCCCTTCCGGGAACGCCTGCGCGACGACCGGCGCGCCTGCGGCCGCGGTCGACGCAAGGATCGTGTCGAGCTCGCCGTGTGGATTCGTCGGCGTGCCGTCGTTGTTGATGAAGAACGTCTTGGTGCCCGGATCGTAGACGCACTGTTCGAGTCCGATCGACGTCGTGAACTTCACCGTTCCCACCACCTTGTTGGTCGTCGCCGAGATGAACGTCGCATACGGCGGTGAGTCGGCCGGGTTCGCGAACATCACGAGCTTGTCGTCGGGGTCGTAGCAGCCTTCGTCGGTGCGGAAGCCGGCGGTCCCGGTCGGGATCGAGGCGGTAACCGCGCCGGCGACCGGATCGACCACCTTCACGGTGTTCACGTCGCCGACGTAGACCGATCCGCCCGGCACGAAGACGACACCGTCCGGACCTGATTGGTCGTTGGACGCCTTTTGGCCGGTGAAGCCGCCGGTGACTTGCCGGACGGCGAACGTGTTCAGGTCGATGATGTCGAGCGACGAGTTCGTGCGATCGGCGAGGTAATAGCGGCGCGCCGCCGGGTCGACGAGCCCGATGTCGTAGGTGAACTTGCCGCCGGCCGGCAGGCCCGGCAGCACGATGAGCTGCTTGGCCGAGATGATCGCGGCCACCGAACCGGTGCTGGTCGGCGGCTGGGATGCGGAGCCGCCGTTGCATGCGGCCAAGGCGGCCGCAGCGAGAGCGCACCCGATGAAAGAGAGCCATTGAAAACGCATTCCGGCAACCGCCTCCTCGGAAGAGCTCTTCCGCACTCGTCGATGGAGGGTTGGCATATTGTATACCCTCGACCGCAGGCATACCCGGAACGGAGGCGCTCACACATGCTCGGCGACAATGTGACCGAGTGCAGGTAAGCGACCGGGAGGCGAAGCGCTCTTCGGTCAGCCGCGAGCGGCGACGATCATGTCGTAGAGCTGCTTGCCGTTCGGAACGTCCTCGAACTTCTTGTACACGTCTTTGGTCGCGCGCTTCCAATCGGTGAGGTCGGGCTTGATCACCTCGATCCCGGCCGTCGCCATCTTCGCGATTCCCGCCTTGTAGTCGGCGGCGTAGGTCTGGGCGCTGCTCGCGCCGGTCCTGATCCTCGGGGGCATCTTCTCCGGGATCGTGACGCCGACCGAAGCCGGGGTCGTCGCCGGCGGCTACGTCACGCTGGTAGGATTTCTCGTGTACCGAAGCTTGACGCTGCGTTCGATGGGCGGCGTCTTGGTCAAGACCGTTCGCAATACCGCGCGGGTGATGTTCTTGCTGGGGTCGGCGCTGATCCTAGGACTCTACCTGATCCGCGAGCAGGTTCCGCAGGCGGTGGCATCGCATCTCGCGGGCGTGGCGCACAGTCCGCTGCTGCTGCTCATCAACCTGATCCTCTTGTTCGCGCACACGGTGCTCGAAACGATCGCCAGCATCATCGTCGTCGTTCCGGTGCTGCTGCCGCTGTTCGGCGTTGCCGGAATCGACTTGGTGTATTTCGGGATCATCCTGCTCGTCAACTCGGCGATCGGCATCAACTTTCCGCCGGTCGGTTTCTGCCTGTACATCGGGGCAAGCATCGCCGAGGTCCCGCTCGAAGCCGCGGCGCGTGCGATCCTGCCGTTTCTCGCGATGCTCGTCATCGATCTCATCCTCGTGACGCTGCTGCCGAATCTCTCGCTCTGGCTGCCCTCGATCATCGCCAGTAGCTACTGTAGGAGGACGAACTCGGATGAAGCGCCGCCCGCCCGGCTCGAACTGGGGTGACTACGGAGTCGACGATCGCGTCGGACGACTCAACGAGCTGACCGCCGAGCGGGTTCTTCGCGCCGCTGCGGAGATTCGGACCGGACGGCGGTTTTGCCTGAGCCTCCCGCTCGACTACCCGGGCGGGAACGTCGTCTTTCCGTTCCGCCTTCCGCCGGAGCGCAGGGTCGTCGATCGGATGGGCTATCATGCGAACGACTTTCCGTTCTCGCGGCAGCGCGAAGGCGCGACCGGCGTCGTCAACGACGATATCGTTACCCTGTGGACGCAGTATTCGACCCAATGGGACGCGTTCGGTCACGTGGGGTCGCAGTTCGACGCCAACGACGACGGCGAACCCGAGGTCGTCTACTACAACGGGCACTATCCGGGTCCCGACGTCGACGGGATGGCGACGGTTGGGCTGCAAGGCCGCGGCGTCATGGTCGACCTCCAGCGGAAATTTGGGAACGCGAAGGTTGCCGTCGATCATGCCATGCTCGTGGAAGTCATGCGCGAGCAAGGTGTCGTCGTCGAGCCGGGCGACATTCTCGCGTTACGCACCGGGTGGGCGCAGCTTCTCGTCGACATGAAGGGCTCGCCGGACAAAGAGATCGTGCACAACTCGTGCGCCGGGCTCGATTCCAGCGACCAGAAGCTGCTGGAGTGGATCACCGAGAGCGGTATCGCCGCCATCGTCGCCGATAATCTCGCGGTCGAGGCATATCCGCCCAAAGCAGGCGCAGCGGGGACACCATACTTGCCGCTGCACGAACTCTGCCTCTTCAAGCTCGGCATCAACCTGGGTGAGATGTGGTATCTCACCGAGCTGGCGGCCTGGCTGCAGGAGAACGCGCGCACTCGATTTTTCTTGACCGCGCCACCGTTGCGCTTGCGGGGTCACGTCGGGTCACCCGTAACGCCGATTGCGACCGTATGAAGAGGCTGCCGTTCGTCGTCGGGATCGCGGTGGCGAGCGTCGGCGCCCTCCCGGCCGTCGCCGCCGACCCCGGACCGATCGTCGTGTTCGCGGCCGCATCGCTGCGTGAGGCGTTCGAAGCGGCGGCGCCGGAATTCACCAAGCGGACCGGTGTCGCCGTGAGCTTTTCGTTCGGCGGCTCCGATACGCTCGTGACGCAACTCAAGCAGGGCGCGCCCGCCGACGTGTTTGCGTCGGCGAACGAGGCGCAGATGAAGATCGCCGCCGGTGCCGGCCTGCTCGCAACTGCCCCGCGGACGTTCGCGCGAAATCGCCTCGTCGTCATCGTTCCGAAGGAGAACCCGGCGAAGATCTCCGAGCTCGCCGACCTCGCGAAGCCGGGCGTAAAAGTCGTTCTGGCCGCGTCCAGCGTGCCGGTCGGGACCTATGCGCGCACGGCGTTTCGGAAGCTGAACGGGCAGACCGGATACCCGGCCGATTTTGGCGGTCTGGTCGAGCGGAACGTCGTGTCGAACGAGCTCGACGTCAAAGCTGTCGCAACGAAGATTTCGCTCGGCGAGGGTGACGCCGGCGTTGTCTACGCGACCGACGTCACGCCGGCCGTCGCCGGTCGCGTGAAGACGATCGCGTTCCCGTCCGGCGCAGCACCGGATGCGATCTACCCGATCGCCCCGCTCAAGCATGCGCAGCCTGGGGCCGGCGCGCGTGCCTTCGTCGATTTCATGCTCTCGCCGGCCGGTCGGGTCTTTCTGAAAGCGCGGGGTTTCGCGTCGCCGTGACGCGGCACCGTCAGTTTGGCGTCATCGCCGGCTGCGCCCCGGCGCCGCGACCCACACTAGACCGAAGCCGACCGCTTTGGACGACCCGCCGCGGGGCGCAAGATTGACCTCATAGTCCAGATCGAGCGCGAGCCGGTTGCCGAGCGCGCGCTGGAGCGCAACGAACCCGCGACTGCCCGCCGGAAGAAGAGGTCCCTGGCGCGAGACGAGTGCGTCTTGCACGAGCAGCGTCGTCGCGCCGTCGAGTGCATAGGCGAGCGTGAAAGAGGGAGCGTAGACGAAAAACGTGCGGTTCGCACCGCTTGCATCCGGACCGACGGCAGTGCCGAAGACCTGGCTCGCGGCGAACGAAAGCCGCGGGCTCAGCGCGAGACCGAGATTCGCCGAGAGCGAGAATGTCGGGGCGCCCGCGGTGAACTCGCCGGTTCCCGTCGGCGGTGCATACGCTGCGCCGAGAGATCCTTGCGCAACGCCCGTGTCCAAGACGAGATACTTCGCGGCAAGGACGAGGTCGGTCGTGCCGCGGGCCACATCGAATGGCGTGGTTCCGGCGATCGCACGCGATTGATTCGCAGGCGGTGCGATGCCGAGCTCCAGGCGTTTTGCGATGCCGGCGCGGACGAACGTCAGCGGTCCGTCTGCGAGCGTGCTGCTACCGCCGGGTGACGTCGTGATTTGCCGCCGCAGCCCCGTCTCGACGACGATCTCATCGGGAAGGACGACGCACGGGGAGCCGCCCGTCGATGTCGTACGGCCGGTGCCGGGGCGATCGGCGAGCGCGACCGCGATGGGCATGCTGCACGGGGGAGGGCTCGCGTCGTCTGCAAGCGCCGAAGACGCCAGCACGAGGAGCATCGCGACCGCCGCCACACCCGTCGTGAGCGTGCCCGCGGGGAACGGTTTCGAATCCATGCGATCGTGAACAGCGATTGCCGCGCGTGCGAGCGGATGACCTCTTCGACTGGCCGAGCTTTCGGTCAGACGAGGCATGCGCGTTCTGTCACATGCGGCAGGCCCTCATCGGTCGGCGCCGGCCGTGCCGTCGCGCAGGGCCAGATAGATCGCGCTCAGGTCGTCGCCGCCGAATCGCTCCACCGCACGCGCCCACCGCGTGTCGATCGCGCTCAGCATCGGGAGCCGGCTGCGCTCCTCGCCCGCGGCGGAGAGCGCGAGGCGCACGTCCTTGTCGGCCCAACGGAGCGGAAACTCGGTTTCGGCCGTCTTGTTTTCGGCGATTTTCTTCATCTTTGCGAGCGCCCACGGCGGAACGAGGGGTCCGCCGGTCGCAAGCGACGCGAAGCGCTGCTGCTCGACGCCGAGAGTGTCGGCCAGGATCGCGATCTCGGCGACGCCTTCCATCATGATCGCGATCCAAGCGTTGAACAGCAGCTTCATGCGCGTCCCCGCTCCGGCCGCGCCGAGCCACTGCGTCGTACCGGCGGCATCGAAGAAGCGCTGGACGGCCGCCCCGGCGCGTTCGCGGTCACCCGAGGCGAGGATCAGGAGTTTTCCTTGCTCTGCGGCGGTCTTGCTGCCGGAGACAGGCGCATCGACGAACGTGACCTCGCTGCGCGTCGCGGCGAGACGCAGTGCGCGCTCCGTTCCCTCGACCCCGATCGTCGACATCTGCACCCAGCTCGCGCCCGGTCGCAGAGCGGCGAACGCGCCTGGCCTTCCATCACGCTCATCACTGCGTCCGCATCCGGAACCATCGTCACGACGACGTCCGCATCCGCGACGGCATCGGCCGCCGTCTCCGCTGCGCGGATTCCATCCGTTGCCAGCGCCGCCGCACGCTGCGGCGTGCGGTCCCAGCCTACCACGGCCAGTCCGCGGCGCGCCGCGGTGCCGGCGATCGCCGAGCCCATGATGCCGAGCCCGAGCATCGTCATCTTCACCGTCGTTTGATCGCTCATCGTTCATCCTTTCCTTGCGACGACGCCGCGGGGTGGATAGTAGCCGCCGTGCGCGACGGGCGCAGCGACGTCGCGGCCGTGAAACGTGCCGCCGTGGCTCGTGTAGATGGGGTGGACATGGATGTTCGGATAGACGCGCGCGCCGCCGACGTAGTGATAGCCCGCCTGTAGCTCGCTTCCGTGCCACCATCCGGGGGTGCCGAAGAAAAGTCCAAGGCTCGCCGTCGGACCATAGTAGGACCACGGGTGGCCTTCCCAATACGGAACGCCGCCGTAGAACGTGTACGGCGTGTCGACTTCGTTCGCCGCAACATACGAGCCCGCATTGTATCCCAGGATGCTGACGACCATCCCCGGCCAGCGCGTGATCCCGGTGGGGTTGATGATCGTTCCTTGATGCAGCTCGACGTCGTCGATGTACCCGCGGTTGTCGCGCACTCGCAGGCCGTAGGCACCGTCGAAGCTCACGATGCGGCCGTGGATGTTCTCTTCTCCGTCCGAGTACGGCGGGGACGCTTCAGCGTACGATGGGACGCCTTGCGCGAGAGCGCCGAGCGGAGCTGCCGCGGCGAGCGCAACGAGCGCTGCCGCGACGAACCTGTCGATCGTCATTTCAAAATCACCTTAAGCCCATATTCGCCGGATGAACCCGCGAAAATGATCTAAACGCAAATACGCCAGCGTCCAGTATACAGCCGATTTAACGTCACCGGTAAACTCTGCAGACTCGCCTAAACCCTGGTAAAGATAATACGCATCGCCGCCGGCGGTCAACATCGCGCGGGCCTGGGAAGAAAATGCGGTACATCGCTGCGCATCAAGGGCTTGAAAATCCGACAGTAAGGACTGTTCCTCTCGCCCGATCGTGTCGGGTTTGAATACGGCTGCAGCCGTCCAAAGAGCTGAAGAAAGAGAAGATCCACCGTTTGATTGGTCTTCGGCTGCAAGAGCATACCGTTCAAATTGACCGGCAAGTGGCACATGATTGAACGCGACTACGACGCCGACGCATATATCGAACGCGAGCCAGAGCAGAAGAATCTTTCGGTTAGGCTTCCAGGCTTTCAGCAACATCATCTTGAAAAGTCCACGGCGCAGTGAGCGCGGGGTGCTCTCCAGCAGCGATCTGGTGCAATTCGCCGCCAGCAGC
>OCZT010000197.1_pt1 | contig 57747 bp, 48 predicted proteins | sample 1539031 | NCBI WGS metagenome assembly OCZT01 (sample SAMEA3539308, study PRJEB22396) | soil metagenome | biome: tundra; feature: field; material: soil | place: USA | collected 2010-05 | depth 0.15 m
CAGGCCGTCGCCCAGCCGCCCGAAACCGCGCCCGCGCCCGCCGAACCCGAAGCCGAGCCCGAAGCCGCGCCCGCGCCCGCCGAACCGGCCGCACCGGTGGTCCCCTCGCGCAACGACCTGGCCGGACTCCACATCGTCGTGACGGCCGGCGGCACCGCTGAACCGATCGACCCCGTCCGCTTCGTCGGCAACCGTTCAACCGGAAAGATGGGAATCGCCGTCGCCGAAGACGCGCTAGACCGCGGCGCCGCCGTTACTCTGATCCTGGGCAATGTCACCGTGGAGCCCCCCGCCCGCGCCCGCATCGCTCGCGCCGAGACCGCCGCCGAGATGCAGGTTGCGCTGCAGGCGCTCACTCCACCGGAGGGGCCGCTCTTCGACGTCCTGGTTATGGCCGCCGCGGTCGCCGACTTCCGGCCCCGCTCCCCCGCCGATCAGAAGCTGGGGCGGTCGGGCGGAATGACGCTCGAGCTGGACGCCACGCCGGACCTGCTCGCCGAAGCCGCCGAACGTTCGGCTGCGGGCACCCGGGCCTCAGGCAAGCGCCCGCCCGTCCTCGTCGGCTTCGCGGCCGAGACCGGCTCCTTCGAACGCGTCGCCGAGAAGCTCCGCAATAAGGGCGTGGATCTGCTGGTCGCCAACGACGTCGCGGCACCCGGGTCCGGCTTTGGCGTGGACACCAACAAGGTCACGTTCTACTCGATCGACGCGGCTCCCGAGGAACTGCCGCTCATGACCAAGCGCGAAGTTGCCGAGTTGCTGCTGGATCGCGTCGTGATCCGCCTCCAGGCCATGGCCGCCGCGCAGGCCGCCGTCGGGGCGACCCCGGAGCAGGCGCCCGCGGAACCGGCAGGGCCGGCTTCATGAGCCAGGCACCCGCGCCTCACCAGGCCGCCCGCCTGACCATCTCCTCGATCGCCCGCATGTACGCGGACGGCGAGCGAATCGCGATGCTAACCGCCTACGACTACCCCACCGCCCGCATCCTGGATGAAGCCGGCATCCCGATGCTGCTCGTGGGTGACTCGCTGGGCCAGGTGATCCTCGGCTACGACAGCACCGTCCGCGTCACGATGACGGAGATCCTCCATCACACCAAGGCCGTGGTTCGTGGGACGAAGCGATCTCTGGTCGTGGCAGATATGCCGTTTCTCTCTTACGGCATCACGCCGGAAGCGAGCCTGGAGAATGCCGGGCTGCTGATGAGCGAAGGTGGCGCCGGAGCGGTGAAGCTCGAAGGCGGCGAGCGCAGCGCCCGAACAATCGAAACGATCGTGCGAGCCGGCATACCGGTCATGAGCCACATCGGCCTGACTCCGCAGTCGATCCACCAGCTCGGCGGACACCGAGTCCAGGGCAAGACGCCGGAAGCCGGCCGCCAGCTGCTGGCCGATGCGCTGGCAGTTCAACAGGCAGGGGCCTTTGCCATCGTCCTGGAACTGGTCCCGGAACAGCTCGCCGCAGCCATCACCAAGCGCCTGCGCATCCCGACAATTGGGATCGGGGCGGGCGCCGGCTGCTCGGGGCAGGTGCAAGTCCTGACGGACCTCCTGGGCATGAGCGCGGAGTTCACTCCCAAGCACGCCCGCCACTATACGGAACTCCATTCGATCATCACGTCGGCGGTGCAAGCCTATAAGTCGGACGTCATTGCGGGCGCCTTCCCCGGCCCGGCGGAAAGCAACAGCATCGACTCCGGCACACTGGACGAGATCCTGGGGCAGACGCAGTTCGATCGACCGGAGATGGTCGAGATCAGCGCCGGCATCCCGCTGGACCGAGACCTCTAGTCCTGTGGAGGGCACGCCGCTCCCACGAGTCCTCCGGACTCGGGACGAGTTGCGAGCCGCACTGGCGGAGGCGCCCCGCCCCCTCGGCCTCGTGCCCACGATGGGCGCGCTGCACGAAGGCCACGCGTCGCTCATCTGGCACGCACGTTCCTCCAACGAGACGGTGCTGGCGACGATCTTTGTGAACCCGCGCCAGTTCAACGAAGCCTCGGACTTCGAGAAGTACCCGCGCGACGAAACCGCGGACATACGGCTGGCCGGCGCTTCCGGCGCGGACCTCGTCTGGATCCCGACGGTCGAGGAGGTCTATCCGGCCGGCTTCCAGACTTCGGTGTCCGTTCGGGATCTGACTCAGCCGCTGGAGGGTGCGACGCGGCCGGGCCACTTCGAAGGCGTCACCACTGTCGTGGCTATCCTGTTGGGACTAACGGGCGCGGAGCACGCCTACTTTGGGCAGAAGGACGCCCAGCAGCTGCTCGTGGTCCGGCGAATGGCCGCGGATATGGGCATCGGCACGGAGATCGTGGCCTGCCCGATCGTGCGCGAGCCGGACGGATTGGCGATGAGCTCGCGCAATGTGCGGCTCTCGGCCGAGGAGCGGGCGGCCGCCCCGATCTTGCGGCGAGCGTTGCTGGCCGCCCGAGCGCGCTACGAAGAGGACTCGCGCGACGGGGCAGTGCTGCGCGACGCCATGAACGCGGTTCTGGCCACATCCCCGCTGGCCCAGCCGGAATACGTGAGCTGCGCGGACCCGGAGACTCTGCTGGAACTGGAGGCCTTCGAGGGCCCGGCGTTGCTGTCGATGGCCGTCCGTTTCGGGGCCGTACGCCTGATCGACAACGAGCCGCTGCCCTAACAGCTTCAGGGGTGTAGGTCGCCGCGGCCAAGTCGCAGTTTTCTCTCTGTCGTGAACGTGATTCGGCGACAGGGTGGCAAAGAAGGCCTTCAGGTTCCTATCCGCCGGCATCCGATCCGGATGAGTCGGCATCCGATCCCCAAAGCGCCCCGAAGCCACCGTTTCGAGCGTCCTTGCCGCCCCGCACCGCGATCGACAACTCCCCGACCCTAAGTTCTGTTCACACCAGAGAGAAACCTGCGAGATCACTGTCCTCGGGCCGTCGCGGCGGTCTTCGGAACCCAGGGAACCGCTGCGGTGTTTTCGACGTCTCCGCTACGAACAGCCGAGACCTCGGCCCAGACGCAAACCCGGAGGGTGGCCCCGTGAACGACAACAACACCAGCCCAGACGAAACAAGCACCGGCCCTGATTTCCCGGCGACCCCGGCCCCGGCACCCGGACAGTCGCCGATCCGCGCGGCGGCCACGTGTCTTGCGTGCCACAGCCGGATCGCCAAGAGCCTGGCCCTGATGGCCGCTGCGGTCGTCATCGGCGCCGCCTACATCGTGGGCGGTCCGCCCGCAGACGCCGGCCAGCCCAGCCCGACCAATGGAGTGATTTCGCCGGATCGCCTGGCCGCCTTAGCGACTGCCGGGGCGGCGGTAGACATGGGCGCCGCGCAGACCAAGTCATACGCCGGCACCGGAACAACTGTGGCCCCGGCCGCGGTCCCTGCCGTCCCTGGCGCCGTGGACCAGGCCGGCACCGACCAGAGCGCCGTCGTGGCCGCCGCGAATGCAAACCAGATCATCAAGACCGGCTCGCTGAGTCTCGAGGTGCCGAACATCGCCGACGCAATCAGCAAGTCGGAGGCCGCCATCTCCGGGCCCAACGGGCTGGGCGGCTCGGTCGACTCGTCTAATCAGGTCGGGACCGGGGACGAAGCCTCCGCCACGATCACCTTTAAGATCCCGGCCGCCAAGTGGGACGATGCCGTTACCGCGCTCGGCAACATCGGCGGCAAGGTCCTGTCACAGCAGACCGGAACCACCGACGTCGCCGCGGCCGTCGTGGACCTGAACGCCCGCATCGACAACCTCCAGAAGACCGAGGCTGCGCTGCAAGCAATCATGGCCAAGGCAACAGTGATCGCCGACGTGATCTCCGTGGAAAACCAACTCAGCCAGGTTCAGGGCCAGATCGAGGAACTGACCGCCGAGCGCGACAGCCTGAAGAATCAGGTGGCGATGAGCACACTCACGGTGTCCTTCCAGCTGCCGGCAAAGACGGTTACGACTCAGGCGGCACAGGATTGGACTCTCGGCAAGCAGATCGATGTCGCAGGTGCCGCGATGGTCCGAATCGGCCAGGGCCTGGCCACGATGACCGTCTGGCTGGTCGTGGTGATCCTGCCGGTCGGCCTCGTCATAGGGTTCCTGCTCGGCATCTTCTATGTGGTTCGGCGCATCGCTCGGCGCGGACGCCGTTCGGACGCGACTGCTCAGGCATAGCAAAGCGATCGGGCTCGGCCCGGCAGATCTGCTGGGGCGGTTGCCACTGCGGCAGCCGCCCTTTTCCTAACCCCGCGTCGCCGTTTTGCGTTCCACCAACTGGATCGCCTCGCGCAGCCGGCTGACCGTTTCCGCCTCGATTGCATCCGGGCCGAGGTAAGGGCCAAGCCGCTCCAGGATATCCACCACCAGGCCGAAGAAGACGCTCGCATCGGCCAGGAAGAACTGCGGTTCGTTGTTGTAGCGGACGAGCGTCAGCCGGCCCTGCAGAACCTGCCGCTCGTCCGCATGCGAGATCTGAGTCGAGAAGTTGTGGCCCTGGATGCCGTCCGGGTTGTTCAAGTAATTGAGCGCGTTGTCGATCGCGAGGCCAAAACGGGCCCGCCAGGCAACCATCCGCTCCTGAACTTCGGGCGGGATTCTCACTTCGGCGGTCTCGTCGAATACTTCCGGCGTGACCGTCAGCAGGCCGACCAGCGTGGCGCCGGCCCGCGCGCCCAGCATCACCTGGAGCGATCGTTCGAGCGTGAACACTTCTGAGTCGAACCGGGGACTGGTGATCACATCGGTCAGCAGATCCTCGACGTTGTCCAGCACGGCCGGTTCCGCCAGCGCGTTGGCAAGGTGGAGGGTCTCCTCCTTGAACAGGAACTTTTCTTCGTGGTCGAGCATGGTGCTCCTATCCCGAGCGGCTCCGGGTCCGCGATGCCAAATTCGCTCGGGTGGCAAGCGGCAGACGTCAGTGGCGGGATCGTAGCACTGGGGAGGGCGGGAGTGGCGTGGGAGTGGCGTGGGAGTGGCGACGCTCGCCGAATAGCCCATCGAGCCGCCCAACCCGCCCGTTTCCGTCTAACGACAGCCCAGTGAACATGTTGTCGAAACCGCGCGTGCGATTTCCACTCAACGACAGCCTGGCGGGCGTTAGGCAGATCATTCGGCCGGGGGAGCTCCATTGGGGCGGCTTGGCGCCGATTCTGGCGCCGATTATTCCCTTACGGACACATTCCGGGCCGGGGAGTCAGCCGATCTCCGCATCTTGTTCGTGGGACTGTCATTGGGCAGAAACCGAGCGGCCGCCACTGGCGATCAGTTCTCGTTCGCTCCGACGGCGAGCCAAAGCTTGCTTGGCTTGAGGCCCGGGATGCCCACGACGGCGCACTTCCAGGTCATCCGCATCGCCAGAGCCTTGACCTCGTCCAGGGTCACGTTCTGGTGGTAGCGACTGCCACCCTTGCCGGCCCACGGCTGAGGTTGTGCTGGACCCGGTACCCGGTGAAGGCCTCGACTTCGCCGTCGTCCATCTTCACGGGGAAGTGAACGGTCAGCTGCCGTTTGGATTCTCGCAGAACTTTGCGCAGTCCGGGAGAGAGGTCGAGGTGCTCGGCAGCAAGATCGAACTGCTGCTGGGCGACATCCCATGCGTTGATCGCCGCAACGATCTGCTCGGTCGCCATCGACCGGTAACCCTCCATGGCCGTTACCGTTCCCTTGGTGCGGACCGCCCCCGGGCCTCGAATACCGGCCCTGGCAGCGCCCACTCCTGACGGTTCCGACGATGTTACGGCGGCCTTCCGATTTGTACCCGGAGAGCAGCACCGCAGGTTCCACTCGCCGTCGAATATAGACCTCCTGCCAGGAGGCGCCACGACCCAATGTCATTGGCGCACGGGCTGATTGGCCTAACGATTACGTACTAGATCGCCTGACAACCAGATGAATCGATGGCTCGGCCGACAGACACCTCTATCCTTCGCGGGCACCGGGCGAGCGGCCTAACACCGCCCCTGGCGGTCCAAGAAGTGGCTGCACAAGCGGCCTAGTATTCCTCGCGAACCAGGATCGCCCCAAAGGCACCGGGCCCGATATGGGCGCCGATGACTGGCCCAAGGACGTGGGTCGTGACGATTGTCGGCGCCGGCCCAGGCATCTCCGCCAGAACGAGGTTCTTGAACGTCTCGATGTCCATCGGCGGCGAGTAGACCATGTGCAGCTCCAGGACCGGCCGGTCCGTCAGCAGCTCAATCATCCTGGCCGTGGCCTTGGATCGGGTGCGCGGCTGGTCCGTGATGACGGCCACCGTCTCCGCCATCGTCAGGATGGGCTTGATGGCGAGCAGACCGCCGATCGAGGCTTTGGCAACGCCGATGCGGCCGCCTTTGCGCAGGTACTCCAGCGTATCCAGGGCGCAATAAAGATCCAGGCGCTGAACCATCAGACCGAGCTTGGAGAAGATCTCCATCCCTGTGGCCCCGGCCTTCGCCATCTCCGCGCCATGCAGGGCCAGTGCTCCGACGCCGATGCTGGCGGTCTTGGAATCGATAAGGAAGACCTGCTTGGTGCCCAGCATCTCCTTGGCCATCTGGGCGTGTTTGACCGTGGACGAGAGGCCGGACGAGAGGCAGATGCACACAACCGAGTCATGCCCCTCGGCGAAGGCCTGCTCAAACGCCTGCTTGAACTGGCCGACGCTGGGTGCAGCCGTCAGGGCGAACGGGCAGTCCGAGGCCACCATCTTTTCCCAGAACTGATCGGGCGTCATCTCGTCGGGCGACAGGAAGCTCTGCTCGCCGAACGAAACGATGAGCGGGACCTGGCGGACACCTGACGCGGCGAGTTCCTCAGGTGTGAGGTCAGACCCTGAATCGGTGACGATGGCGACGGTCAACGCTTCTCCTTGAGTGCTGCCTCAGACTCTGGGTGCCGTCCCCCGTCGGCGAGGAGAAGGGTAGCGTGGATGGCGTCGCCCATCGTGGCGGGCATGCCGCTCCCGCCCGAACCCCCGGAGATGGCCCTCTCATGGATACGCAAGTTCGCCAGCGCTACGATCGCGATCAAGAGCAGACCCGCCGTCGCCACGATCAGGCCGTCGATGCCCTTCCATGTGGCCGCCACTCCGCCCAGGACCGCACCGATGACCTGCCCCAGCCCCAGGAAGACCGAATAGAGACCCATGATCGCGCTCCGATCTTCCTCAAAGCCCTCGCTGACATCGGCCAACAGCCCGAGCGCTGCCGGAGTGGCGCCGGAGAGCGCGAACAGGGCGGCCACGGCGACGACGCCAAGCGCCAGAAGTAGCGCCGTGGAGACTCCGCCGAAGTGGTTGATTGCCAGGATGTCCAGCGCCATCACGACGAAGGCGCACACCCCGATCAAGAGCAATGTGGTCCGCCGGAACCGCGCGTAGACCGACCCCCAGAACAGAATGCCGACGCCGAAGACGGCGGCCAGAACCGCAGTGCCGTCCCCGATCCTGGAAGGCTCGATGCCCTTCATCAGGAATTGGCTGGGATCCGAGATATTGCCTCTCAACAGCAAGGTCGCCTGGGTTGCCCACAGGCCGAGAATTGCGTTGATGGCCAGCCACGTCGGAGCGAAGAGCAGAACCTTGGGATTGGTCGCGATGTGCAGATAGCGCGTGACTGCGCCGCCGGTGGGCTTTCGAGTGGCCGGGGCAGCCTGCAGGTCCGCCTGGTTCTGTCGAGGAACCTCGTGAACTCCATATGCGTAGAGACCCAAGGCCGTGAGGTAGAAGAAACAGTTGATGAAGAAGGCCTCTCGACCGTAAGCCTCCCAGAGCCGGCCGGCGAGCATCGGGCCGACGGCGAGCATCCCCCCAAGAGACACCAACTCGAACAGCGAGACAACGCGGCCACGCAGCTTCTCGTCGTGGGCCGTCTCCGCGGCGATGAAGCCCAGGGTGGACGGGATCGATGCGGCGGTCGAGCTGCCCTCGAGAAGCCGTGTCACGAACAGGACGTGCAGGTGCGTTGTGAGACCGGTCATAAGGACGGCGATGCCGCCGAATATCGGCCCCAGCAGCATGATCACCTTGCGGCCGTACCTGTCCGCCAGAATGCCGAAGACCATCGCGCCCGTCAGTTCGGTGGCATAGAAACCACCGGTGAGGGCCGCGACCACGCCCGGGCCCGTGCCGTGTTTCTTGGTCAGGTCGTCCACAAGGTAAATCAGCATGAAGCCGGTCATCGCCGTGCTGACACGCAGCACGAACGTTCCCAGGAGCATGGACGCGATTGAGCGATTCATTGGCCGATAGCCTAGCGGTTGGCGGCCACCTTCGGCGCCCACCTGACGAACTACCGGCGGCGCCACAGGTACGGCCGAGCGTTGGCGGAGGTCTATACTCCGGCGACCCGATCGGTTTTGAGGCCGAGGCAAGCGCGGATAGCGCGGAGTGAAGCCGTGTCGTCGAACATCGCCCAGAGCTATCCCTACTCGAGCGAGAGCGAAGCAGAGCGATCTGCCACGGTTTCCCGCGTGGTAGCCGCTACCGAGGGCCTGGCGGACAAGGTCAAGGCGGAAGCACTGGCGATGACCACCGAAGACCGGTCATGGGTCTGGAAGTGCCCCACTCGCGGCTGCCCCGGCCTGCTCCACACAGCCGGCGTGGCTCGAACCGCACGGGCCGTCTATACGATCTGCGACACGTGCGCCAAAACATTCCAGCGCTAGGAATCGAAGCCCGATGACGGCCGACAACCCGTCGACGGGCGGGAACGCCTCCACGTCGCCGAGCTGGAGCGAACGTCTGCATTTCCACCGCGCCCGCGTGAGGGAGAGGGTTGCGGTTCCGCTCGCCACGGCCGTGGTCGGTCGGCCTACGCGACGCCGAGTAGGCGTCTTCCGGCGGGCAATCCGGCACGAGATCAGGCGCATCGAGGACCCGCGCCGGATCTTGATGATGCTCATCCTGGGCTTCGCGGGAGGTCTCGTGCTGGCCTGCCTGCTCGCCCGCGGCGAGACCGCAGGTGCCGACGCCCGCGCCTACTGGGCAGCCGGCCGCCTCTGGCTCAACGCCGGCGACCCCTACCATCCGTCGGGCCCATTCATGCCCTACGTCTACTCGCCGTGGATGCTGCCGCTCTTCGTCCCGTGGTCCACATTGCCCTGGGACGTGGCCTGGTTCGTGTGGCGCGGAGCAACCACGATCGGTCTGCTCTGGACCGTCCATTGGGCCTACAAACGCCGACCGATGACGACAGGAATCCTGCTCGTCCTGCTGGCCTTTCCGATGGCGGCCAACCTGGACACAGGAAACATCAATCTGCCGCTCACGCTGCTGATATTCGGGGCCCAATTCTCGGGGCCGGCAACCGCCGGTCTCCTGTGGATGGTCGCGACGATGATCAAGTGGGTACCTGTGGCGTTCCTGCCATTCATCGCTCCCAGAGGCAGGCTCTGGGGCATCGGCTGGCTCGCGCTGGGACTGGCGCTCACGGCCCTGACACTGCCGCAGACGCTGATCCAGATCCAGGTTCTCTTCTCGTTCCAGCGCCCTCTTCGCGTTGACTATCTTGTCTTCATCTGGGCCCTGGTGCCGTGGGCATATCGCCACCCCGAGGCCTTCTGCTGGCTGACGCCGACAACATGGCCGGGCGCAATTCGAACCTGGGCCGCCCAGGCGCGTCAGTGGCGTACGCACTGGCGCCTCAGTCCCGCCGGGACCCCTGAACTCCTGCGCCAATATCTTCGAACATGGTTTCGGAATTGGTTCGGCCTGGACGCCTGACCGGGCATTGATCCGCCGATGACACGTTCCGCCTGCGAGGCAAATCGCGCATCCACGGCGATAGAGTCCAGGATGGATCGACAGCCCCCGAGAGGCCTCGCTCAAGATGCCGACGACAGATCTCCTGCACGCCACATGGACGGCGACCGTCCTGGTGGCGGACGACGAGCCGGCAGCCAGAAGGCTACTTCGCCGCATCCTTGAACCGGCCGGATACAAAGTCCTGGAGGCAGCCACCGCCGCCCAGATTGCGAGACCGCTGCGCGCCTTCCAGGGACGGGAACCGGCCGTCCTTCATCACCACGAGCGGTTCGACGGCAGCGGCTATCCGCACGGCCTCAAAGGGGGCGCGATCGCGCTGGCAGCGCGCATTGTTGCCGTGGCGGACTCATTCGACGCAATGACTACGGACCGGCCGTTCAGACGCGCGCTCGCCCCTGGGGAGGCGTTTCAGCGCCTCGATGGCGGTCGCACCGAGCAGTGGGATCCGGACATCGTCGATGTGCTCCTGGCTGCCTACAACGGGACGGGCGCGGTCGAGGAGATCGCCGAGGGGTTGTAGCAGCGCCGGCGGGCGGGCTGAGATTCGGTCGCGCTGTCGGGAACCGGTGTCGGTCGGAAAATTGCCTGAGATATGATCCCCCGACCGATGAATGCCGTCAGCATCCTGGCCACCAGCCTCAGATCCCACGCCGTCCGGTCCGGGGTGGTCTTTGGGGCTCTTTCTGTGCTTCTGCTTCTCGCGCTGACCCGGGCTACGGTCGGTCCGAGCCTCGGTGCAGGCTCGGCCCAGTCGCCCCAGCCCACCACGCCACAGGCTCCCTCGGCGGTCGCGGCCGTCCCAACCGGCGCCCCTGATCCTGCAGCCACGCCCGCCCGTATGCCACCGCCGCCCCCGAACCTCACCGTTCCGGGGCAGAACCGCCAATCCGCAGTGCTGGCTCCAAGGCCGGGTTCTGAGTTCTACCACGGCGACCCGACTCGGAAAGAGATCTACATCACCATCGATGATTGCCAAAACTGGGACCGGGTCGATCAGGACCTGGAGGTGGCCCACGGCAAGGGCGTCCAGCTGACCTTCTTCCCCGCCGGCCGCTACATCGACGGCGCCGAGGCGGCGGCCGAGAAGGAACTTCAGAAGATGGTTGCCTACGGCGACGAGATTGACAACCACACGTATGCCCACACCTTTGTGGCCGACAACGCCACCGAACCGGTTCTCCAGGGCGACCTGGCCTCTCAACTAGCCGTGGTCAGAAATGCGCTGAAGGACCCCACGTATCGCGAATGGTTCCTTCGAACGCCCTACGGATCCGGAATGGACAACTCGAACTTGGTCACGGCAGCAGCCGGGGAAGCGCTGGCGGTGGTGAAGTGGTCCATCGACACCAAGGGCTACCAGGCCGGCTCCACTCTTCAGAGCATCCTGTACCAGGTGTTTGATAGGCCTTTCTTCAAGCCCGGCGCGATCATCCTGATGCACGACGACTACAACGACACGGAGGCCCTGCCGCTCATCATCAACGGCATCCGCGACCGAGGCTACGAAGTCGGCGGTCCCCTAAAGAACATCCTGATCAATGCCCCCGCGTCGTCTGCCATGAGTAGTGGAAGGGAGCTGGCCGCGGTGCCGGATCCCTTGGCGGCCGCGCCCTTCGCCGATATCGTCATGGGCCGCGAGGACCGGGCATTCGCCGACTGACATACGCGATCGCTAGTAGCTACTAGAAGCGCGGCCCACCGGATACTCGGCCCGGAGTCACCGGCCGAAGGGTGTGGCCTCGATATCCCGCCACAAAGCCGGCCTGCTCCAGGCATTCCCGCCATGGTGACGAAGCGAGCGGCTGACCGTCCACGCGGGTGACGACCAACTCCCGAAGGCGACCTTAACCGACAAGAGCCCGAAGTGCGGCGCAGGCCGCGAGAGCAACGTCCGGCGATTCGCCGGCGGGCAGCATCTACAGGGAGTGACCGCCTTTCGCCACCACGATCGAGGCGATCCAGGCACCATAGGAAAGCAGCCAGGGTCTTACCGCTGCCGGTGGGAGCGTGGATCAGGGTATGTTGGCCGGGGGCGATGCTGGCCCAACCATCCGCCCGAGCCGCGGTTGGAGCCGCGAACGCCGAACGAAACCACTCGGCCACCGAGGGCCGAATAGGGCCAGAGGGTCCTCGCTCTCAGAGCGCTTGCCGGTCGAATTCACCATAAGGCCGCCAGTATATTCACGGCACTAGGAATAGCCCATGCGTTCGAGATGACTCGATTCGCGCCCGAACAGGCCCCGGCGAGCCCGGTGCTAGACTGAATCGGAGGGGTCATCCAGACCTATTGCCCGAGGCCCGGGGCCTCGGAGCCAGTCGCCCGCCGCCGGCAGAAGGAGCCATCAAGTGACGATCCTTTCGCGCCCCGGGCTTCGCGCCGGGCTTCTCAGCGGGCCCAGCCGCCCTTCGGTTCGGCTCGCAATCGTCATCCTCGTAGCCGCGTACGCCGTCTCCGGCTGCGGCTCTACGTCGCCGGTGTCGTCGGCGGGCGCGTCGGCCACGCCGAGACCCAGCTCGTCGGGGATTTCGATCGGTTCCTTCAGTGAGACTGCAACCATGGCTTCGCGTTACTACCACACCGCGACGCTGCTCAACGATGGCCGGGTTCTCATGGCCGGCGGCTGCTGCAATGGGTCGACCGGCCTGGCCACGGCCGAGATCTTCGACCCCAGGACCAACAAGTTCACCGGCACGGGGCCCATGACCAACCCCCGATACAAGCACACCGCCACGGTCCTGGCCGACGGCCGCGTGCTCCTTGCCGGCGGGTTCAGCGACACCGGCCCCCTGGCCTCGGCCGAGCTGTACGACCCGAGAACCGGCACCTTCACCGCCACCGGCGCCATGGCCAAGGCTCGCTACTCCTTCACCGCAACCCTCCTACGCGAAGGCAAGGTGCTTATCGCCGGCGGGTACGGGGACACCGGGCCGCTCTCGTCTCTGGAGCTGTACAACCCGCTCACGGGCACGTTTAGCTCACTCGGACCGATGCTCGCGCCGCGCTACGCGCATACAGCGACGATGCTTCCGTCAGGTATGGTCTTCATCGTGGGCGGGTCGGGTGACACCTCGTCGGAGACCTACGACCCGGCCACCAGCAGCGTCTCGTGGAGCGGTTCGGCCAGCACCTCTCGAATGAACCAATCGGCCACCCTCCTGCCGGACGGCCGGATCTTCGTTGCGGGTGGCCGGATCCTCGGAGCCAGTGGCCTTACCGTCACCGAGATCTACGACCCCAAGAGCAACACCTTCAGCCCGGGCAATCCGATGACCGTCCACCGCGACGGCCAGAGCGCCACGCTGCTACAGAATGGCCTTGTCCTGATTGCCGGCGGCGGGGCCGATCCGTCATCGTCGGAGTTCTACGACCCCAAAACGGGCACATATCGCCCCGCCCCATCGATGCTGATCGGCCGCACAACGCACACCGCAACGCTGCTGAACGACGGCCGCGTGCTGATTGCCGGCGGTGCCGGAGACTACGGCTCCGTCACCCCGGCCGAGGTATACACGCCCTAGATTCGGGCGCTCCCGCGGCGAACTTCCGGGCACAAGAGAAGACGGCGAGCCGTGGGGCCCGCCGTCTTCGTGTGCAGGGAGGTATGTGGGACGAGGCCTCTCCCCGCGCTGAGGTTTCTGGAATTCCCTACCCGAGGGCGTACTTGACCACCGGGATCTTCTGCATGACCGGGACCTTGGCGACAACCGCGTCGAGGGCGTAGGCGCCGGCGCCCACGATGGCGATAGTCAGGGCCATGAGGCCGTACATGAACTGCTCGTTGAACGGGCCGTTGGCGAAGCTCCAGTTGGCCACGAAGAGCGACAGCATGAGGATTGTCCCCATAAGGCCGGCGAAGCGGGTCGCCAGACCGAGGATCAACGCGATGCCGATGGAGATCTCGCCGAATACGACAAGGGTATCGAGAACAGTCATGAGAGACGGGTTGCCAGCGATAGAAACCCAGAACCCATGAGTCGGGTTGATGATCGCCTTGGGGTCGCTATTCAGCCACGCACCGTTCGTAGCACCGATCAGGAAGCCCTTGGCTGTGAACGCCTTCGCCGCGAAGAACTTGTCGAAGCCCGCGAAGGCGAAGCCAAGACCCAGGCCTGCCCGGAGAAGGAAGATCCCACGATCCTTGCTTTCCACTTTTAGCTCCCTGCACCTTTCGCATAGGTCTTGCTCCCGGAGTTCCCGAGGGCCAAGCCCATGAAGTCGATGGATCGAATGTAGAGCGCATTACTGTTTGAGCAGTGTGCCGTTGGTCCCGAACGCAACGGGCCGTCCGGACTCTTGAACACTGGTTCAGTACGTGTTTGTTGTTTGGGGCAAGTTGATGCCACTGTTGGTGAATATGTAGCGCCGTGGTATGCGTTTATATGCCTCTGGTTCGCACGGCGGCGGGCGAAGATGCAGGCTAACTCTCGGCCGGCCGCTTCCCACGGCGAAAGGATCTGGATTTCATGCCCGCGCCTGGGATGAATCCGATCGCAAATTCCTATGAACTTGGCCCCGCCGAGTCGGCCCTAGCCGCGCCCCGCGACGGCAGGGACCCGCAGGCGGCCACGAAGAACTGCGATCCCCACGGCTATCTGGGCAACCACCACGACTCCACCGTTCATCACGAGTGCCACCGGTGTCCCCCACAACCCACCGAACCCGCCGGTCAGCCCATTGCCAAGCGGCGTGGAGCCGGCGAAGACGGTCGTGTAGACGCTCATCACGCGGCCGCGCAGCGGACCGGGGACGGTGATCTGGACCAGCGAGTTGGCGCTGGCGGCGGTGGCGATTGCGCCGGCACCGCAGAAGAAGACGGCTGCCAGAGCCAGGGGGAAATAGGACGTGCCGGCCAAGACGAGTTCGGCCACTCCAAGGACCAATCCGCCTCCTACGAGTATCCGCAGACGCGGCCTGGCCAGCGTCGCAACCGATAGAGCAGCCATGAGAGCGCCGGCGCCCATGGCCGCGTAGAGCAGCCCAAAGCCGTTTGGGCCGACATTCAGCACACCGGCGGCCAGGACCGGCAGGACGACGTTAAAATTCATCCCAAACGTCGAAACGAAGCCGATGACGACAATCGCCAGCAACACAATGGGCGTACGCCATACGTACTTCAGCCCCTCGCTCAGGTTCGCGCCAACCGCACCGATGGTTTTGGGCATCGCCAGGCGATCGGCCGGCATGAGCTCGGCGTCGCGCATCATAAGCAAACCGACAACCACGGCTCCGTAGCTCAGACCATTGAGAGTGAAGCACAGGGCGGTGCCGACGATGCCGATCAGAATGCCGGCCACGGCCGGCCCAATGATCCGAGCCCCGTTGAAGACAGCAGAGTTGAGAGCAACCGCGTTGGCAATGTCATCCCGACCGACCATCTCCACAACGAAGGACTGGCGAGTCGGCATGTCCACGGAGTTGACGAGGCCCAGCAAGAACGCCAGCAGAAAGATTTGCCAGACGACCACCACGTGGAAGTAAACGAGCCCTCCCAGCGCGAGGGCGAGCAGACCGGCGATGGTCTGGGTGGCGATGACTGTGGCCCGCTTGGGCCACAGGTCGGCGATAATCCCGCCGAACAGGCCCAGCACGAGAACCGGCATGAACTGCACGGCGCCCAGCAGGCCCAGATACAGGGGCGCCTGAGCGGTACCCACCAGGGTCAGCATCAGCCACGCCAGAGCCAGTGACTGCATCCACGTTCCGGTCACCGACACAAGCTGCCCGAAGAAGAAGAAGCGGAAGTTGCGGTGCCTGAGGGCACGCCCGGTCGCCCCAAGTCCGATCCGTCCGCTGATGGTCATTGAACGCCGCCCGGCAGGCCCACGTCGGCGGCCACTACGGCCTCGAACGAACGATGCTCACCTCGCATCAGGGACACGACGGCTCCCAGAACGCTGGCCACGACCCCTGCCAGGAAGGCCATATGCAGCGCGTTGATGAACGGCGTCATGCTGATTCCGCCGCCGCCGATCTGAGTGCCGGAGAAGACCGACACGAGCACCTTGGGATCCATGGACGCCGACACCAGGCCGATCGCCAGAGCGATCGAGATCACGAAGCCGGACTGCATCAGCATCATTCGAGTGCCCGCCCCAACGCCCCGCTTGTTCGGCGGCACGACGCCCATTACCGCGCTCGTGTTGGGCGAATTGAAGATGCCCGAGCCCGCACCCACGATGAGCTGCCACAGAGCCAGCTGCCAGTAGGGCGTGGCCACGTCAATCGTCATGAGCCCGGCCAGACCCAGGGCCGTAATCACCATTCCGCCGGTGGCAAGGGCCCGCGACCCGTACTTGTCGGCCAGCACGCCGCTGATCGGCGAAAGAACAACCAGGCCGATCGCCAGCGGCGCGAGCATGATCCCGGCCGTGACCGGATCCTCGCCTCGCGCTCCCTGGAGGTAAAACACGAGCAGGAACAGAACGCCGTTGCGGGCAATCGCATTGAGAAAGCCGGTCAGGTTGCCCATCGAGTAGAGGCGATCGCGGAATAGCGAGAGGTCCAGCAGCGGGGCGTGGTGATGCCACTCGACCCAGAGGAAGACGGGCGTCGCGATGAGGAATCCCAGGAACCCACCGATGACCCACCACTGCGTCCACCCGTAGATTCCGCCGAACGCCAGCGAAATCATTACGCCCATGAGGCCGATGAAATAGAGCACCGAGCCGAGCCAGTCGATCTCCACCTTGCGGTCGTGGGCAACCTGCTCGACCAGGATCAGGGCGGCCGCAGCAGCCCCAACGAGTCCGATCGGCACGTTGAACCAGAAGACCGTCCGCCAGCCGAAACCGGTCAGGATCCCGCCCAGGATGGGGCCCAGGATCGCGCCGGCGCCGATGACCATGGCGTTGATGCCCAGGGCTCGCCCCAGTTCGTTGCGCGGGAACGCGTCGGTGACCAGCGCTGTCGCGTTTGCCATCAGTAGCGCTCCGCCGACGCCCTGGACGAGGCGCCAGGCGATCAGCTGAGTGGCGTCAGGGGCGATGGCGCAGAGGATCGACGCCGCGGTGAAGATCACAAAGCCGAGCGTGTACGAACGCGCCCGGCCCACCATATCGGCCACGCGCCCCGCATTCAGCACGAGAACGGTCGCCACGAGCGTGTACCCGACGACGATCCAGAGCAGGCTGAAGATGTCCGTGTGCAGGTCGCGCAGGATGTCCGGCAGGGCGATGATCAGAGTCCCGCCCGTGAGCGACGCCATGAGCGCGCCGATACTGGTCACAAACAGGACCCACCAGCGATAGCTCGGGGCGGTGGGGTCAATACGGTCGCGAGTAAGTCTCAGCACGGCTCTGTCGATCCAATCTCTTCTATCTTCGCCATGGTCCGGGCGCGGCGGCCCTGAGCGTCGTCGACCATGGCCCGCAGCCGGCCGATCTTCCGCTCGAGGGTTTCTATCTGGCGGTCCAACCTAGAAGCACGCTCGCAAAGGAGCTGCTTACGCTCGGCCGGATCCGTGGTCGCGTGGAAAGCGACGTGGCCGCGCTCACGCGCCTCCTCGTCTTCAAGCAACTGAGCCACTTCCGCCAGGGAGAAGCCGGCGTCGTCGCGCAAGCCCTTGATGAAGCGCAGCCGCTCCAGATCCGAGTCGTCGAAGAGGCGGTAGTCCCCTTCCGACCTAGCCGCCGGGCGCAGCAAGCCCAGCTCCTCGTAGTAGCGGACAGAGCGTGGCGTCAATCCGACTTCGGCGGCGGCTTCCTGAATGCGCAACAAGCGGACCGGCTTTGGCTGCTTGTCCTTGGTGACGACCATGCCCAAATCCTAGTTCAACCTTACCGTTTACGTAAAAGTTGAGGTTGAGGTTGAGACCGGCGCAGATGCGCGATCTTCAAGCGGGGGCGCCTCGAGTGTCGGCCAGGCCGGCGGGCCATGCCGGCCGACGCGCGACTATCCAGACGGCAACCAGGACTTAAGGCACCAACGGAACTACGCCCGATTCCTCCCGGCCGAGTCGGAACAAGTCGAGTCTCCGGTGTTGAGTGACGGGGGGGGGTCGCCAAAGAGTAGCGAACGCCGGGCCACGCCAACGACGTGCTGGACAAACCATAAGCGCGGCACTTAGCTTTACCGCGTGAGCATTCGGTTGGTTGTCCCTGGAACTGCCGATGGGAGGCCGCCACTGGGAGGAGAACGGATGGCAACCACAACCAAGCCCGACGGCCGAAATGCCGCCTACTCGACGGAATACGAGCGCGCTCTCGCGGAGAACAAGCGCTACGCCTCCGGCCTCGACCGTTCGAAGCTGGGTATGCCGCCGGGCCGAAAGCTCGCCGTGATCGCCTGCATGGACGCTCGGCTCACGGTCGAAGACATCCTCGGCCTGCGGTCGGGCGACGCTCACATCATTCGCAACGCCGGCGGTCTCGCCACCGACGACGCGATCCGCTCCCTGGTCATCAGTCAGACGCTTCTCGGCACCGAGGAGATCATCGTCATCGAGCACACCGACTGCGGCATGCTCACCTTCAAGGACGATGCCGTCCGGCAGGAACTGACTGCCCGGACCGGCAAGAACGTAGACCTGCCTCTTCGGCCGTTCAGCGACCTGCGGGAGAACCTGCGGGCGCAGCTGGCCGAGCTTCGGGCGCATCCCTGGATCAAGGACTTCCCGATCCACGGGCTGATCTACGAAGTGGAGACGGGACTTCTTCTTCCGGTTGAATAGACGGCCGGAAGCGCTTTTCCTCCGCGGTCGATAAGCGATCGCGGACCCGAGCCGGGCGGCCGAAAGCCGACCGCCCCACACCGCTGTGCCACACTAGCTGTCACAGGTCCGGCCATACTTAAGGCATGGAAACCGCCCGGCTGGTCCCACTCCCGTCCACCTCTGGCCGCCACTCCGCCATCCGCGTCGAGGCGGACCGGCTCGTCATCGAGCACTTGGTGCTGGACGACCCGGCGCTGGCCGCGTTTGTGGCAGAAACCCCGGACGACGATCGCGCCATCCTCCTGGAGCGCGCCCTCCGGGTTGGGCTCACGGCCATCCAGAGCGTCGGCGTCACCATGAACGTCGATGCGGTCCGGTCGGAGTTCCAGGGGCTGCTGCGGCAGACGGAGGCCGCCAACGAGCGCGCCGCCACGGCCCTGGACACGATGCTCCGCCAGAACTTCGCGGACGGCGAGGGACGGCTTCCGCGCACGCTGGAGAAGTTCCTGGGCAACAAGGGTCAGCTGCAGAGCTTCGTGGACGATCTCTTCAACGAGGGCAAGCGGGACAGCGCCATCGGCCGCATGAAGGTCCTGCTCGGCAGCTACTTCGATGGCGACGCGTCGCGGCTGGCTCAGTTGCTGGATCCCACTCGCCTTGGCTCGCCGCTCCATCAGTTCCGCACGGAGATGGCGGAGGGGTTCAAGGTCATCGGCGAGAAGCTGGCGGCGTTGGAAGCGGCCGGTGCAGCGCGAGCTTCGGAGCGGGCGAAGGGCTCGGCCAAGGGCGGGGACTTCGAGGAAGCCGTCGAGGCGATGCTCGGCGAGCTGGCCCGCGGCTCAGGCGACCTCCTGGAGCGGACCGGTACGGAAACCGGCGCCATGATGAGTTCCAAGAAGGGCGACTTTGTCCTGACGCTCAACGCGGACGTCACGGCCGGTTGTGAACTGCGTGTCGTCATCGAGTGCAAGGACCGCTACGTCTCCGGCCGAGCCATGCGCGATGAGTTGCGCGAAGCCAAGTCAAACCGAGACGCGGCCGTGGGGCTGGTCGTATTCACCGCCGCCCACGCCCCGGCCGGCATCGCCCCGTTCGATGTCCGCGCCGGAGACGTCTACTGCGTCCAGGATCCGTTGGCCCCGGACCCGGCCACTCTCGAGGCCGCCGTCCGCCTGGCCCGGCTGCTCGCCCTCCAGACCCTCAAGGATCACGACGTGGAAGTGGACGCGGCGGCAGTCGCCGAAGCCCTCAAGGGCATCCGTGAGCAGCTGGAGACCCTCCGCGCGTTGAAGGTATCCCTCACCGCCATCGGCAGCAGCGCCAAAGAGGTCTATGCCGGCCTGGACAAGCTCCGCGACGGCATCCTGGCGCGGATCGTCGAGGCGGAGACGGAGCTCAGGAGGCGGTAGGTTGCCGGTCGCGCACTGGCGAAGAATCCTCCTGGCTCAGCTTCATCGCCAATCTCTGATGTGTGGCTAGCGGACCTGTAGTTGCCAGGCTGCACGGTGTTGGCGCTCAACTTCTGAATGCCTCGAGTGGCGAGGCTCTCAAACTAACCTTGCTCGACGGAGTACCTGTCCTGGGCCCTGCGTGCTGCGTCGATAGAAGTCGCGCTGCGTCGATAGAAGTCGCGCCGCGTCCATATCTCGGCGCGACCACTGAGCCAGATTCCGGTCGGGTCAGGTCCGCCCAAATAGCGCCGGCACCATCCCTCCAGCATCGAAAGCCGACACCGCGACTCGCAAACCATTGCTCGATGCCCGCCAACTCTTCCTGCTCAGTCATTGCTGCATTCTGCGCGTGCTGCACATGCTCCGTGCCACGATCGGCGCCGAACCAAGGACAGCGACGCTCGCCCCCGCTCCCCCTGCCGGAACGATTGGCCACTCCGCCGGAAACGACAATTCGCCGCGCCATGGTCGCCATTCGAGCCCCGAGACCAGCTCGCGGATAGAGGTGCCAAATGGCGCGTTCGACAAGGCGGCGCCCAAGCGGGCGGCAATCCCGGTCGCAGATGAAGCCGAGGAGGCCGTCCCAGTCTGGCGCCGCAAGTCGGCATAGGTTCGAGTCGGGCGCCGCAAGTCGGCATAGGTTCGAGTCGGCCCCCGCACACCCCCGCACACGAGGGTCGCGCCTCGACTAACCTATCGCCATGTCTGGACATCCGTGGCCGCTATTCGATCTGCGAATCCGCACACCTCGGCTCGAGATGCGCCTGCCGACCGACGACGATCTCCTCCAGCTCGCGGCCGCCGCCCGATCCGGGATCACCGATCCGGACCAGATCGTCTTCCAGGTTCCGTGGCATCACCTTCCCTCCCCCGCCTTTGAGCGCCAGTTCCTGCTGCATTGCTGGGGCGTGCGCGGCGCGTGGAGCCCCAAGCATTGGCAGCTTGGGTTAGCCGTGATCATCGACGGTTACGCCGTCGGCATGCAGGACATCATGGCCAAGGACTTCGCCATCACGCGCACCGTGAGTTCCGGCAGCTGGCTGGCCCGCGAGTACCACGGCCACGGCTACGGAACGGAGATGCGCGGCGGGATGATTGCTCTCGCTTTTGACGGCCTGGGCGCAGCAGTCGCCGAGTCCGGCTACTTCGTGGGCAACGGCCCGTCGGAGCGTGTCTCGGAGAAACTCGGCTACGTCCCTAACGGCGAGGAAGTCTTTGCCGTTGAGGGCAAACGCATGGTTGAGCGCAAGCTCCGCGTCACCAGAGATGAATGGAAGCGCGACATAGTCCCAGCAACCATCGAAGGCCTGGAGCCGTGCCTGAAACTCTTCGGGATTGGCGACCTGGGCCCGGAGGAATGGGCCACGTTCTAGCGGGAAGTTGAGGTCACATGACTGAACCGCGCACGATTGCCGGCCAGGCCGCCCTCTCGGCGATGCGGCCGTGGATGAAGCGGGCGCTCGGCCCAACCATCGTGGCCATCGAGAACGAGGCCGCGGCGCCGTACCTGGCGGCCCTGCGCGAGGCGGATGGATTGCTGGCGGAGCTGATTGCGGCGGACGGCTCGGCCGCAGATGCCACCCAAGATCTGGTGAAGCGGGCCGAGGCGGCGCACAAGCTCGCGGCGCCGCTCCTGGCCGAGAACCAGGCCGGGTAGATCCACCCCTACGACGGCAGCCCGATCCAGAGGGTGCTTTCACCGATTGCCAGGATCCCGGTCGGGCCAACTACCCATCGCACGTTCGCGTCGGTGCCGGCGCCGCCGTAGGGTGGCGTTACGCCGCTCTGCGCCAGATTGGCCAGCGTTCCGTCGTCGTTCACCATCGAAATGTCGGACACATTCCACGCGTTATTGGGGTTGGTGTGCGACGAACCGACGAGAATGCCGTGCCGCCCGTCGGTCAGGAGGCCAAACCGACTCAGGCCCGAGGGCTGTGCCAACGCTGTCGAGAGCTGTGCCGACGCTGTCCACGTTCGCCCGTCGTTGGTTATCCAGAGAGAGTCGCTTTGGTTTACGAACGCGATCACAGTCCGGTCGTTCACTCGGCAGACAGTCATCTGGATCGAGACCGCGGAGGTGGCGCCGGGGAGCTGGGATTTGGTCCAAGTCACGCCATCAGCCGACCACCAGACTGCCGGCATCAACTGCGGCGGCGTTGGCGTCGGCCGCACGGACGGGTCGTAGACCAGGCCGCCGCAACTCCGTGCACCAATGAGTTGCGTCGAGCCGGCCAGCACGTAGCCTCCAGAGATTGCCGTCCCGTCATCTATGCGGGAGTGCGCGAAAGTCGACGCGTTGAGGTTGACGGGCCGCCAGCTTTGGCCGTCGAGCGAAGTCCAGACTGCATGTCCGGTCTGGTCCGTGGCAACGAACCCGCTGGAGCCACCGGACACGTTCTCGATCGTGGCCTTGCCGAATGCCTTCTTCGTATCCACCTTCTGCCAGGCAATACCGTCGCGGGAGGTCCAAAGCGCTTCGATCCAGCCGGTTCCGCATGCGCCGGACTCTCCGACCGCCAGCAGTCCGGACGGTCCCTCGTAGACTTCGATGATCTTCAGATTGTCGCTGGCGATTTGTTGCTGCAAAACGTTTCCGCTGTGCCAGTGCACTCCGTCGCTCGAGTAAGTGGTAGCTATCGTCGCGGTGCCCTGGAAGTAGGTGTCCGGCGGAGTCACGACCTGCGTCAAGAGGCTGACGTATCCCCGGCTCCAGCCCGCGACAATGTCCGCCGAGTCGAGGGTCCCGACGCTGATGCTGGGGGCGGGTGTCTGCAGGGCTACCATCGGGGAGGTCGACAACTCAGCCCATCGGATTCCCTTCCATGCTCCGTTGGGCGCAGCTGGCAGATTCTCCAGGTCCATGGTGGCGACCGGTGCGACGGAAGCCGCGCCGATCGTCGATGGAGCGGACGAGCCGAAGACCGGAGCCGCTGCGGATGAACGGCCGGCGGGCGATGTCGAAGGGGAAATGCTCGAGACTGGGCCCACGCAAGCCGCGACGACAAGGAGCATGGCCGCGGCGGCGGCCATGGCCGGCCGACTTCGCAATTCGCCCGGCTTCGATGACATCGCCCATCCCCTCATGAATTCCGCACAGCAGCCGGCGTGGCTGCCCTTGAATCGGCGATACCCTGACGCGCCGCGTCCAGATTTTGTTGTGCACGTGCCACGGGTTTTTCGCTTTCGCGGGAATCAAAGAGCCCGGCCGAAGCCGGGCTCTCTACTCAGTTGAAGTAACGCCGGTTATCGATCTCCGGCGCGGCGCCCCACGAGCCACCAGGCCATCGGGAAGATCCCGGCCGCGATGGCAAGCTTGATCGCGTCGCCAACGATGAACGGCGTGAAGCCGATGGCGATTGCGTCGGCCGGCGACTTGTGCAGTGAGACTGCCAGCCACGGAACGCCGATGGCGTAGATGACGACCTCGCCCAGGATCATGGCGCCGACGGCACCGCCGATGTGGCGATCCCAGCCGTTCTCTGCCAGCCAGCCAACAAGGGCCGCAGCGAAGAGGAAGCTGACGAGGTAGCCGCCGACCGGCGAGATGGTGGCGCCGCTAGCGCCGAAGCTGACAATCGTCCCAAGTCCGTGGGCCTGGTGGGCATAGATCGGCAGGAACAGCCCGAGGATCAGATACATCGCCACGGACATCAAGCCACGGCGCAAACCGAGAGCGCCGCCCACGACCAGAACGGACAGGGTCTGGCCGGTGATCGGGATCGGGTTGCCGGGGATGACGACGGCGATGTTGGCCGTCAGAGCGATGAACACCGCGCCGACGCAAATCAGGGCGATGTGGCGGAGCCGGGCGCTCATGCGCTCACCGACGCGGATCGGAACGAGGAAATCGCCGATCGTGATGCCGCGCTCGGCGGCAGGCAGGCGGTTCATGTGTCGAGTCGCAATCATTCTTCGGTAGTCCTCACTGAGGCGTTGCCGGGGCGCGGGCACGGCCATAACCCTTCTCCAAGTCTGGCAAGCCGGAGTGTAGCAAAGACGGCGTCACCGGCGAGCCGAAGCGCATGGACCGCGCTCTCGGTGAGATTACTCGTGTTGCAGAGCTCGAACGATCGAGAGACGACTCGCCAAGCCCGCGGGATAGATCGCGGCGATGATGCTGATCAGAATCCCAAAGCAGAACGCCAGCGCGATCGACACCCACGGCGGATCGAAGGCGAAGGCAAATCCGCCACTGGACCAGCCGACGAGCAAGATGCCTACGAGCAGTCCAACAGCCGCCCCGATGGCCGAGCCGACGATGCCGAGAATGCCCGCCTCGATGACGACCATGCCCCAAACCTGGCCGCTGGTCATGCCCGTTGCCCGCAGCACGCCGATCTCCCTGACTCGCTCCAGCACGCTCATAGAGAAGGTATTGACCATGCCCAGCCCGGCGACGAGGACCGCAATCAAGGCCAGTGCGTCGAGCAACCGGAATATGCGGTCCAGCGCATCGCCCACGGTTCCGGAGACACGGTTGAGCTGATTGGGCTCCAGCGTATATGAAAGCGCGTCTGCATCGACGGCGGGCCTGGCGCTTGCCTCCATGCCGGGCTGGTACCGTACGGCAAAGAAGTCCGCCCCTGTCACCCCGAACTTGGGCGCGTCCGCCCAGCCCATGAGCATCGCCTCCTGGGACTGGGCCGGGATGGAGCGCTGGACGATGCCGACGCACCGAAGCTTGGTTACGGTGGAACCGGTGGCGAACTCCAGGACGTCGTTGAGGTGGATGCCTGCCGGCCCCGCGACGGACTCGGGCACGATGACCGAGCCCTCCGTCCCAAGCGCGGTCAGCGCGGCCGTTCGGTCGCCGGCGACAAAGGTGAGCCGGCCATCCGCGAGATAGTCCGCCCCGACAATGGCCGCCGCCTCCTGGCGAACATTGGAAGTGCTGGGCCTGCCGTCGACCTGTGTGGTCATCCAATAGCCAACGGGGAAGAGCCCGATCGGCGAGACGGACTTCACGCCCGGCTTGGAAGCCAATTCGGCCTGGATCGGGTCCGTGGTGAGGACCGGCCGGATAGAGGTCAGCAGCTCGCTGCCGGGGATCGTCTCCGCGAGCCAGCTTGCGCCGATCTTGCGGACATCCTGCGCAGCCGTGCCCAGAGCCACGATCATGGCCACGCCGACCACCAGCGCGCCGGCAGTCAGCGCGGTCCGGCTCTTGTCGCGGGTCAGGGCGCTGCGGGCCAGCCGCTCCTCGTTGCGGAAGATGCGGAACGGAATGCCGCCGATACGGACCAGCGGCCCCAGCAGGCGCGGAACAAGAAGGACGGTCACAAGCAGTAGGCCATAGACGACGAGCGGCCCCCAGGTCCCCGATCCACCGGCGCTACTGAGCAAGCCGCCGCCCGCGCTACCCCCACCGCTGTTCGGCCACAAGGCCAGGGCGCCGACCGCAAGAACTGCAAATACCACGACCAGCCAGCGCAATCGCGCCGCGCCGGCCGCCGCGCCGGGAGGACCGCGGCGCAGTGCCTCGACCGGCGGAATACGACCCGCTCGCCAGGCCGGCTCGAGTGCGGCAGCGAGGGTAAGCAAGATCCCGACGAAGATGGTCATCGCGATCGAGCCTACCGAAATAGTCGGCGTGGCAAACGCAACAGGCCCGGACGACCTCACCGACGAGAGCGCCAGCGACGCCAGTCCGATTCCTCCGGCCACGCCGAAGACGGACCCGGCCACGCCCAGAGCGAGCGCCTGAAGAAGAATCAGGCCCATAACCTGCGAGCGAGTCGTCCCGGCCGCGCGCAAGAGACCTACCTCGCGGGTCAGTTCAGCGACGGTCATCGAGAGAGTGTTGAAGATCAGGAACGCGCCGGCGAAGAGCACCACGGCGGCGACGAGCAGCAGGGCGCCGCGGAAATCGGCCATCTCCGAGCGGAGAGTGTCGGCCAGATCCGCCGCCTTGGCCAGCAGATACGGCTGGGTCTTGAGGCCCTGTTCAAGCTGGCCGACGAGCTCATCCACGGACGTACCACGAGCTGCACCCAGATCCACTCGGGTAACGCCGGCCACGCCGAACAGCAACTGGGCAGCGGGCAAGGTGATGATGACCAGGCGTCCATCGGCCTCCGGCAGAGTCCCGTTGCCGACGACGATGCCGACGACTGTGTAGGCCTGCGGACCAACGTCGCGCGTACCGCTCAACGACACAGAGTCGCCCAGTCTGAGTCCTTCTTGATCGGCGAGGGCCTGGGTGATCAAAGCCGATTTGACGTCCGCGTCGGCCAGCAGATGGCCTCCGGTCAGCGGCATGTCGTGAAGCTTCGGCTCCAGGACCGGGTCGATGCCCAATACGGTCACCGGCGCCGGCAGCTTAGCCGTGGCGGTCTGGGTCAGGCTGACAGCCAGATAGGTCTTGCGCTCCAGCGCAGGCGCCCCAACCGAAACGCCGGCGATCTGCGAAATGGCTTGCAGGGTGGCTTTGGTAAGACCGCCTTCCTCGAGCGCGCTGACGCGCAGATCCGCTCGACCCATTTCGTCCGCGGCGGCTTTGCCCACTGCCGCGTCCACGGTTGCTCCGGCAGAAAGGGACGCGAACAACACGGCGACACCCAAAGCAATGCCGGCAGTTGTCAGGAAGGTGCGCAGCTTGCGCGCGCCGAGGCTTCGCCAGGCCAGTGACCGGAGGCGCCGCACGAGCTAGAGGCCCAGTTGAGCGAGTCGGGCGATCAACGGTCCAGCGTCGCGGTTGGTGCGGCGCCCCAGCTCGATTTCGTCCCTGATACGGCCGTCGCCGACGACGAGCACTCGATCGGCGTGGGCGGCGGCCCGGGCATCGTGGGTCACCAGAACGATCGTCTGGCCCATCTCATCGCAAGAGCGCCACAGTTCGTCGAGGATTTCGCCGCCGGTGGCATAGTCGAGGTTGCCGGTAGGTTCGTCCGCAAGCAGGATCGCCGGGCGTCCGACGAGGGCACGCGCCAAGGCCACGCGCTGCTGCTCGCCGGCCGAGAGCTGATCCGGCCGGTTCTTCTCGCGGCCCTTGAGGTCCACCAGTTCCAAAACGGCGGTGATCCGGGCCGCCGCCTCGCCTCGTCGCGGGTCTACCCCGGCGATGGTGAACGGCAGGGCCACGTTCTCGTAGACATCGAGCAACGGAATGAGATTGAAGAACTGGAAGACGAAGCCGGTCTTCTCGCGCCGCAGGCGTGTAGCCTGCGAGTCGCTCAGGTGGCTGATGACCTCGCCGTCGAGGACCACTTCGCCGCCCGTCGGGCGATCCAGCCCGCCGAGCAACTGGAGCAGAGTGCTCTTCCCGGAGCCGGAAGGGCCCATCAGGGCCACGAACTCTCCCCGCCTTACGCGCAGGGAAACCCCGCGCAACGCGTCCACATCGTGATTGCCGAGGCGATACCGCCTGGTGAGGTTGCGGGCCTCAAGGATCAGGCCGTTGCCGACGGGGCGGCCCGGGGCAGGCCCGGTCGGTCGGTTCGGGTAGGACGGTGAGGGCGACTGCTGCATTGCCACGAAGGCAGTGTAGCCAATCGGCGGCCCAATGGGAGGCTCCGTGCAGCCTCTCGAGGCAGGGTACGCACCGAAACTACGAACCGAAGAGACCGCCGAAGAGTGCGTTGAAGAACGACTCGATCGGGCCCTGGGAGACAGTCTGCTGGTGCACGCGCAGCGTTGTGGCCTGGCCCCGTAGCGGATCGGAGCCGTCGTCAATGGGAATGGGCGTGTTCGAAGCCTCGGCGCTTGGGGCCGAGCCACTCGCTCCCGGTGTACTCGATGACGACTGCGAGGGGCTCGCGGACGCCGAGGCCGTGCCGCTCGCCGATGGGGTCGCGCTCGGCTTCGTCGCGATCAGCGAACCGGTCGGCAGAGGCTCGTCCGTCACTTGCGGCTGACCTGTTCCCTGGGCCTTGAGAGTGGGGATCGGCGTCGAAGTGGGCGCCGGGGTCGGCTTGAGGGTCGGCCTGGGGGCCGCGGGCGTCGGAGTTGGCACGGGGGCCACGGGCGTCGGAGTGGCTACGGGCGTCGGGGTCGGCACGGGGGCCGCGGGCGTCGGAGTTGGCACGGGGGCCGGGGTCGGAGTTGCTACGGGGGCCGGGGTCGGCACGGAGATACCGCACGGAATGGAGAAAAGCACCGCGTAGAGCTTGCGGCCGCCCGCCGCCTGATACGCCCCAATGCCCAGATGCGCCCAGGTGCCCAGAATGTTGGCCCGGTGGCTGCTCGAGTTCATGAAGGCCGTTTCGATGCGGTTTGTGGCCACGCTTGCGTCGTACGTGCTTGAGGCGATGTTCTCGCCGGCGTAGGTGTAGCAGTAGCCATCCCGATCCATATAGTTGAAGACCATCAGGTTGTCGGGCGGAATCGTGTGCGAGAAGTAGTTTCGGTCGCCCATGTCCTTGGCTCGCCATTCTGCTTCCTTGTGCAGGTAGCTGTCGTTGACGAGGGCGTTGAGCCCGGCCGAGGCGCGGTCCTGATTGGTCAGTGAAAAGAGCAGCTGCTCATCATCGGCACTGAAGGCACCGGCGTCCCAGGCCATCGCGATGCCCGCGCTCGAGCCAAGTGCCACGAAGGCGAGGGCGAGGGCAATGCAGGCATTTCGCAGAGTGCTCAGCGAAATGCGCGGCGAGGATGCAGTGAGAGTGGTGAGGGCCAGCATTTTCGGCAATCTTCCCAACTAGCCTTTGATGCTTGAACCTTAGGCCGATAGTTACCTATCCGGTCCCGCCCTCTGGTCCCGCGAGCAACGGCAAGTGGTACCAGCCCGTCATGCGGATTGCTCAGGGTCTGCACCGGATTTCGGCCGTCCGACAGGCGCCGATGCTGATGCCGATGACGGGCTCCCCTACTCCAAATAGCCCGCAGCCGTTATACTCCCGGTCGCTCCAGTCCCGGCGCGTCCGCAAGGTACGCTGCGCCCCAGGGGCGGCGATGGTGGCCTTAGCTCAACAGGCAGAGCAGCGGATTGTGGATCCGCAGGTTACGGGTTCGACCCCCGTAGGCCACCCCAACTCTTCTCGTGAAGGACTCCACCGATTTGCCTCGTCAGACGGGGCGGTGGTAACCTGCCGAGGCCTCATCCGCCTGGGACTGCGCTCCCCGCAACGGAGACCAGCAGAATGCGCTACCTCCTAGCCTCGGCGCTAGCCTTCCCAGCCCGCGGCCTTCATCGCCTCACTTCGGGATCCCGATGGGCCCGCTTCGTGCAACCGACGCTTGTTGTCGGGGCGATCGCAATCCTTGTTGCAGGACTCCTCGTCGGCCTTCCGGCAAAACCCGTGACGGCCCAGAGCCACGACACGATCGTTCCCCTTGCGCCTCAGGCAAACGCACAGGGCCAGTCCAGCGCCCTTCCGCTGGATGTCCCGTTCCAGGTCCGGTTCACCAAACCAATGAACGCTGGCACTGTGGCGGCCGCCCTCAGAATCACCCCGGCCATCGATGTCAAGTACCTCTGGGATGCGACCGGCCAGGTCCTCTCGCTGGCCCCCAACCCACACTGGGAGCCATACACCCAATACGAAGTAGACATTTCCACGGGCGCAACGGACCAGGAGGGGCTGAACCTGGCCTCGCCGATTCGCTCGTTCTTCCAATCCGGCTCGCCGACCTCGGGCACGATCAGCGCCACGAAGGTTGTGGGCACTCGGGCCGCACCCACGACAGCCTTCCAGATCACGTTCACCCGGCCGGTCAAGCTGGCCACAATCATCCTGCTCTTGGGCATCAGCCCCCAGGTCGACGCTTTGATCGCGGGTGACGATCCAACGGACGCGGCCTCGCAGATCTTCACTTTGACTCCCCGCAAAGCGCTGAACGCCGACAGAACCTACCAGGTCAACATGACGGACGGCGGCACAGATGCCTCAGGTTCACCTTTGCGCTCGATCCCGCAATTCACCATCAAGACTCTCGCCAACCCGGCAGCCAAGTTCACGCCACAGGACGGCGCCGTCACGTATGACACGAACCAGCCGATCTCTATCGCATTCTCCGAAGCGATGGACCAGAAGTCCGCCGCCGCAGCCCTATCTGTCCAGGCGAACGGCCGAACTGTCGCCGGTTCGACCTACTGGACCGACGACGGCCTGACCATGGTCTTCACCGCACAGCGATCCTTCTATGTAGGATCCAGGGTGACGATCACGATGGCCGCATCGGCTCGTTCTGCCGCCGGGATGCCGATGGCGGCGGCGGCGGGAGCCGCGTTCGTAGTTTCGACACCGAGATCGCGCACGGTCACCGGCGGAAGCTACATCCCCTACGGCACCGGCGGCGTCGGCACCGCGGACGCCAGGTGGCACTCGGCTGAGTTGTACTACCTCAGCCTCATGAATTGCACCCGCACCGGCGGCTGGGTCACGACCTCCGGCACGTGCTCGACCCAGACGAAGCACACCCTGCCGGCCAAGGGCCCGCTCGCCTACAGCGACGGTATCGCCACCAAGGTATCCCGGCCATACGCCAAGGCCATGGCAGATCGGGGAGTTCTAACCCACACCCTCGATGGCACAACCCCGCACGGCCGTCTCACCGCAGGCGGCTACCCCGGCGCCTCCTGGGGAGAGAACATCGCCTCCCCGGGCAACGCGGGTCAAGGCGGCATGATCTCCGTTGAGATCTTCTTCCAAAACGAATCCTGGTGCCGCTGCAACCACTACGCCAACATCATGAAGTCGAGCTTCGGCCATGTCGGTATCGGCGTCTGGGTCTCCAACAGCGTTCGGGTCGTGATCGACTTCTACAGCTGATAGACACCGCCCGCGGCCACCTATGACTCCACTGGAGATCGGGGCGATCTTCGCCGCCGGCATCGCCGCAGGCACGATCAACACCATCGTGGGCTCAGGGTCGTTGATCACATTCCCCACCCTACTCGCCTTTGGCTTCCGTCCGCTGGAGGCCAATGTGTCGAACACCGTCGGCCTTGTGCCTGGGTCGCTCAGCGGCGCCTTCGGCTATCGGCGGGAGCTTGTCGGTCAGAGGTCGCGAGCGGTTCGCCTGGGCGTCGCCTCGGGCACAGGCGGCCTCACCGGCGGGCTGCTTCTCCTGGCATTTCCCGGAGCCTTCGCCCAGATCGTGCCGGTGCTGATCGGCGTGGCCCTGGTCCTGGTGGCTGCCGGCCCCAGGCTTTCCAAAGCGCTGGCGAAGCACCGCACCACCGAGTCGCACCGATCCTGGCCACTGCTTGTCCTGTTCTATGCCACGGCCGTGTACGGCGGCTACTTTGGCGCCGGCATGGGAATCATCATGATCGCCCTACTCACGATCTTCGTGCCGGACGACGTCCAGCGCCTCAACGGCCTCAAGAACGTCCTGGCGGCCCTGATCAACGGCGTGGCCGCGATCCTCTTCATCTGCATTGCGCCCGTTCAGTGGAGCGTGGCGATGCTGATCGCAACAGGGTCCATCATCGGCGGCCAGATCGGCGCCCGTGTTGGGCGGAGGCTGCCCGCGTCGGCCCTCCGACTCACGATCATCGCCGTGGGCCTCGTGGCCGAGGTCCGGCTGCTTTTCGGCTAGTGTCCCGATCCGCTAATTCCTGGACGGTTCGTCTGGCACCGGCCGAGCCCGGCCGGCCGGCCGCGAGGCAACGGCGCCAACTTCTTCCGGATCGGGACACTAAGCCTCGGGCGGCTCGGCCCCGGTCTCGCCTGTGGCGACTGTTCCGCCGGTATCGCCGAGTTCGCCGGTCCCGATTGCACGCAACCCGATAGCGCCCGTCCCGATGTTCGCCCGGCCCGTGTCCGGCTGGGCCTGCGCCGGGCTGTTGGGCAGCCACACCCGGAAGCTCGCCCCGCCATTCGGGCGGCTGACCGCCCCGATCCGGCCACCGTGCTGATCGACGATCCACTTAGCAATAGCCAGCCCGAGGCCGGTGCCGCCGGCGGGCGCATCGTCCGCCCGCCAGAACCGCTCGAAGAGCCGCGGCAGATCCTCCGGCCTGATCCCATGCCCGTTGTCGTCGACCTGGAGGACGGCGGCATTCTCGGCCGGCCTGACACGGATCTCGACCGTGGATCCGGCCGGGCTATGCCTGATCGCGTTGTCGACAAGGATCGTCACCAGCTGGCGCAGCCGCAACGGATCGCCGAACAGCGGAGCCGGCAGCGGATCCAGAACGACCTTCACGCCACGCTCATTGCCGAGAGTCGCCAGCATCGATGCCGCCTCCGCGGCGATATCGCCCAGATCCACCGGGACGCGCTCAATCTCCACAACGCCCGAGTCCGTCCGGGCCAGCAGCAGCATGTCCTCCACGAGCGCGGTCATATGCCGGACCTCAGCCTCGATGTCGACGAGAGCCTCGCCCACGTCCTCAACTTTGCTGCGGCGGTTGCGTTTGAGATCCTCGACGCTAGCCCCAATCACCGTGAGCGGCGTCCGAAGCTCATGGCTGGCGTTGGCCGCGAATTCGCGCTGGCGCATTAGTGCGGCCTGGCGACGCACTATCGACTCGCGGATCGGTATGAGGGCGCGGCCGGCGTAGAGGTAGCCGGCGAGCAGCGAGGCAAGCAGTGCGAGCAGGCCGCCACCGAGAAGGACCAACCAAAGAATGCTGAGAAGCGCAACCTCACCGCTCCGGTTCTGAACGAGTTGGACCTTGTAGGAAACGTACGCGGTGTCGGGATACGGCATGCTCATAACGCGGCACGGAGTCCCATCTGGGAGCGTGATCTCGCGTACGTCTGGATCGCCTAGATCGCCGGTCGCGGAAACGGCCGCGAGGCTGCCCTGATCCGGCAATCCGGCCGGGAGGACGGGCATGCTTCGGCTATACGGAACGACCTGACCTTGAGGATCGATTATCAGCAGGAAGATGCCGGCCCTGGGACCAGTAAGCGAGTACCCGTATTCCTCGCCGGGCGTCACATGCAGACCCGCCGCCCGGTTGAGCTGCTCCAAACCCGCGCTCTTGATCCGGTCCGAAACGGTTAGATAGATCGCGCCCTCCAGCACGACCAGGATCACGAGCGTCACCAGGCCGCTTACGGCCATCAGGCGTAGGCGCGTCCGACGGACGAGCCGCAAGTCGTCTTCCTGAGATATCGCTCTTGGCGGATCTGCAGGGCCGTCTTGCGGGGCGCGCCCCAGCAACGGCCAGCGCACCGAGGGGCGCGGCATCCTCATCGATCAGACCTCACGCAATCGATAACCAACACCCCGCACAGTCTCGACGTAGCTCGCGGCATCGGCACCGAGCTTGTCTCGCAACAAGTGAATGTACGCCTCAACGGTATTGGGCGTCAGAGCCACGCCATAGGGCCAGGCGTAATCGAGCAGTTGATCACGCGAGAGGACCTGGCCGGGCCGGCGCAGCAGGCATTCCAGGATGGAAAACTCGCGCTGGCTGAGATCGATCGGCTTGCCGGAGATGGTTACCCGGCGCGTCGACTCGTCCAGTTCGATCGGGCCGGCCTTGAGGGCCGAGGTCTTGCGTGAAGGCGGGCGGCGACCCAAAGCCCGAAGCCGGGCCAGCAGCTCTTCGTACGCGAACGGCTTCACCAGATAGTCGTCCGCCCCGGCATCCAGGCCCTCGACTCGGTCGCTGACCGAATCGCGGGCGGTTAGCATAAGGATCGGAACGTTCGAGCCCTGCTTTCGCAGCGTCCGCGCTACGTCGAAACCCGACCTGTCCGGCAGGCCGACATCAAGGATTATGGCATCCAGCTCCAGGCCGGAGGTTGCGACCTCCAGCCCTTCCTCAGCCGTCAAGGCGGTTTCGACGACATGGCGGTCCTGGCTAAGGAGCCTCTTGAGAAGACGACTCAGTCGAGCATCGTCCTCGACGACGAGCAAGTGCACTCTTGACTCCTAGGGGTGCGTGATGATCACGTCCTGGGCATTCAGGGTACGACCACCCGAACTGCCAGGAGCCGGCGTTTCGGCGGCGGAGGCACCAGCCGCGATCTGAACGGTCACGCTGGAACCAACCTTCACGTCGCTCGAACTGGCCGACGTCGTGCCGTGGTATGTGGTTGTGCCTGTGAGATCGATCGTAACCGTGGCTCCGCTGGCCAACTGTACGGTCATCGTCGAGCCGTCGACCGACTGCACGGTGCCGCTCACGCCACCGGTGAGACCACCCGCGCCGCCGCGGCCCGCAAATGCCCCAACGTTGAAAGTCTGGCCCGGGGCCAACGATCCTCGCGCGCCGAACCCGCCGAACCCGCCGCGCCCACCGCTGGCCGCCGCATTTCCGGTGGAGCTCTGGCCCGTCACATGGCCGGCCGCAAACCCGACGCCACCGACGGCCACAAAGGCGGCCAGGAGAAGCAGGATCATCGTCGTCTTGTCCTGCTTGGGCGGCTTGGCCCGGGCGGGTCGCTCGACGAACGTTCGCTCACCTGCGGACCGCGTCCCCTTTGGAGTGACCGGATCTGCGTTACCCGGCTTGGAGGAAGATGTCATCTGGATACCTCTTTCACTCGAAGTGCATTACTACTCATATCGAAGGGCCACAACAGGATCGAGGCGCGCAGCCTGGCTGGCGGGCCAGACGCCGAACACGATCCCAACGAAGAGGCTGAAGACAACGGCGATCACTACGGTCACCGGACTGAAGATGAAGCCCCAGCCGGCATAGGTGCCGATGGCGAAGGACGCTACAACGCCGACTCCGATGCCGATGGCACCACCCGCCAGAGAGAGCGCCAGCGCCTCCACTAAGAACTGCGAGAGGATGTCGCGCCCTCGAGCGCCGATGGCCTTGCGAATACCGATCTCACGCGTCCTCTCACGCACCGAGACCAGCATGATGTTCATGATTCCGATGCCGCCGACGAGCAGCGAAATGGATGCGATACCGGCCAGGAGCAGGGTCAGGACGTCGCTTACTGAACCCACGGTGCCCAGCAATTGCGCCTGGGTCGTCAGCGAGAAGTCGTCCACGCCGTTGGTAATGCCGTGCCGCTGCTCCAGAGTCGACGTAATTTCTGCAGAAACGGCTGAGATCGAGTCCTGGCTCGTGGCACTCAGCCCGATCGCCGAGACGCTGTTGCTGCCGACAAACAGCTCGTGAGCAGTCGAGAGCGGTATCAGCACCACGTCATCCGCGGTAGCAGTGCCGCCCTTTGGTTGCATGATCCCGACCAATTCGAACGGCAGGCCGCCGACAAGAATGGTCGTCCCGATGGACGTATTCGTGAGGCCGAGGTTGTCCGCCGTTGTCGCGCCGATCACAGCCACTCGCAGGTTGTGGTCCACGGACGCAGGATTAAGGAACGCGCCGACCCACATCTGATAGGCGAAGACGGACACGTAGCCCGGCGTCGTGCCGATCACCCGAGCTGTTTCGTTCTGGCTGCCGACCACGACCAGCTTGTTTGTGGTCAGCTCCGGCGCGATGGCCTGAACGCCGTTCAGCGTACTCAGGGCGGCGGAGTCGTCGATTGTGAGCGTCGTGGCCGAACCGGCTGCGCCGCGCGTCGCACCGGTGCGCGTTGCTCCGGCACTGACGGTAATGAGATTCGTACCGAGTGATTGGAGACGATCGCTGATGCCCTTCGTGGCCCCTTGGGCCACGCTCACCAGGGCCACAACCGAGGCTACGCCGATGATCACGCCGAGCATGGTCAGCGCGGTCCGGAGCTTGCCGGTACTGAGGCGAGATAGGGCCAGGCCGATCATGTCCAGGGGCTTCATACCGGAACCCCCTGCACCAATTGGCCGTCGCGGAGGTGGACGGCTCGATCCGCGGAGGCCGCCACTTCCGTGTCGTGAGTGATCAGAACAATGGTGCGCCCCAAAGAGTGCAGATCCTTGAACAGATCCATGACCTCGGCGCCGGAGCGACTGTCGAGGTTGCCGGTCGGCTCGTCGGCCAGCAGTAGAGCCGGCTCCGTGACCAGCGCCCGGGCGATCCCAACTCGCTGCTGCTGCCCACCGGACAGTTCTGACGGAACATGGTTCAGCCGATCGCCCAGACCGAGCCGCTCCAGGGCCGCCTGAGCCCGCTGAAGCCGCTCCTTCTTGGGTACGCCCTGATACATCAGCGGCGTGGCCACGTTCTCCAGGGCGCTGGTCCGAGGCAGCAGGTTGTAGCTCTGGAACACGAAACCGATCGAGCGCGAGCGAACAAAGGCCAAGCCGTCGTCATCCAGTTCGTCAACCGGCTGACCGTCCAGGATGTACCGGCCGGACGTCGGCCGGTCCAGACAGCCCAGGATGTTCATCATCGTGGACTTGCCCGAGCCGGACGGCCCGACGATCGCCAGGAACTCGCCGCTGGCTACTTCCAGGGTCACGTCGACGAGGGCCGGAACCTGGACTTTGCCGGTGTCGTAGATGCGGCTGACGTCATCCAGGGTGATGATCGCCTCGGCCGGGTAGCTGCTCATCGCCCGAACCCACCGTTGACTCCGCCGCCGCCCGTAAGCGACTGGACGTTGACACCACCGCCTGTGGTCGTCGTTCCGGTTCGCGCCGCCGTAGTGCCGGTCACGACCGTCTGCCCCACCGAAAGCCCGGACTTGATTTCCGCCATGGATGTCGTGACCAACCCGACCGTCACATCGACAGACGTGGCGCTGCCGCTGGCGTTGAGGATGAGGACCGTGTAGCCGGCCGTTGCAGAACCCTGGAGCGCTGCGGCCGGAGCCCGCAGGACATTGTCAACAGAGGCCGTGGTCACCGTGACCGAAGCGCTCATACCGGCCAGGACGGTATCTGGCGGGCTCGTCAACGTGACGGTCACCGCGTACGTCGCGACGCTGCTGGAGCTGCCGGAAGACGAGGCGACCGGCACGATCTGGGTGAGAGTCCCCGGCACGGTCTGCTTGGCGCCCGTGATCGTGACCGATGCCGTCTGGCCCACTTTCAGGTTGGCGATGTCAGACTCGGAGAAGCTGGCTGTGGCGACCATCGGACCGATCGACTCTTCGACTGCGTAGCCGCTGGGGGCGTTGACGCCGGGAAGGATGTTCACAGCGATGATCAGGCCGTCGGCGGGCGCCATCAGAGTGGAGTCGGTGACTGCCAGCTGAGCGGTATTAACCGCGGCTTGGGCGGAGGCGACCTGGGCCTGGTCCGCCTGGACGGTTGCCGTAGGAGCAGGCGCGGTCTTGGACTGGTATGAGAGTTGAGCGGCCTGGTAGTTAAGGTCTGCGCTTGTGACCTGCTGGGCAGCCTGTTGATTGGATTGCGTGGCCTTTAGCTGAGCGTTGGCCAGGTTCTGCTGAGTCGTCTGGAGGGTGGCCGCGTCCTTGTCCAGCTGGGACTGCGCGGCATGGGCGGCCGTATCCGCGTCCAACTGGGTCTGTGCCGCCGTTACCGCCGCCTGATCCTGAGACAGAGTGAGGGCGTTCGAGGCAGCCGTGTTGTCCCGATTCGCGACGGTCTGCTGGTAGCTGTTCCAGGCCTGGCTGAGGCTGTTCTTGGCCTGAGCGGCCGTGACCGCGTCCGGGCCACCTTGATCCGTCGACAGCTTGGACTGAGCCGATGCGAGCGTCGCCTGCGCCGAGACCAGAGCAAGTTGAGCTGCCGTATCATCCGCCGCTGCGAGAACGGTGCCCTTGGTCACACGCTGCCCAACCGTCACGGAGACGGTCTTGACCGGCCACGTGATCGAGCCTGTACCGGAACTGCTGCTCGTGGATCCGCCGCCCCCTGAAGTGGTGGCGGCCGAACTTACGATGTCCGCTGTCAGACCGAACTTGAGTCCATAGACCGTGCTCGCCCCGACGGTGCCGTTGGCCACGGATTGGGCACTGACGGTCCCCTGCGTGACCGTTGAGGTCAAATACTTGGAACTCGGTGACCCGCCAAACACGGGCCCGACGATCGTTAGTGCCACCGCCCCGATCCCCACCAGGATCAGCCCAACGGCCGCCAGTCTCAGTTTCATGTTCGACTTGCCTCTCGAGTCTCGCCCGGCCCCGCCGGCGGCGACTCCGGGCTCGGGGCGATGACCCGAGGTATGGCGCATAACTCTGAATCTGCGCTGAAGTCCAATGCCCTGCGGCCGAACCGGCCCAGCCCGATGCGCGAGCGCGACCTACTTGCCGGCAGCCGCGATCAACTCCTTAGCCTGGTTGATCGGGATCGCAAAACCAACGCCGCGAGCGTCGGTGGCGGTTGCCGTCACGACTCCCACCACGGATCCGCCCGCGTCAATAAGCGGTCCACCGCTGTTGCCCGAGTTGATCGCCGCATCCGTCTGGATCATGCCCACCAGCAACTCGGGCGCTGTGGATGGCTGGGCGCTGACGGCGATCGTTCGGTTCAGGCCGGACACGATGCCGTGGGTGACTGAGTCAGTGTAGGTTCCCAGTGGACTGCCGATGGCAATGGCCAACTGCCCCACCTGTACCTTGCCAGAGTCCCCCAGCGTAACGGGCGTAAGCCCAACGGCGTTGACCCTGATGAGGGCAAGATCGTGCTTGGCATCCACGGAAACGAGGCTCGCCGGGAACTCGCTGGCGTCGTCGAAGATGACGGTCATGTCAGTGGCGCCCGCAACCACGTGATTGTTCGTGAGAATGAGTCCGTCCGGCGAGACGACGAAGCCGGATCCGGCACCGCTCGTGGGAACGGAGAAAGGCGTGACTCCCGTGGTTCCGATGGCCAGGATCGTGACAACGGACGGCCTCACTCTCCGGGCGACCATGACGATCGCCTCGGACTCCGTGAGGCTGGTAGCCCGATTTGCCGCCGGCACGGCGGCCGCGCTCGCCGCGACGCCAGTGGTGCCGACCGTCAGCGAGATAGCGACGTATGCGCCGACCGCGGACAGGGCCGCCGAACAAATGGCAGCCACGACCAAGAGAGGCAGGACTCGACGACGCACCCCGGCAGGCCTGTTCGGACGCGGGCGGCCACCGGCCGACACACTCGCCTCCGGAGCCTCCTCCGACTCGACCACTTCATTGCGCCCTTCCGAGCTCATGTGTCGCTCCACTGAGATTGGTGACCCAATGTACCGCGCATCGCAGGCGCGCGCGGCGCACCCGGACGCGGAAACCACCTGGGTGGCAAACAATCGGCGTAAACGTTTAGGTCAGAACGGCGGCGGGGCGGCGCGGATGCCCGCAGCCGTACTGCTAGATTCCCGCAATCGCCTCAACTGAACCAGGGAGCTTCGCCCAATATGGCAACAGTCACATTCGAGAACGTAAACAAGAGGTATGGCGACGTCGTCGCCGTTGACGACCTCAACCTGGACATCCGCGACGCGGAGTTCATGGTCCTCGTCGGCCCGTCCGGCTGCGGAAAGACCACGAGCCTGCGAATGATCGCCGGCCTCGAGGAGATCACCGACGGCACGCTGCGGATCGGCGACAGGATCATCAACGATGTCCCGCCGAAAGACCGCGACATCGCGATGGTCTTCCAGAGCTACGCGCTTTACCCGCACATGACCATCCGAGACAACCTGGCATTCGGTCTCAAGCTACGCCACGTCCCCAAGGTGCAGATTGACGCCCGAGTCAAGGAAGCGGCCGCCATCCTGGACCTCAGCCGCTATCTCGACCGGAAGCCGCGTGAGCTCTCCGGCGGCCAGCGCCAGCGCGTCGCCCTCGGGCGAGCCATCGTGCGCGAGCCGGAAGTCTTCCTCATGGACGAGCCGCTCTCCAACCTCGACGCCAAGCTGCGCGTCGAGACGCGAGCCAACATCCTCCGCCTGCACCAGCGCCTCAACACCACGTTCGTGTACGTGACCCATGACCAGATCGAGGCCATGACAATGGGCTCTCGCATCGCTGTCATGAACGAGGGTCGCCTCCAGCAGGTCGGTTCCCCGCAGGAGCTCTACGACCGACCGATCAACCGGTTCGTCGCAGGCTTCATCGGCAGCCCGTCGATGAACTTCGCCACCGTCGAAGTCGCCGGAGCCGGCGACAGCATCATGCTCGAAGGCTCGAGCATCACCGTTCCGCTCCCGCCGCAGTTCCGCGAGTCGATCGGCGCAACCGGTCGACAGCTGATCGTCGGCTTCCGCCCCGAGCACCTCGTGCTTGGTCCGGTTAGCGGCAAGACCGCCACCGTCAACGCCAAAGCAGAAGTCGTCGAGTACCTCGGCAACGAGGAACTCATCCACGCATCCGGCGCAGGCCGAGACATCGTGGCCATCGTCGACTCCTCCTACCGGGTTCGCCCGGGCGACATGCTCGAGCTTCGAATTCCGCTGGATCGCATCCAGCTCTTCGACCCGGACACGAACTTCGCCCTTCCGTTCGGACCTGTTACTGCCTGATTTTTCCGGTTCAGGGACCCAACGCCCCGGCGCCAGCCGGGGCGTTGGTCTTTAACCGTCAGGCGGGCGGCCGGCCCATTGCCAAAGCCAGGCTCGCCTGGCTCGTTGTCGCCTCCGCGCCTCACTCACGCGCCTTCAGGTGCGCTCGTTTCGGTGCTCGGCTCCGCCTTGCACTGGACTCGGCGGCCCGCCTGACGGGACTGAGGCGCTGGGCCTGTGCTGACCGCCATGGCGTTGCCGTCTGCGGTCCTCGCTTACGCAGCTTCTGGTGCGCGCGCTCCGGTCCTGCGGGCCGCCTTGGTCCCGGCCTCCGACCGCGCCGGCGGGCCCTGGGCTCTCGTTGGGAGTTGACCACCAGGGTCTCTTGCTTGTCGCCCCCGCGCCCCACTCACGCACCTTCAGGTGCGCGCGCCTAGGCCAAGCAAGCTATCGCTTGGCTCGTACTCGGCGGCCCGGTTGGCTCGGGGCTATCGTAGGGGTCGATTGCCAGACTCGAGTCACGGCAACTTTCCCCGGGATACTCGCCGGGGCGGTAGTAAGTGCGCCCTGCTCCCACCCCCGCCGCTGGGAGACGTTGGGCACGGATGTCGGCATCTAGCAATCGTATTTCGGGCAATCTGCCGGCGAATCGAGCCCGTGACCGGCACTCCAATGGTCCTGTGCGCGCGGGCCCGAGGCGTTCAAGCTCATGCCGAACTTGGCGCGCCACTTAGTACCGCCGTGGCCGGTATCCCGGAGAAGTCATGCGCGGAGTGGCGCGGAGTGGCGAGGTGGGCTTCGGTGGAACAGTCCGCTCCCCGGAACCTCCCCTATAGTTGGCTCATGATCGATTCGCCCGCTCGCATACGCCCCAATCGAACCCCGACCGGCAACCCGAGACTGGACGCGCTGGTTGCGGACCTTAGCGACGCCGACACCGCGCTGGAAGAGCGCGTAACGGCGCGCCACGCGTTACACCAGGGCCGCTACATGTCCTTCGAACAGGACCGAATAGTCACGAGCGACGGGTCGGAATCCACGCGAGACATCGTGGTCCACCCGGGCGCTGTAGTGATCGTGCCGCTTGATGCGGCGGGCAATCTGCTGCTGGTCACGCAGTACCGTCTGGCTTGCGGCGGGGCAATGCTGGAACTGCCGGCCGGTACGTTGGAAGTGGAAGACGGCATCACGGAAGATCCGCTCGGCGCCGCTCACCGCGAACTGGAGGAGGAGACGGGCTACCGCGCAGGAACCATGGAAAGGATCACGGGCTTCTGGACTGCGCCCGGTTTCTCCACCGAGTACCTGACGATGTACAAGGCCACTGATCTGCGACCGGCAGACGAAGGTCGCCTGAGCCCCGACGAAGACGAGAACCTGCGCCTCTTCCGTGTCTCCCTGCCCGACGCAATCGCCGCGATCGAAGCCGGAGTGATCGAAGACGCCAAGTCGGTGGCCGGCATTCTGCTGATAGCTCGACGGCTCGAGACGGTCGGCAAGTAAGTCGGCACCGACGGGATCTACTCCTTCTCAGCCTCGGCCTTTTCGAGGGCTCGGCGATACGTCTCGCTGGTTGGGTTCATGGCGGCGGCCAGGCGCAAATGCGTCCTGGCCTCCAGCGGCCGACCAAGGCGCGCAAAGCTCAGGCCAAGAGCGAAGTAGCCGTAGTGGGCCGAAGGATCCACCTCCAGCAACGCTTGGAACGTTTCGGCGGCCCGCGCCGGCTGGCTGCTGTTGAAGTAGGCGCGACCCAGCGCTTCCAGGATCGAGCTCTTGTTGGGCTCGAGGCGAGCGGCTCGTTCCAGTACAACGGCGGCCTGAGCGTTGTGGTGGTCATCCAGCAAGGCGCTGCCCCGCTGCAATAGATCGTAGGCAGACTCTTCAGGCTTGGCTTCCTCGATGTTTGAGGCCCTGGCGAGGACACTGTCCGACCCATTCTTGGCGGATGGTTCGAGCGACTTCCAGACCCCGGGCGAGGGTTCATCCTCAACACTGGCGGGCAGATCGCCGTCGGCGCGCAACCGGCCCCGAGCCGCGCGAGCCCAAGCCAGAGCCTTGCCGACACGGATCCCAACCGCGGCCTCGAACGTCCCCATCATCCCCGGCGCCGGCTTCACCTCGTCAGCCACAACGGTCTGTACTGCCGACGCTCCTGCTCTCTTGCTACCGCCCCGACTCCACCAGTACAGAACCGACAGCAACAGGATTCCCAGCAGGAAGCACAGGCCACCGAATATCCGCGCCTGGCCTGCGTTACCGGCGCTCTGCCAGGCGATTCGCGCCCTCGAGGCGAGGGCCATCGCCCGAGTTACGTCACCACCGGCGAAAGCCACTCGCGCGGCGGCCAGGTCGGCCTGGGGGTCCGAGCCGAGCAAGCCGAGTCCTCGCGCCGCGTCGATGCTGTCCGTCCGGGCGACTCGAGCCGCCGCCATTTCGCGCAGAACTGCCAACTCGTCGGCCGCCTCGGCGGTGGCATCCACCAGGCCGGAATGCTCGAAGGCGGTCCGGAGGTTAGGCGGTGGAGTCGTCTGCTCAGTGGCGGCCTGAGCCACGATCTGATCTCGCTGCGCGACTACTCCCCGGGCCTGGCTGATGAAGATTCCAGCCTGCTGGAATTGCCACATGTCCAGGGAGCGCCTGATCTCCGGCGGAAGATCCCAATCACCCGCCGCATCCTGGGCACTCGTGTAGGACGCGACCGCCATAGAACGCTGATCGAGCAAGGACTCCTGGCCCGGATCAACGACCCATTGGCGCCAGATGCCATCGAGCGAGAGATCGCTGGTCTGCTCGAGTAGATCCAGAATCCGCCGCCAGTCTGCCGGGCCACCCTCCAGGATCTCGGTGGCCGGCAAGTGCACTGGCTGGTACGCGGCCCTGTCCGATCGCGCCGCCGACCACACCGACCGCAGGTCCTCCTGGCCGACCTCGCCGGCAATCAGTTGCGCAACCTGGAGACTGGCGCCGTACAAGTAGGAATCCGTGGCCGAACTAGCCTGGCCGGCATTGACCCAATCGTTCAGCGGCACCGCAGCCTGGCGCATCCTGTCGGTCAACACCGGCGAGTGGTCCGGGAAACCAAGGCGATCCACGGCCTGCTGGGCGTAGTAGGAGGCGAAACCTTCATTGGCCCAGCGATCGCTCAACAGGTCGCCGTTGAACCACATATGGGCGGCTTCGTGGAGGATCACGAGCGGGTCCGCGAAATAGGAGACGAGAACCTGGCTGTTGGAGGCGTCATAGGATGCGCTGAAACCACCGATCTCCTCAGAGGCCGCCTCCTCGACAGTCAGGGTCGTGCCGATTGGATCGCCCAGGCCTATGAGGTCGCGCAGGATCGGATAGCCCTCGCGCAGCACCCGCTCAACCTGATCGGCCCAGCCGACGTCGTCCGCCCAGTAGCGAAGCGCCACGCGGAGCGGGCCGATGGTGATCGAGCGGACTCTGTAGGAGCCCGGCGGGACGGGCTGAACGGCCGTAAACCAGGCGTCGAGTGCCGTGGCGTCATCCAGGACACCCGAGGAGAACACGACTTCCCCCGATCCGTAGACGGCCCTTGTCAAACCGCCGTATTCCTCCTGGACGGCAAAGTCCGACGGGAACACGACGGTAACGGTGCTACCGGGCGTGTCCGGGCTGCCGAAGGCCTTGACCGGAAACGACATCAGGTTGCGCCCGATCCGAAGATCGCGGTCCGTGGAGCCGCCCTTGTCCACGAGGTCGAACTTGAGGTTGAAAGACATTGACTGTGCGGAGTAGAGCCGCTGCCCGAGGTCGACGAGCACGACGACGCCGAGGGACGAGGCCGCCTCAACTGACACCGGGAGCTGCAGGCCGCTATCGTCGGCCACGATGCCGGCCGAAGACGACGGCAGGGTCAGCTGGATCCGATCGTAGTAGTAGCGGCGGTTCGGGTCGTCGCCGGTGTGCGACGTGAGAGCCATCACGGCGAGGACGTGGACACGGCCGGCGGCCGGATCCGCTCGCCATGTCGAGTCCGAGGTGTAGCTCAGATTCGACTGCGCACCGGCCACGCTTGCGGGAGCGGCCACTCCCCAGATGGAACACAGGACCGCCAGGCCGAGGGCGCAGCCGAGCAACCCCCTGGTCGGACGAGGAACACGGAGATCCATGCGCCCTGGGCCGATCAGGCGCAAGGTGCGTCGTTCATACGCCGGCGCCCGAGCTGGACATACTTCTCAGCTGCCCTTGTCCCCGGCAGTGCGCCGACCACCGGAGCCGGGCCGGCCCCCGAGGTCACTCGTCGGGTCAATTGGATCGATATCCATCTCAACCGCATCCGGCGCGACCGCCGCCTCCGCAGCCTTGGCGCGAGTCCCGAGGCGCTGCCCGCGTTCACGCGGTCTCTCCACGGTTGAACCGCTCCGTACCACGCGGGAAACGAAGTCCGCCGCGCGAGCGCCTTCGCCCACCAGAACGTTTCGCCCGATGCGAACGCCCCTGGGTATCACTGCGCTCTTGCCCACAACCGTGATGCCGGTGTTGAGACGGCCCGGCTCGCGCCGGTTCACGACGTCGTAGTCCGTTCCTTCGCCGACGATGGCTCCGGGGCCGACGGCTACGTCCTTGTCCAGGATCGCGCGGTCCACCACGGCGCCCGGCCGGACGACGGAGTCGAAGAGGATGATCGAGTCGCGGACAACGGCACCCACGTCCACTACGACGCCAGGTGACAGCACGGAATTCACGACCGAGCCGTTGATCACACAGCCGTGGCTGATGAGACTTCTGTGAACCTGGGCCGTGGAGCCGATCTTGGCCGGAGCCCGCTCCTCGGATCGCGTGTGGATGACCCACTCGCGGTCGTAGAGGTCCAGTTCCGGAGCATCCGAGAGCAGAGCCAGGTTCGCTTCCCAGTACGTCTGGATCGTTCCCACGTCCTGCCAGTAGCCGTCGAAGCGGTAGCCGTAGACGCGAGCCCCGCCCTCGATCATGGCCGGGATGACGTTATGGCCGAAATCGGCGCGATCATCTGAGAGCCACTGGTGCAGGGCCCGCTTGGAGAACACGTAGACGCCCATGCTGGCCAGGTCCGATTTGGGCTGGCGCGGCTTCTCTTGAAACTCAACGATCCGGTCGTTGTCGTCCAGGGCGAGGATGCCCATCCGGGATGCGTCCGCCAGCGGCACTCGCCGAACCGCGATGGTCACGTCGGCGCGGTGGCGGCGGTGGGCGGCAACAAAGGGCTGGTAATCCATCTTGTAGATGTGGTCGCCGGCCAGAACCAGGACGGCATCACCGGGCGCTTGCTCGATGACGTTGAGGTTCTGCAGGACCGCGTCCGCCGTACCGCGGTACCACTCGGCGACTCGGCCGCGGGCGATATACGGCTGGAGCATCCGGACGCCGCCCTGATTGCGGTCCAGATCCCAGGGCCGGCCCATACCGATATGGTCGTTGAGGGAGCGGGGGTTGTACTGGGTCAGGACGACGACGTTGTCTATGTCCGAATTGACACAGTTGGAAAGCGTGAAATCGATGATGCGGTACTTGCCGCCAAAGGGCACGGCCGGCTTGGCCCGCAACGACGAAAGAATGGAGAGTCTCTCTCCTTCGCCGCCGGCGAGTATCACCGCCAGAGTTCGCTTCATTGTGCCCCCTGTCGATTCCTGCCATTGCCTGACCTGGCTGAGTCGATGCTAGCACCCTCAGACGGCCGCGACTGAGACCTTGCGGGGCTCGTCGTGAGTTGACCGAATGAGGAACCAAAAATGAGACCGAGGACACCTGCGCCGGGCATCGAGACCACTATAAGAACCGTCGAGGATTTACGAATGCGCCGTTCACGCGAACTGCCCAATGCAGATGGCAGCCGCTGGAATGACCAGTAGTGTTCTCCGTCCCCACTATAGTTTTCGCCGTGACCTGAGCCCCCACATATATACCCGCCGGTGCGTGGCCGGTCATGTGGGCATACCAGGTGACAATACTCGTCGAGTGCGCGACGATCACCAGCCAGGCCCTCGGAGCCGCGTCGTACGGGTTGTACCCGACGAAGACAACAACCCCGGGACCGGATGCGTAGATGGGGGTCAGGCAGGGAGCAACAACGTCGATGCCCTGATGGAAATGGGCACAGTTGCCGACGCGCGGCTCCGAATCAACGCCGGTGCAGCCGAAGTCCTGGCTGATGTAGCCGCCCATCGGCCATTGCAGCGAACCGCTGTACTGGGACGGGATCTTGGCGGTGGGCCCCATCTGCGCCACCAGCTCATCAACCTTGTTCGACAACTCGTCCATGGCCGCGCCGTTGGACTGGATCGCAGCGTCAAGCGAGACCTTGTTCTTGGCCAGCTTCGTCTCCGCAGCCTGCTGGTCGGCCAGCTGCTTATCCAGCTGCGCCTTCAGGTCAGCCAGCTGCTTCTCGGCCGCCGTTAGGCTGGCCTGGTCATCCGCCAGAGATTGCTGTTGGGCAGCCACCGCATCTTTGAGTTGCTCGTTGGCCGTGCTCGCCAACTGGACGGTCTGTTTGATTTCCGCCAGAGCCTGCTGATCCTCCCGGATCTGATCCGCCAGCGCCTTGTCCGCCTGAGAGAGTGCTCCGTAGTAGGAGGCGTCCGATAGAGCCTCGGTCAGCGAGTGGGCAGTCAGCAATTGCTGCAGGACGGGCGTCTGATCGGTCTCATAGGCCGCCACCAGACGAGCGACGAGGATCTGCTGGCGCACGTCCAATTCGCGCTGCCGGGCCTCCTGCTCGTTTGTGAGTTGGGCCTGCCTGGCATCGAGCAAGGACTGCTCAGCGGCGAGATTGTCGAAGTGGGCCTTCACGCCGGCCATCTGGCCGGTTAGCGAGGCTATATCCGACTCGGCTTGCGTTATCGAGATGCGGACATCTGAGAGGTTCTGGCTGGTAGCCGCGATCTGGCCCTTCAGAGCGGACTGCTGAGATGTGAGCGTGGCGAGTTGAGCCTTCTGGTCCGAGATGATCTTCTGCAGACGCTTCTGCTCGGCGACGGCATCGGAGAGCGCATCGGCCTTCACGGGAGCGGGAACGACCTGGAAGGCGATTCCGGGCGTCAGCAGAGCAACGCCGAGGAAGAGGCGGATGAGGCGCCCGGCCAGCCTCTTGCGGCTGGCGGCGCGGCGGTCGTTCGAGGCAGTCATCGTGCGAGCAAACTCCGTTGCGCGCGCTCCCGACGAGCACGTTATGCGGTTACGCCCGCCGGTTTGACGCCGTCCGTTGGAGGGGCACCGCCTCAGGACGACTCCGGCTACCAACGATGATACATCGACGCACGACATGGTGATCGGATGTTCCATCACCCCTAGTGAACCCGCTCCGTTAGCCCCTCTCTGGTGGGGTACGGTCGGTTGAGGTGCAGATGGAACCTGCCGCGCCAGACTGGGCGCAACAGGCTCCCCAATTCCGCGCTGAAGGGTGCTAGCCTCTCTCCGCGTACGTTTTCCGTAGCAAATTGTGCCGTCCGCATTATCTTCAGTTCGAGGTCGTTCCCCCGACCGTCGGTTCGGGGGCACGACGAGGAAAGAGGATCTCTGCATGCCGCTCTTTGGGCCTCCCGACATTCATCAGCTGGAAGCCAGGAGAGACGCTCAGGGCCTGATCAAGGCGCTGAGCTACAAGGACCCGGCCATTCGGATGGCTGCGGCAGAAGCGCTCGGGCCGTTGAAGGATCCGCTCGCGGTCGAGCCGCTCGTGGGGCGCCTCAAGGACGAGAACCCCGGCGTGCGCCGGGCCGCGGTTGTGGCGCTGGCAGCCCGGGGCGGTCATCGCGTCGTCGAGCCGCTTGTTGCCACTCTCGAGGACACCAACTTCGACGTGCGGGCCACCGCCGCCACGGCCGTCTACCGCCGCCTCATGACCGACGCGGACGCGGAGACTCGCCGGGCCACCGCCGCAGCACTGGGCCGCCTGCGCGTCGCCGATGCCGTGGCGCCGCTGGCCAAGGCAACGATGGACTCGGACGAGACAGTGCGTGTCGCGTCGATCAAGGCCCTCCAGGCCATCCGCGACTTGAGTGCAATCGTGCCGCTGATCATCGTGCTGGCCCACGAGCAGGTACGCCAGAAGTCCGGCGGAAGGTCCAGTCTGCCGGTCGAACGAGCCACCTCGCAGGCGCTGGACACCCTTTGCGATGAGCATGGCATCGAGGCCCTCCAGACCGCCATGCGGCACGAGGATGCGGGCGTCCGAGAGATCGCGGTTCGGCGCCTGGCCCGGATTCCATCACCTCTTGTCATCGAGCCGCTGATTGCAGTTCTTACCGACAAGTACCCGATCATCCGGCGGGCCGCCGCACGCGGACTCACCGAGCTCAAGTGGGCGCCCCCGGCCGACGAGGCGGGCGTCCACTACTGGGCCGCCCTGCGGGAATGGCGGCGCTGTGCCGAGTGCGGCGCAGTAGCCATCCCCGTGCTTGTGGCACATCTGGACACTGTGGACGCCCTGGAGCGGGCGGACATCATGGCCGCGCTCATCCAACTCAACTGGCAGCCGAAGGAGGCAAACGCCGCCGCAGCCCAGTATTGGGCCGCCCGTGGTCAATGGGACAAGTGCGTCGCCATCGGTGAACCGGCGGTCGATACCCTGGACGCAGTACTGCGCAGTGCACCGAAATGGCGGGACCGCGTCGCTGCCGCCGGAGTCCTGGCGGCAATGGACCAACCGCGAACCGCGCCCTTTACCCGTCTGGATCTGGTCCGACGAGCCATGGCCATCCTTGATGACCCGAACTACGGCGAGAGCCGGCGGGATCAACTCGAGACGCTCCTCGCGGATGAAGGTCAGTTCGACCGCGAGGAGCAGTCGGTGGAGTGGTGCACGTGCGGCTACCCGTCCGGCCGAGTTAGGACGGACGGGCTCTACGAGCCGATCACGGATCTACTCGGCTTCGAGAAGAACTCCGAGAGCGCCAGAACCTACTACTGCCCGAGCTGCGACACATACCGGACGACGGTGGCGGGCTAGCTGGCCGCTGGCAGAAGCGCCGCCCAGACCGCCCCGATGATCAGGAACGGCCCAAAGGGGATGTAGCTCTTCAGCGTGATTCGCCTGGTCGCGAGGAGCGTGACTATAACTACGCCGCTGAGCATCACTCCGACGAACACCCCCAGAACAATGCGCGTCAAGCCGATTAGCAGCCCCACGGCCGCCAGGAACTTGATATCGCCACCGCCGAACGCACCATCGCCGAAAGGGATGGAGGCTGCGAAGAGGAGCCCGGGTATGGCAACGGCGCCGAGGATCGCCATCCATGCCGGAGCCCGAGAAACGAGGGAGTCGCCGCCCCACACGAGAGCGGCCACTCCGAGCAGGATCAGCGGAAGGTTCACGACATCCGGCATCAGCTTCTGATCCAGGTCCGTGGCCATGAGTACAACGCAGGCCGAGAACATGACACCGAAGAGAAGCCGCTCAGCAGGGTCACCGAAACGCTGCGGAACTGCGGCCAGGGCCACGGCCGCAAATAGGGCCACGAAGATCGTCCGCCAGTCCACCTTGCGCACGCTGCCGTCTTCGTGGGCCGGCCAACGTGCAGACAGGCGATCGGCGGCCAGACCGCCGAAGAGCCCGGCCAGACAGAAGACGGGCACGAGCGGATCGATTCCGGCTAGAGACGACGGCATGCGGCCTCCGTGTTGACTGCGGTTCAGCGGCTCCGATTCGGCGGACCAGGACAGGTGCCTACTTGGCGCCCGCCAGCGCCAATTCCACGAGAGTGGCGTGACCTACGCCTGTGGCGCCGGACGGAGCATACGGGGTCTTGTTGTGGAAGTACGCGGTCCCTGCGATGTCCAGGTGGACCCACGGAACAGTGGCGAACTCACGCAGGAAGAGAGCACTCTTGACCAGACCGCCCTCCGGCGAGCCGGTGTTGGCGAAGTCCGCGTACCAGCTGTCCAGGTCCTTGCGGTATTCCTCGATCATCGGGAGCTGCCAGTAGCGCTCCCCTGCCCGCTCGCCGGCCGCCGCGACTGCGTCGTACCAGTCCTGAGGGTTGCCGAAGGCGCCGGTCACCTGGTCGCCCAGCGCCCGACCCACAGCACCGGTCAGCGTCGCGATATCCACCATGTGAGTGGCGCCGATCTTCTCTGCGTAGCACATCGCATCACCCAGGATCAGACGACCTTCTGCATCCGTGTTGATGATGTCGACGGTCTTGCCGTTCATCGCCTTGACGATGTCGCCGGGGCGGGCGGAATGCGAGCCGGGCATGTTCTCGACGGCTGGGGCGATGACCGTCAGCGGCGTGCCGGGGGCCAGCCGGGCGACGGTGGCGATGGCCGCGATCACGGTGCAGGCACCGGTCTTGTCCATCTTCATTTCTTCCATCAGGTTGGCCGGCTTGATGCTGATACCGCCCGAGTCGAAACAGACGCCTTTGCCGATCAGGGCCAGCCGGCGCCCGGCGGCATCCTTGGCCCCTTCCGGGCCGGATCGCATCACGATCATGCGCGGCGGATTGTCGCTGCCGGAGCCCACCGCCAGGAACATCCCCATACCGAGTTCCGTGGCCCGGGCAGGCTCGATAACGTCGATCGAGAGGCCGTACTTCTCCGCAATGGCGCGAGCTTCACCGGCAAGCACTTCCGGCGAGACGTCGTTGGCAGAGCGGTTATCCAGCCGCCGGGCCAGGTTGGCGCCCTCACCGATGATCGCGCCGCGTTCCGCTCCCTTCAAGAGAGCAGCCAGGTCAGCCCCCGGCGCAACCAGGATCAACTCATCCAGCGCCGGCGGCATGTTCTTGTAGTCGCCCCGGTAGATCGTCGCGGGCTCAAACTCGCCCTCCACGACGCCACGCGCCAGCAACTCCGCCGCGACGGCCGCGCCGCCGTCGATGCGTTCGCCCAGGTCGCCCATCCAGATCGCAAGCGTGCGAACGGTCCTGCCTGCGAGCCGCCGCTCCACGGTGGACCCGAGCCTGACGACAACCTGACGCGTAATCGTCTCGGCGTCTCCGGCGCACACCGCCATCAAACGTCCGGCGCGCAGCTCACCCGCCGAGGCCAGAACCGTTCCATAGCGATCGGCCTTGAGCTCCCCGAAGGCAGCCAACGCGGACAGCTCGCCGCCGGCACGCTTGTCCAACTCTGCGAGAGCGCCATCCAGAACGGGCTTCCCGACGAACGGAATCGCCAGCACATCTGCGGCAACGTCCCATGGCTGATCACCGACGACGCGCAACTTCATTACGATGCCCTCCGGCCGCGCGGCTCATTGGGGCGGCGCTGACCCATGTGTCGGAATTGGGCTGACTTGATATTGGAGGCTAAGTCTACCCAGTCGAGCCGGGCGCGCAGCCGCCGGTGATGGAGCCTATCTGCCGTAGACAACGCCCCCGGTAAGATCCGCCAGGGCATTGGCGAGAGCTCCCTTCGCCTGGTTTATGTTGGCTGTCTCCGACACCAGATTCCCGGCCATTTCGTACATCGCCACCTGGAGCGTTGAGGTGAAGTCGTCGGTCGTCTGAGGAAGCATGGCGTTGGCCTCGTTGACGGCCCGCAGAGCGGCCGTGACCTGGGAAGTCACCACTCCGTGGGAGTCGATCATCATCTGCCAGAGGAGGGCGAGAGCGCCGTCTACCTGGCCCATCCGTGCCAGCCACTTCGTCAGAGTCCCGACGTCGGTGGTGATCGCAAGCAGGCTGGAAGTTCGGGACGCGTCGGCGATTGCGGCAGAGGCGGTGCGGAGCTTGGTCAGTGCGTCTCCGTAGTTGCCTTGGGCCGCGGAACTTCTCGCTTCCTTGGCGCTGGCATCCCAATCCTCTATGTCATTCACCACGGTGATCGCGATGCGACTGCGATCGAACATCGACTGCCAGTTGTCATGCAGCGGGGCAACCGCAGAGATGGCCTGGCAGACCTCGAAATATCGATCGACCAGGGCCGGGCTATACGTCTTGATCAGGTCCGTGCGCAGTGACGAGCCCCATTGCGTGCATTGCAGCCTGCTGTTCAGATCCGCCGACCCGGCGTCGATGGCATTGACGTTGTTCCAGCCCTCGTCCCAGGCCTTCTGCAGCACCACCTGGTTGATCTGTGTCAGACCGCTGAGTGTGTTCATGCCCTGGTTGAAGAGCGAGTCGACGTCGTCACCGAGGCGGGCCAGGTCGCGAGTGGCGGCCGTCAGCTTGGCCGACAGAATCTGATCCTGGCTCCATGTCAATTCCGGCCGTGATCCGGTGGACGGTAAGTGATCTGCCGAAGCGACGATACCGGCGGACCCGAGGGCCAAAGCTGCGGCCAGGGCAAGCCAACCCAATCGCACCAGGCCGCGGCCGATGAAGTTTCGGAACCGGTCGCCAGAGCCAAGTTCGTAGTCGCCGTAGTCCAAGGCTTCGCCATCGAAATCGAAGGCGCTGCCGTGTCCCGTCAGATCGCTGTCTTCGATCGGGCGGAGGCTCGAGCCATAGGTTGGCCGGGGCGGCAGGCTTGGCGTCGTCATGGTTTCGGCGATGCTACACCGCCGACGCCCAACTTGAACCGTAGACGACGGCCCCAGGCCAAGATCGTGCATTTGGCGTAGGTATTACCCCTCAGTCGCCGCCGCGACCAACCGAAGCCACTGATAAGCGGGTCTCGGCACGCTTGTCGCCATTACCTGCCGCCATTACCCACAGTCTCTAGTCAGACCCTGCGGAGGGAATTACCGCCTTGGCTCGGCTGAAACTGGCATGGTCCCTGGGGGGACTGCGCGCCGGTGCCCGGCCCCGCGACTTACTGGGCCGCGTACAGCTACTGCTTTTAGCGTTTGCCCTGGCCAATCTGGTCGGGGCGATGGCCGTTGCGGCGACGTCATCAACTGACTTCCCGGCCCTCCACCTGGCCGGCCTGGTGTCGGTTCCCGTCCTGGCGGCCACCTGGATCTCCGTGTACCGGCACAGGGCCTTCAGCGTTGCCGACGATATCGCCACAATCGCCGCCGTTTGCATCTTCACGATGGCTATCGATGCGCGCTGGAGCGAATACGTCGTCGCCATCCTGACGGCAGCCGTATTCTTCGGCGCTTCCTTCGGCTCGATACGTCGAGTCCTCTTCCGGACAGCGCTGATGTCGGCCGTAGCCGTCGGCCAGGGCCTGACCGACGCGACTTCGCCAACCGTCGCGGCCGGATTCACCATCGGCTTCGCGGTCGTCGCCACCCTCATGCAGGGCATGGCCTCACACATTTCCCGATATGAAAAGGCGGCGCAGCAACAGCAGATCCTCGCCGCGACCGGACTGGATCTGGTAGCCGCAATCGACCTGCAGGCTATCGCCGCGGCCACCGTCGAAGGTGGTCTGACTCTTTGTGGCGGGATGGCCGGCATCCGCGTCACGCTGGCCGTCGCCGACGGAAAAGATTTGCCGGCCTCACGATATGCGGTTCTGGCATCTGCCGGGTTCCGATCCGACGAGATGTCCGGCGCAACAGTCGACGCGGGCAGACTTGCCCCGTCCGGCCAGGAATTGGCCGATCGACAGTTCACGTTGCGCGAGGCGCCGGACGCCGCCGACCGGACGGCCGGGACCGCGGGCCGCGGGCTCATTGGGACCGAAGTCGTGGTCACGCTTGTTCGCGTCGCCGCTGCGACCCGCGGAGTGCTGATCGCTGAAACTTCCAGCGCCGTTCCCGCAGACCTCTTCGCCGCCCTCCGCGCCCTGGCGACCCAGGCCTCGCTGGCAATCTCGCGAACCGACCTCCAGGACGACAACCTGGAGCGCGAGGGTTCGGAACGGTTCCAGGCGCTCATCCAAACCTCCACCGACGTCATCAGCATCATCAGCGCCCAGGGCACGCTTCTCTACCAATCCCCGTCCGTCCGCCAGATCTTCGGCTACGAAGCCGAGGGCTTGATCGGCCAGGAATTGTCGACTCTCGTGCACCCGGACGATGCAGGGCAGATGGCAGCCCAGGTTCGGGAAGTCGCATCGACCGCCGGCGCATCGATCGTCTGCGAATGCCGCCTGCACCACTTGGACGGATCCTGGCGGCACACGGAAACGCGGATTACCAACCTGCTCGACGTGCCGTCGGTCGGCGGCCTCGTTCTGAACACGAGAGACGTCACCGAGCGCCACACACTCGAGGCCGAACTCCGCCACCAGGCCTTCCACGACGCGCTAACCGGGCTCAGCAACAGGGCTCTGTTCGCCAACCGCGTCGAACACGCCCTGATTGCGGCCAAGCGCGACAACAGCACGATCGCGGTCCTCTACTGCGACCTCAACGGGCTCAAGCGAGTCAACGACAGCCTCGGTTACGACGCCGGCGACTCCGCCCTGCTCGTCGTCGCCGACCGCCTCCGCTCCTGCGTCCGCGGCCAGGACACGGTGGCGCGCATGGGCGGCAACGAGTTCGCAATCCTCCTTGACCGGCTCGGCTCGCCCGCCGACGCAACCATGGCCATGGAGCGAATCATGGCCCTGCTCCGCCAGCAGATCCAACTGCCCACGGCCCAGGTGGAACTGCAACCTCACATCGGTATCACCGTCACGATGTCCGGCGAGGGCACGGCCGAGGATCTGCTCCGCGACGCGGCCGTAGCCATGCACCAGGCCCGCCGTTACGAAGGCGGGTACGCGCTCTTCGATCCTGAAATGCACGCCGACGCGATCCGCCGCATAGAGGTGGAGCAGCAGCTGCGGGTAGCAATCGACCAGCAACAATTCCTCATGTACTACCAGCCCACGATCGACCTTCAGACCGGCCGGCTCACGGGCGTCGAGGCCCTGATCCGCTGGCAGCATCCGCGCCGCGGCATCGTCCCGCCGATGGAATTCATTCCTCTTGCCGAGGAAAGCGGTTTGATTGTTCCGATTGGCCAGTGGGCCATCCAGGAGTCATGCCGCCAGGTCCGCAAGTGGCAGAAGGAGATCCCGGCCGACGAGCCGATCACCCTTAGCGTGAACCTCTCGGCTCGCCAGCTGCGCCATCCCAACCTGGTGCGGGACGTCGCCAACGCCCTGGACGACTCCGGGCTGCCGCCCAGCCGCCTGATCCTGGAGATCACCGAGAGCGTCCTCATGATCGATACCACGGCGACCCTGAACCGCCTCTTCCAGCTCAAGTCGCTGGGAGTCCGGCTGGCGATCGACGACTTCGGGACCGGCTACTCGTCCTTCGCGTATCTGCGCCGCTTCCCGATCGACATCCTCAAGATCGACAAGTCGTTCGTGGACGGCGTCGCCACGGAGCCGACGGCCAGCGCTCTGGTAGACGCAATGATCCGGATCGGCAAGACACTCCGCCTGGAAACCGTCGCCGAGGGCATCGAACACATCGAGCAAGCCGACCGCCTCCGGGCGCTGCAATGCGACATCGGCCAGGGCTATCTGTTCTCCCGGCCACTTCCGAGCGACGCCATCACGACTTTCCTCAAGGAGCGCTCCGCCAACGGCGGGCAGGAGGCCGACGCGGCGTAGTCGGGCACGGCACCGGCGGGGCCGATCGCGAGCGCGAAGAGGCCCGGGAAAGTGCTTTCCGGCGTCAGCCCCGTAGGCGCGACTTCAGGGCCAGGACCCGGCCGCAGGCCTCATTGATCCGTGACTCGGCGATTTCGCCGCGATGGACGGCATCCAGGATTACCTGGACGGCCTCCGGGCCTCGGTCGTCGCTGTAGGGCACGATCCCGGACTCGTTGCAATAGAGGAGCATGTCTACGCCGGCGTTGACCGCGAGGATGGTCCCTCGCTCAAAGCCGTAGACGTCCCAGATCGCGAGCATCTCCAACGCATCCGAGATAACGACTCCGTTGTAGCCCATCTCCTTGCGCAGAAGCCCGTCGATGATCCTGGCGGAGAGGCAGCCCGGGAACTCCGGATCCAGCTCCGAATGGGTCACCCGAGTCGCGAGTACGGCGTCCAGGATGCCTTCGTTGATGAGATCTCGATAGGGATTCAACTCGGCCGAGGACCAGGCCTCGATCAATTCGCCGAGGCCCGGGGAATACGGCCGCAGCACGCCTCCCATCCCGGGGAAGTGCTTTGCTGCCGTCAGCACCCCGGCGTCACGATGGGCCAGGATGAACTGGCGGGCATGCGCGGCGACCCGGGCCGGGTCCGACGAGAAGCAGCTACGGCGGGCACTGACGGTGAGGTTCGCCGGGTTCAGCAAGTCCACGACCGGGGCCAGGTTCATATCTACGCCGATTTCGGCCAGCTGCAAGGCGATGCTGCCGGCCGCCGCCCGGGTGAACTCGAGATCATCCCGCGAACCCATCTCCGCTGCCGACGTGGTGGGCGCGAAGCCGTACTTCTCCTTGAGGCGGTGGTAGAAGCCGCCTTCGGCATCCACGGCCACAAGAACAGGGATCTCACTGGCGGCCTTGAGCGACGCCACAAGCTCCCGAACCTGGTCTCGAGACTGGATGTTCCGCACACCACCTGTTTCGGCATCCACGTCGTACAGAACGACGGAGCCGACCGTGCCATTCGCAATGTTGCGAATGGTGAGTTGGGCATCGAGCGCGTTTACACCGCGGAACCCAACCAGAACCATCTGGCCGATTCGATCCCGCAGTTTCCCAGGCATCGGGTAGGGGCCCGACGGCTGAACTAGTTCGGCGGGACGCGGAGCGGAAGCGTCCAATTCGACCCTCTCCGGAGGATACGGCACGTGCTCACAAGCTAGGGTGTGACGGCCCTGGACAGAAATGCTGACTTGCATTCTAGCGCGCCACATAACGCGAACGACGCAGAAAGTTGCGAGTTGACGACGAACCGGGCCAGGCGGCAATTAATCTGGTGCATTCAGGTTACACAAGGCCGAAACCCTGCTCGCCCCAGACGCTCAGAGGCTGACGGCCGCGCCCGAAATCCGGTCCAGCGCGGCAGATAGCTCGGCGGCGTCAGCGGCGATCTCCGTGGGCTGATCCTTGTCCGCGAGAGCCTCGACCTGAGCCCGCGTTGAGACACCGGTGAGCATCAATATGGAACGCGCTCCAACGGCGATGGCCGCCGGCAGATCTGTGACGAGGCTGTCGCCGATCATCACAGCGTCTCTGACATCCTTGCCGACGGCGTGGGCAGCCACTTCCAGCAGGAGCGGTCCCGGCTTGCCCAACGAAACCGGCGTGTGACCCGACGCGGTCTCGACGGCGGCGACGATCGAACCCGCGCCGGGCATGAGAGCCTTTTCCATCGGATAGATGGGATCGCGGTTGGGGGCGATGAAGCGGGCGCCCGATCTGATGGCGTCGGCGGCGCAGGCCAATCGGCCATAGGAGAACTCAAGATCCAGTCCGACGACGACGGCGTCCACCGGGCCGACTGCTGCGGCGGCGTCTCGGCCGTTGGCCAGCCAGCGATTGGCGGCGTCACCACCGAAGACGACTTCCATGCCGACATCCTGGATCTCGTGGACGAGGCCGGGCCCGCCGACGACCAGAACGCGCTTCGGCTGCGGTTTCAGGTCGCGCAGATAGAGCGCCGTCGCGCGCGCCGACGAGACGATCAAGTCCGGATCGCACGGCGCGCCCATACTCTCCAGGCGCGTGACGTAGTCGGTGCGGTACCACATCGAGTTGTTGGTCACGTACACGACGTCGTCGCCCAGTGCGGCGCGGGCCGAGAGAACGGCGGGAACGCCGGGCACAGGTTCGGCGCCGCGATAAACGACACCATCGAGGTCAACGAGAAGCAGCATGACCAGGATGCTAACTGACCGGCGCCCGGATCGCGGGCGGGTGGCGACGCCGGGCGTCGTGGCGACGCGCGGGCACGTGGCGACGCGCGGGCACGTGGCGACGCCGGAGTCAGCGCGCCCACTGAGCGGGCCCCATGCCTGACGACGCTAGAGTCCTCGAGGGCGTCGAGCGGCTGATCGTCGACGGCACCAACGTATTGC
>OCZT010000198.1_pt1 | contig 57626 bp, 49 predicted proteins | sample 1539031 | NCBI WGS metagenome assembly OCZT01 (sample SAMEA3539308, study PRJEB22396) | soil metagenome | biome: tundra; feature: field; material: soil | place: USA | collected 2010-05 | depth 0.15 m
CGCCGCCGCGGCGCCGGCGGGTCCCGCAGAGGAGAGGGCGACCACGAGCGGCAGCGCGAGGCCGGCCACGGCGGCGGCCAGGTAGCGGCGAGCGCGGCGGGACGGGCTGTACGAAATCTTCCTCACGAAGTCCTTAACGTCGTGGAAGGGCGAAACCCGTCGCGCCCTCGCCGGGAGGTTGGTCAGCGCGGCGCCGCGGGCTCCGCGGCGGCCGGCTCGTCGATCGATGGCAGGCGGCGCGCCCATCGGGGTGCCCACCAGTTCGCGCTGCCGAGCAGGCGCATCAGCGCCGGGACGACGATGGCACGCACCAGGGTGGCGTCGGCGAGCACGGCCACGGCCATGCCGATGCCGGTGGCCTTGATCGTCACCACGCGCGCCAGGCCGAAGGCGACGAAGACGCTGATCATGATCGCGGCCGCTCCGGTGATCAACCGGCCACTTCGCTCCAGGCCGTCGGCGACCGCCGTGCGGTTGTCGCCGGTGCGGCGCCACGCCTCCTGCATGCGGGTGAGCAGGAACACCTCGTAGTCCATGGACAGCCCGAAGACCACGCAGAAGAGCAGCACCGGCAGCGTCGGGTCGATGGCGCCGGCCGTGATGTTGAGCAGCCCTGACAGGTGGCCGTCCTGGAAGATCCAGACCATCGCCCCGAACGCGGCGCTCAGCGACAGCAGGTTCATCAGGACAGCCTTGACCGGCAGCAGCACGCTGCGCAGGAGGACGAAGAGGACGATGGCGGTGGTGACCATGGCGAATCCCACCGCCAGCGGTGTCTGGTGGACGATGAAATCGACGAAGTCGATGTCGAAGGCGGTGTCGCCGGTGACCAGCACGGTGGCTCCGTCAACCGCGTCCCGGGAGCGGATGGTGCGGACCACGTTGTGGGCCTCATCGCTGGCGGGCAGCGCCGGAGTCACCACGTCGAGGACGGCGATGCCGTGCCCGACCGTCCGGGTCACCACGTCGCGTGCGGCGGCGGACAGGGCGGCGGTCGAGCCACCGGCGTAGAGCTGCTGGTAGCCGGCCACGGACAGCGATGGGTCGATGTCCACGTAGCCGCGGACCGCAGCCACCCCGGGGATGCCGCGCAGGCGGCCGCTCAGCCCGCTGGCGATGGCGACGTTGTGCGGTGCCAGCGGCGAGCCGGTGGAGAACTGCACCACCACCTCGACGAGGTTCGATCCCTGGCTGGGAAAGGCCGCCGCCAGCAGCTCAGCACCGCGCCGCGCCTCGGCATCCGGTGGCAGCTGGGTGACGTCGGTGTTGGCGAGGTGGATGTGCAGGAAGGGCGAACCGGCGGCCAGCAGCACCGCCACAGTCGGCACCAGCAGCAGCACGGGCCGACGCATCACGCCGATCGCGATTCGATGCCACATTCCCTGGCCGAAGGGTCGCGGTCGAAGGATGGGAACCGAGAGGCGGTTGATCCGTGGCCCGAGCACCGAGAGCAGTGCGGGCAGGAACGTCAGCGCGAGCAGCACCGAGATCGCCACCACGATGGCGCCGCAGATCCCCATGGAGACCAGGAACGTGCCCCGGTAGAAGAGCATCGCGGACAGACCGATGGCGACGGTGAGCCCGCTGAAGGCGATCGCCCGCCCCGCCGTCCCCATGGCGATGGACACCGCCTCGGGCACGTCGCGGCCGCCGGCCAGCTCCTCGCGGAAACGACTGACGATGAACAGCGAGTAGTCGATGGCGATGCCCAACCCGATGAGGGTCACGATGTTCAGGGCAAACGTCGACACGTTGGTGGCGTGGGCGAGAGCCAGTGCGCCACCGACGCCACCGGTCACCGCCAGCAGGCCGATGGCGACGCACACCAGCGCACCGACCCCGGTGCCGAACACGATCAGCAGGAGTACCAGGGCCACCACGGCCGAGCCGACCTCGGCCTTCTGCAGGTCGGCGGCGAGCAGGCTGTCGAAGTCGTATGCGAGAGGCACGTCGCCGGTGGCCACGACACTGAGCTGCACGGGGGCGTGGACCTCGTCGCGCATCTCGCCGAACTGCTTGCGCGCAGTTGTGAAGTCGACGTTCAGCGAGACGATGGCGAGGATGAGGTGGCGGTCGGCCGACGTCATCTGCGCGGCCACCGCAGCTGGTGCAACGTATGGCGTCTCGATGCCCGCCACCCGGTGGTCGGCGGCCAGCGGCGCCAGTGCCCGGGCGACCTCCTGCCGGAAGCCGGCAGCCGAGGCATCCAGCCGCGGGTCACCGACGATGAGCGTGAAGCTCACCCCGCTCGTCGGCAGCTGGTCTCCCATCAGGGTGAAGGCGCGACCCGACTCGAAGTCGAAACTGTTGGCGTTCTGGGGCTCACCGCCGGTGGCGATGGCGATGATCGAGAGCACGAAGCCGACCAGCGAGAGCGCCAGCACGGCACGGCGGCGGGCGTACACGAAGCGTCCCCACCGATGCACGGCCCGAGTATATCGGCGCATTCGGTGCGGCCTGCACGCGCCCTGGCGGCCGATGCGAACGCCTGACGGCCGCTATCATCCGGCGTACGCGATGGATGAGGTGAGCGATCCCCACGACGACGGCGCCCCGCCACGGGGCGACGCCGAGTGGTTGCGATTCATGTGCCACGAGCTGCGCCAGCCGCTGGTGGTCGCGCTCGGCTACGTCTCGATGCTGGGCGAGGGCGCGTTCGGGGAACTCCCCGACGAGGCGCGCGCGATTCTCCCCACCGTGGCCGGCCGGCTCGAGGCCATGAACGTGATCATCGAGCGCATCGCCACGGACGACAACTAGGCGCCGGCCGGCGCCGATGTCGGCGGCCCACCACCGAAGCCGCCCCCGCCGCCGAAGCCGCCCCCGCGGCCGCCGCCGAAGCCGACCACCGTGCAGGTGCCGTTGGCCGTCGCCGGCTCGATGGTGAGCGCGGTGGCCGCGACCACGCCGCTCGAGTCCTTGGCACCCCGGGCGAGCAGGCAACTGTCCACGGTGAGGTCGGACGCTGAGGCGGTGTGCGACTCATTGACGGTGACCGTTGTCGGCACGGTCACGGTGGCGGTGGTCCCGCTCGCCGGCTGGACGGTGACCGACGTGCCGGTCACCGCCGTCACCAGGCCGCCGACAAAGGCGGCATTGGGGTTGGGTGTCGGCGCACCGGAGCGCGTCGGAGCCCCCGACGGCCGCGCCGGGAAGCTGCCCCCGCCGCCGGGTCGCGCGATGCTCGCGTTGGTGCACGCCCCGCTGACCGCCGCGGTCAGTCGCACGGAGGATGCGGTGACCGCGCCGGTGGCGTCCTTGATGCCGGTGATCACCACGCACGAACCGGTGACGATGTCGGCCGTGGGTCCCGTGCTCGTCTGGGTGATCGGTGTCGTGCTGGTGAACGTCACATTGACATCCCCATTGGTGGTGCTGAGGGTGAGTGTCATCCCGTTGATCTGCACCAGCTGGCCCGACGTACCGCCCCCGCCGAATCCACCGCGCTGGCCGGGTGTCGGGGTGGCCGAGGTGGCCGCCGTCGCGCTTCCACAACCCGCGATGAGCAGCGTCCCCGCGCAGAGCATCAGTCTGCGTGCATGGATCATGGTTTCTCTCCCGTGACGTGACGACCGATGTTCATTGCGAGCGCAGCGCCGTGATCGGCGCGAGCTTGGCGGCGCGCGCGGCTGGATAGACCCCGAAGATCAGACCCACGGCGGCCGCCACCGCGACGGCGACGATGACCGGGGCGGGGCGGATGTCGACTCCGATGGTGGTCACCCGCGGCACCACGACACCGACGACGAACGCGGTGATCACCCCCATCAGGCCCCCCACCACGCTGAGCGTCGAGGCCTCGATGAGGAACTGGCGGCGGATGTCGCGCGGGGTGGCGCCCAGCGCCTTGCGCAAACCGATCTCGCTGGTTCGCTCGGTGACCGTGACCAGCATGATGTTCATGACCCCGATGCCGCCGACAAGCAGCGAGATCGCCGCGATGCTGGCGAGCAGCAGGGTGAGCGTGGTGGTGACCGATTGCGCGGTGCTCAGGAACGAGCTCTGGTTCACGATGGTGAAATCAGCGCTCGCCGGAGTCTTGACGTGGTGCGTCTGCAGCAGCAGCTGGTCGGCCTCGGTGTAGGCCGACCCGATCGTCGCCGTGCTGGTGGAGGCGATCACGATGCGCTGAACCCTTCCCTGACCGGTCAGCAGATCCTGGTCGGTGGTGATGGGGATCAGCGCGAGGTCGTCCTGGTTGCTGAAGCCCGAGCTGCCGGTCGAGGTGAGCACGCCGATCACCGTGAAGGGGGTGCTGGCGATGTTCACCTGCGAGCCGACGCCGGCGCCCAGCGTCGCGGCCGTGGTCGAGCCCAGCACCACCACCAGCGAGTGCGTGGTGACGTTGGCGGCGCTGAAGAACCTGCCATCGCTGATCGTGCGCGAGTTGGCGGTGAGCCATCCCTCGCTGCTTCCCTCGACAGTGCTCGTGGAGTTCGACGCGCTGCTGACGATCGTCGCATTGGTCTGGTCCTCGGGAGCCACCGCGAGGATGTCGGGCAGGCCGGCCTGGTCCTGGAGCCCCTTGACGTCGGCCATGGTCAGCGTCGCGGCGCTGCCCGCGCCACCGCGGACCCCAGCCGACAGCGAGGTCCCACCCGTGATGGTGAGCTCGTTGGTCCCCAGCGACGCGATGCGGCTGTTGACCGAGTCCGATGACGCCTGGCCGATGCCCACCGTGGCGATGACCGCGGCGACTCCGAAGAGGATTCCCAGGGTGGTGAGGATCGAGCGCAGGCGATGGGCGGCGATGCCGCGCAGTCCGGTGTCGAAGGTGCGCAGCAGGCTCACGCCGCCACCGCCTCGAGCAACCGGCCGTCGCGCATCGTGCACTGCCTGCTGGCGACGGCGGCGATGGCCGGGTCGTGGGTGATCAGGATGATGGTGCGGCCCGACGCGTTCAGGGACACCAGCATCTCGAGGATCTCGTGGCTCGACGCACTGTCGAGGTTGCCGGTGGGCTCGTCGGCGAGGATGAGGTCGGGATCGGTGACCAGGGCGCGGGCGATCGCCACGCGCTGCTGCTGACCGCCGGAGAGCTCGTTGGGCCGGTGTTCGACACGGTCCGCCAGCCCGACGCGATCGAGCGCCTCCATCGCCAGCCCGCGCCGGTTGGCGGCGGCGCGATAGAGCAGGGGCAGCTCGACGTTGCGCCACGCCGGCAGGCTGCTGAGCAGCTGGAACTGCTGGAAGACGAACCCGATGCGGCGGTTGCGGAGATCGGCCAGCTGCCGTTCGCTCATCGTCTCCACCGTCTCGCCGGCGAACAGGTAATGACCCTCGGTGGGGATGTCGAGACAGCCGAGAATGTGCATGAGGGTGGACTTGCCGGAGCCGGATGCCCCCATCACCGCAACGAACTCGCCGCTGTCGATGGTGACGCTGACGTGGTCGACAGCGTGGACCGCGACATCACCGCGCCCGTACACCTTGGACACGTCCCTGATGTCGACCAGCGCACCGGCCACGATCAGCCTCCGGGGATGGCGATAGCGCCGCCGCCGCCACCGCCACCACCGCCGCCGCCGAAGCCCCGGCCGGCGCCTCCGGTGGTCGTCGGGGTGGTTGGGATCGTGCTCGTCACCGTGGCGATGATCACGGTGTCGCCCTGGGCAAGACCGGATTGGATCTCCGTCCGCGAGGAATCGGCAGCGCCGGTGGTGACCGTGACCGAGGTGGCGACGCCGTTCCTGAGCACCTGGACGGTGGAGGTGGTGCCGTTGGTGTGCACAGCGCTGGTCGGCACGGTGAGGACACCGACGACGCGACTGATGATCACGCTGATGCTTGCCGACATCCCGTCACGCAACGCGGGATGGCTGCCGGTCACCTGCACGGTGACGGGGAACGTCGCGACGCCTGACGTCACGGTGGCGATCTCCGCGACCGAGGTCACCGCCGCAGCCAGCCCCTCCGTCGTACCGGCGGCCGTCACCACGGCATGCTGGCCGATGGCCACCTGGTTGACCTGGCTGTCACTGATGGTGCCCGTCACCTGGAACGATCCCGGGGTCAGGATGATGAAGTTGGCGCTGGCCGAGCTGTTGCTCGCTGCCGCGGTCGACGACGGCGTGGTGCTGACGGAGTTGCCGACGACCACATTGATCGCCGCGACGGTGCCGGCGGACGGTGCCAGCAGGCTGGTGTTGTTCACCGTCGTCGTGTCGTTGCTGACGGTCTGCTCCGCCTGGGTGACCCCGGCGGTGTCCTGGGCGATGCTGGCCTGCTGTGAGGCGGCGCTGCTCGAACTGCCGCTGCTCGACAGGGCGTTGCTCAGCGCGGTCTGGTCGGACGCGACCTTTGCCGCTGCCTGGTCGTTGGACTGCTGGCCGCGCACCTGGTCGTTCTGCAGGGCTGTCTGTGCGGTGTTGAGCGCCTGCGTGTCCTTGGCCTGCTGCTGCTGCGCGGCGCTGAGGTTCTGCGCGTCGGTCTGACAGGTGCTCGATGACGAGCTACTGCTGCAGCCGTCCGCGTTGTACTGCTGCTGCGCAGCCGACACCGCCTGGTTGTCGGAGTTCACCGCCGACTGGTCAGAGCTGATCGTCCGCTGATCCGACCTCACCGTCTGGGCGTTGACCGCCACGGCGTCCCTGTCGGCCGTCTGGTCGTTGGCGAGGTTCGTCCTCGCGGTTGCCACGTTCTGTGCAGCCGTTGCGCTCGAGCCCGAGGACTGGTCCGCGCTCAGCTTGGCCTGGGCCGCCGTAAGGCTGGCCTGTGCCTGGGTCAGAGCTGACTGCATGGTGGTGCCGTCGACCGTCGCCAGCACCTGGCCCGCGGTCACCGTCTGGCCGACGCTGACGTTCACCGCCGTGACCGAGCCGCTCACCTGGAAGTTGACGTTCGACTGGCTGATCGGGCTGAGGTTGCCGGTGAGCGAGAGGGTCTGCTGGATGGTCCCCAGCGCCACCGTGGCGGTGCGGTACTGCGTTGCGGTGGAGCCGGCATGCACGTACATGTAGCCGCCGCCTGCCGCAACCACGAGCGCCACTCCGCCGATGGTCAGCACCCTGTGCCGGAGGAGGGTTCGCAACAACCTCATTGGACGGGGCCTCCGGTGTCGGGACGAGTGCGCGCTGTTGTCCGCTGATGGCGGGTCCGGCGACCGGAGCTTACGGGCACAACCTTTCGGGTTGGTGACGTCCTCAGCCGCGGGACAGGGCCAGCTCGCGGTCGACGACGTCGGCGAGGGCCGCGATGAACCGGGGCGTGGTGTTGGGCATCTCGATGCGGTGGAAGGTCATCCCCGCGGCGCGGGCCTGCTCGGCGGCGGCGACATCGATGTCGTACAGCACCTCGAGGTGATCCGCCACGAACTGCACCGGGACGACGAGAACGTCCCGGGCGCCGGCGTCACGCAGCACCGGGAGCACGTCCGTGAGGTCCGGTTTCAACCACTCCTCGGGCGTGTGGCCGGCGCTCTGGAAGGCAAACGTCCAGCGATCCGCGGCAAGCCCGGCGCGCTCTGCGACGGCGGCGATGGTCTCGTCGATCTGGGTCATGTAGCCGGGGTCCCGCTCCATCACGGCCCGCGGCAGGCTGTGCGCGGTGAAGACGACGGCGACGCTGTCGCGAACCGCCGGCTCGAGGCCGCGAACGGCCTCGGCGACGCGCTCAGCGAGTGAGTCGATCCACGACGGCACCAGGTGCCAGGCGCCGGCCACTCGCAGGGAGACGCCGGCGGCCACCGCGGGGGCGGCCTCGTCGAGGGCGCGGCGGTATCCGGAGAGGATGAGCGGCGAGTACTGCGGCGCCAGCACGACGGCGATCACGCAGCCCACGCCCGCCTCGACCAGTCCGGCGAGCGAGTCGGCCACCCGCGGCGCCGAGTGGAGCATTCCGGCAGCCACCCGGACCGCACCGGCGCCGTGCCGTTCGTCGAGCGTGCGCTCCAGCGCCTCCGCCTGGGCGGCGGTGATGTCGAGGAGCGGCGAGCGACCGATGACGTCGAAGCGACGGGAGAACTCGGCGATCAACGCCTCCGAGGGGTCGCCGCCACCGCGGACGCTGCGCAGGTAGGCGGGCACGTCGGCCGAGGTTGTGGCCGAGCCGAAGGTGAGCAGCAGCACCCCGAAGGGCAGGCCAGGACCTGCCCCGGCCACGGTCACGATCCGTCCGCTGTCCGGCTGTGAACCATCTCCACGATGCGCGTGAGGGTGTCGCTGGGCGTGTCGGCGAGGACGCCATGGCCCAGGTTGAAGATGTGCCCGGGCCGCCCGCCGGCCTCGGCGAGCACCCGCCCCACCTCGCGCTCCACGACGGGCCACGGTGCCAGGCAGATGGTCGGATCGAGGTTGCCCTGGATGGCAAGGTCCCCGATCCTCGACCACGCCTGGTCGAGGCGCAATCGCCAGTCGACGGACATCGCGTCGCTTCCCGCACCCGCCATCTGCTCGAGCAGGTGCGCGGTCGAGGTGCCGAAGTGGATGGTGGGGACGGTGCCGGCGACGCCCTCGAAGATGCGCCGCACGTATGGCAGGACGTACTCCTCGTACTCCGCGGCGCCGAGCGCGCCGATCCAGGAGTCGAACAGCTGCACCGCCTGCACGCCCGCGGCCACCTGGGCGCGGAGGTAGCGGATGGTCACCGCGGTGAGCGTCTCCATGAGCTCGTGCCAGATCTCGGGCTGCCCGTACATCAGCGCCTTGCTGCGCGCGAAGTCCTTGGTCGGCCGCCCCTCGATGAGATACGAAGCGACCGTGAACGGAGCGCCGGCGAAGCCGAGCACCGCGGTCCGGCCGTCGAGCTCATGCCGGATCAGCCGGATCGCCTCGAAGAGCTCCGGCGTCGCCTCCTCGGCGTCGACGATGCGCAGGGCGCGGACCGCCGCGGCATCGCGGACGGGCTCGTGGATGATGGGCCCCACACCGGGGTCGATCGAGAAGGGAACGCCCATGCCGAGCAGCGGCAGCATGATGTCGGCGTAGAGGACGGCGGCGTCCACCCCGAACTCCTCGACCGGCATCATGGTGACCCGCGCGCAGAGCTCGGGCGTGCGCGTGATGGTCAGGATGTCGTGGGTCTCGCGCAGTTCGCGGTAGGCGGCGAGGCATCGGCCCGCCTGGCGCATGAACCACACCGGGGTACGGTCGACCGGCTCGCGACGGGCCGCGGCCAGGAACCGGGCCGCCCCGGTCATGGCGGGCACTGCAATCGGTGGGGAGGACATCGCGTCGAGCGTACCGGACAGCCTCACTCGATGGGCCGCGACGTGGCGTCTCCGCGTGCCGCCTCGGTGAGCACCTGGAGCAGCTCGTCGCCGTATCGGGCCAGCTTGACCGGCCCGATCCCGGGGATGGACACGAGTTCCGACCCGGTGGCCGGGTTGCGCAGGGCCAGCTCGCGGAGCGTGCGGTCGTCGAACACCACGTAGGCGGGGACGTCGGCGCCCTGGGCGACGCTGCGGCGCCAGGCGCGCAGCCGCTCGAAGCGCTCGCCCGCATCAGCGCTGAGATCCTCCTGCACCGTGCCCGACCGTGGCCGCGGACGCTGCACCGCCGCGGCCACCTCGACCTCCACCTCGACGCTGCTGCGGCCGTCGAGCACCGCGTGCCCGGCCACGGTGAGCGAGAGCACCGGTCGCTCACCGCTGCTCCGGCGCAGGCAGCCCTCCTCGATGAGGATCGCGAAGAGCTCGCGCACGCTGTCGGCCGTCCAGGCCCGCAGCGCGCCGAAGAAGGCGGCGTCGCGGACCCAGCGCCTCTGCTGGGTCCACGCGTCGTCGGCGCCACGCAGCAGCGCGGTGAGCCGGGCCGCGCCGAGGTGGCCGTCGAAGCGGGCGACACAGCCGAGCGCCGCGGCGACATCCTGCGCGGTCGCGGGAACGCGCGCCCGGGGCGGGGACAGGCAGTTGTCGCAGGACGTGCAACTGCGAGGCGCTCCCTCCTCGCCGAAGTAATCGGCAATGCGCGCATGGCGGCAGGCCCCGCTGCGCGCGTAGTCCATCACCTGGTGGAGGCGCGCGTAGGCGAGCTCGCGCAGCACCGCCTGGGCGTCGAAGTCGACCGGGGCTGTGGCGAGTCGCGAGACGCCGCCGCCCTCCTGAAGGGCGCCGCCACGGCGGAGCACGTCGAGCGCGGCGCGGACCACGTGGCGCTCTCGTCCCGGGACGCACGTGTCCCAGTCGTCGAGGTCCCACCTCCCCTCGCGAAGGAGCACGCGGTACACGTCGCGGACGGCATCGCGGTCCGGGTACGCCTGCTCGATGAAGAACGACTGCAGGTCGCGGTCGGCGGGGCTGTAGAGGAGGGTGCAGTCCGCGCGTTCGCCGTCGCGCCCGGCGCGGCCGGCCTCCTGGTAGTACTGCTCGATGCTCCCCGGGAAGTCGAGGTGGATGACGTTGCGGATGTCGGGCAGGTCGATGCCCATGCCGAACGCCGACGTGGCCACGATGACCGAGACCTGCCCGCCGGTGAAGCCGGCGTGGGCGAGGTGCCGCTCCCCCGCGTCGAGGTCGCCGTGGTACGCCGCGGCGCGGAGGCCGTTCTCGCGCAGCAGGGCGGCGATCTCCTCGGTGGCCCGCACCCTCCCGCAGTACACGATGGCGCGCCCTGGCAGCGTGCGCAGCGCGTGGAGCAGCGCGGCACGCTTCTCCTGCTGGCCGCGGCAGCGCACCACGCACAGGCGCAGCTCCGGGCGCACGAACCCGGTGACGCGCACCTCGGGGTCATCCATGCCGAGGGAGGCCACGATGTCGGCGCGCACGCGCGGTGTCGCGGTCGCCGTGAACGCACCGATGGGCGGTCGCCCGCACAGCTCGGCGGCGTCCTTGAGCCTGCGGTAGTCGGGGCGGAAGTCATGTCCCCAACTGGAGATGCAGTGCGCCTCGTCGATGGCCAGCCGGCTGACCCGCAGCGCGCCCAGCGCGGTGGTGAACGACGGGACGGCGAAGCGCTCCGGGGTGACGTAGAGGAAGCGCAGCGTGCCGGACGCCGCGTCGCGCAACGCGGCGTCCTGGGTCTCGCGATCGACCTGGGAGTGGAGCGCCGCGGCAGGCACCCCCAGGGAGTGCAGGCGGTTGACCTGGTCGTTCATCAGCGCGATCAGGGGCGAGACCACAACGGTGAGGCCGCCCCCGGCGATGCCGGGCACCCAGTAGCCGATGCTCTTGCCCGACCCGGTCGGGGCGACGAGCAGCAGGTCGCGTCCGGCCTCTGCCGCGGCGACGATCTCCGCCTGGCCGGGCCGAAAGGCGGGGAAGCCGAAAACGTCGTTGAGGACGGCCGCGGCGGCCTCGCTGGGGGCTGCGGCCACGCTCACGCCGGCGGCGGGAGGCCGCGGGTGACCCGACGCGCCTCCGGGGCCGTGCACCTCCATCGCGGCGAGGGTAGCAGCCCTGCCGGGACCCCCCACGGACCGTGTCAGTCGATCCCGATGTCGAATGCCGCCGCCTCGTCGCTGCGCCCGTACGAACGGATGGCGACATGGGTGTTGGTGCGGGTGATGCCGGGCAGGGTGGCGATCCGCTCGGTCACCAGCGTCGCCAGGGCATCGAGGTCGGCCACCCGGACTACGGCGACGAAGTCGGACGACCCTGTGGTGGTGTACACCTCGGCCACCCCGTCGGTGTCCGCCAGCCCCCGGGCGACGTCGTGGATGTGGGCGGGCTCGCAGAGCACGAGCAAGAAGGCGGTGACCACGGCCCGAGCCTAGCAGGCTCCGCGGAGGCGTACCGGAGGAGCCCGATTTGCGCGAAAGTTCCGGCTGCCAGAGAATGCCCCGGTGGCGCGTCGATGGGAAGCCAAAGGAGCCAGCGGTCGATGGGAAGCCAAAGGAGCCCGGAATGAAAAGCACCATGCAGTCCTATCAGCTGACGATCACGTCGCTGATGACCCGCGGAGCCAGGCTGTTCCCCACCAGCGAGGTGGTCACCTGGCAGGGGGACAAGGCCCGGCATTCGACCTACGCCGAGGTCTACGCCAGGGCCTGCCGCCTCGCCAACGTGCTGCGCACGATGGGTGTGAAGGAGGGCGACCGGGTGGCCACCCTCGCCTGGAACAACCAGGAGCACATGGAGGCGTACCTGGCGATTCCGAGCATGGGCGCGGTGCTCCACACCTTGAACCTGCGGCTCACGCCGGCTCAGCTGGTGCACATCGTCAACGACGCCGAGGACAGGGTGATCATCGTCGACGGGTCGCTGGTGCCCCAGCTCGCCGCCATCCGAGCGCAGCTGCCGACCGTCGAGCACGTGATCGTCTGCGGCGAGGGCGACACCTCAGCGCTCGGCGAGCACGTCACGTACGACGAGGCCACCTCGGCGGCGTCGACGGAGTACGAGTGGCCGGAGATCGACGAGCTCTCGGCGGCGGCGATGTGCTACACGACCGGGACCACCGGCGACCCCAAGGGCGTCGTCTACAGTCATCGCGCCGTCTGGCTGCATTGCTTTGGTGTCTGGGGCGCCTTCGGGCTCGACGAGTCCGAGCGGCTCCTGCTGATCGTGCCCATGTTCCACGTCAACGCGTGGGGCGTGCCCTACGCCTGCTGGATGCTCGGCTGCACGCTGCTGCTGCCCGACCGCTTCCTGCAGCCCCAGCCACTCTGCGACTTCGTCAAGGCGGAGCGGCCCACGTTCACCGGGGGTGTGCCGACGATCTTCACCGGGATGCTCCACCACGCCGAGGCGACGGGCGCCGACCTCTCCTCGCTGAAGCGCGCCATCTGCGGCGGCTCGGCGGTGCCACGGTCACTGATCGAGGCCTTCGCGGACAAGCTGGGAATCGAGCTGATCCAGGCGTGGGGCATGACCGAGACGAGCCCGCTGGGGTGCATCGCCTTGCCACCGGCCGGCATACCGGAGGAGGAGGAGATGGACTGGCGAAGCAAGACCGGCCGAGCCGTCCCGGGTGTCGAGCTGCGCATCGTCAGCGAGGACGGCGTCGAGCTTCCGTGGGACGGTCACGCGGTGGGCGAGCTCGAGGCGCGCGGGCCGTGGATCACCGGCTCGTACTACGGCATCGAGGCCCCCGAGCGCTTCCACGACGGCTGGCTGCGCACCGGTGACGTCGGGGTCATCGACGCCCGCGGCTACCTGCAGATCACCGACCGCTCGAAGGACGTCATCAAATCCGGGGGTGAGTGGATCTCGTCCGTGGAGCTCGAGAATGCACTGGTCGCGCATCCCGCTGTGGCTGACGCCGCCGTGGTGGGCGTCGCCGACGTCAAGTGGGAGGAGCGCCCGCTGGCCGCGGTGGTGCTCAAGCCCGGTGCTGCCGCCGGGCCCGACGAACTGCGCACCTTCCTTGACGGCAAGGTGGCGCGCTGGTGGCTGCCCGAGCGCTGGACATTCGTCGAGGAGCTGCCCAAGACCAGCGTCGGCAAGCAGGACAAGAAGTTGATCCGCCAGATGTACGCGGACGGCAAGTTCGACGTCAAGGAGCTGGGCAAGGCGGACCGCTGAGGTGGCGTTCAGCCGAGGCTGATCATCGAGTCGAAGATGGTGTCGCCGTTGCTGTGATCGCCCGACCACTGGTCGCTGGGCGCGAACACCACGCCGATGAGCACCGCACCGTCGGCGGTCACCCCGGAGCCGATGCGCAGGTTGCCCCCGGCGTAGCTGTAGTACGCCTCGTTGGCGCCACGCAGCCCGAGGAAGTAGGGCGACGTGACCTCGTTGTCGAGTTGCGCGGACGCCCCCGCCGGCAGGTACCCGCTGAGGCTGAAGAACTGGTCGCGGAATGCCGCGGCCTCGATCGTGGGGTCCGTGCCGGCGGCCACGCCGGGGTTCTGGAAGCGCAGCACGTAGACGCCGGCCGAGCCGTCGGTGTTGTGCAGCCCGCTGGAGAATCCGCGCAGGACGTGGGCCTGGTCCTGCTTCCAATCCTGCGGATGGCACACCGAGGCGCCGACGTCGGGCATTGCCGCGGCGGCGAGCGTGGGCAGCGTGGCGTTGGTCTGCGCGGTCGCGGCCAGGTGCCCGTTGACGAACACCTCGACGCGATACGCGCCGGGCTCGAGGCACTGACCGGTCGCCTGGAGGTACCGCGTGATCAGGAAGACCCCATTGGCGCCGCCGGATGCGTTGGGGCTGGGCGCACGGTCGCCGGAGACGGATGGCAGCACCGACCAGCCGAGCTTCTGGGGCCCCTCGTAGTACCACTGCGTCGACACCTCGTCGGCGGCGGTGTCGAGGTTGGTCGAGGTCGCCGTCCACTGCAGCTCACCGCCGAAGACCTGCACGGCGGTGCCGGTGAGCTGGACTGGTGACGACCCGCCCTTGGCCTTGCTGTTGTCGACCCCGTTGACGATCAGCTCCTTCATCGCCGTGACCTGCGCACCCAGGTCGGCTCGATGCGCGGCGAGCAGGTCGAGCGGTGTCAGCGCGCCGGCGAGGTAGGCCTCCTCCTGGGGCGAGTCGCTGCGCAGCGTCCTGGCGGTCACGTCGGTATACACGGTGTGCGCGATGGCGTCCCGGTACGCCGCCCGCGCCGCGTCGCTGTTGCCCTGGCCGAGCAGGGCGAGCCCGCGGTTGTAGTACAGCAGCGGATCGTTGGCGTCGAGGCGCAACCCGGCGTCGAGGAAGCCGAGCGCGCTGCCGTAATTAGATGACTGATTGTCCTCGATGGCGAGAAGCAGCCGGTTCGCCGCGAGGTTGTTGAGCAGCAGCTTGTCGCGATCGCCGAGGTCGTAGGCGTGCTGCAGGTCGTCGCCCTGGGCGTGGAGCGCGTCGGCGGTGGTGATGCTGACGACGCTGTCGCCGCGCTGCGGCGAGCCGAGCAGGAAGCGCACCTGTGAGCGCTGCACGTACGCCTGGGCGAACGTCGGTCGCAGCGCGATGGCCCTGCTGAAATGGTCGTCGGCGGTTCGCAGACCGGTGTCGCCGGGCTGTGCGTAGAACGTCGCTGCCGCCGCGACGCCGTCGGCGTACTCGCTGGCGGCCTGCTCCGACGGCTCACCGGGGATGGTGAACTGGAGCGCGATGGTCGACACGGTGCCCACCATGACCAGCAGCAGCCCGAGGCCGACAAGGCCCCGGCGGATGCCCGCCTGGAGCGTCAGCGAGAGGCCGAAGAGATAGATCGCGACGGCGAACATGGTGAGGATCACGGACAGCAGCCCCACCCGTGTCTGCCAGTTGCCGCGTAACTCGTTGCTGGCGTCCTGGAGCGCGAAGAGGCGGTTGGACTCGTGCTGCTTCTGCGCGAACTCGAGGTTGGGGAAGCGGAGGTCCTGCGAGGGGGCTGTGTTGCCGTCCGGTTTGATGTCGGTGAAGCTGCCGGTGAGGTCGGCGAGCTGCGACCAGCGCGTCTCCTCGAGCTGGAGAAGCGTGGCCTGCGCGGAACCCTGCTGCACGGTGGGAAGAAGGAACTGCTGGAACGCGTTGCCACCGCGCGCGCGCTGCACCTCGCTGTAGGCGAGGGCCTCGATCTGGGTGCGAGCGGCGTCGTCCGCGCGGACCAGCTCTCCCTGGCGCTGCACGCCGAGCTGCTGGGCGACGACGCCGGCGTGATCGGCGTTCTTGTCCGCGATGCTGTGGAGGAACTCGACGGCGGCCACGCCGAGCGTCGCGACGACGATGAGGACAGCGAGCACCCGCGCGAACCGCTCGCGCATCTCGTGCTCCTCGGGCACCTCCACGCGCTCGGGCGGCCTCATCATGGGCCGGCCCTCAGCACCAGGATCCACAGGACGATGCCGGCGACGGTGGTGGCCCCGCCCGCAGCCGCGAACAGCCGGCGAATCTGCGGCCTCGTGAATTGCGCGAGGGTGAGGAACAGCAGCGCCGCGATGAAGAGTGTGACCAGGCCGACGAGGTTGACCGCCTCTCCGTGCTTGTCCTCCGCCATGGCGAGCGTCGCCTCGGGACGCAGTTGTTGGAGGTCGGCGTTGTTGGTCTCGAGGCGACGCAGCGCAGCGCCGGCGTCGTACGTGGCCGGGCCGTTGGCCTGGCCGGGATCGGGCACGGCGCCTTGGAAGAAGCCCTGCAGCGTGCGCGCCAGGACGCGCTCGCTCTGCGCCTGCGCGTGCAGCAGCCCGGCGCTGGTCGGGTCGGTGGCCGCGAGGGTGTTGGCCTGGTCGTCGAGGACCTGCGCCGCCTTGAGGTGCTCCTGGTACGGCGCCAGGTAGCGGAGGTCCTCGTCGACGGTGGCCTGGAGGTCGGTGATGATCTGCTGCTGGCGGGCCGCATCCTGGATGCCCTGCTGGTCGAGATGTCGCGCCTCCTGTTCGGCGAGGGTGCCGCTGAATGCCACCACGGCGCCGAGGATGGAGACCAGCGCGATGGCGATCGCCACCCAGGTGCGGAAGCGGTCCGCGCGACCGTGCCCGGCGGCCTCCTCGGCAGCGAGGCCCGGCAGGGCGGGCAGCTCGGGCGTGGGCGGCTCCGGAGGCAGCGGCGCATTGCTGTCCGTCGGGGTCACCTCACCTGTCATCGGCGGGGGAGTCTAGGCTGCCGGCGGGGCGGCGCGTGGTGACCCGCGCCCGCGGGCGGCGGTACACTCGGCGGTCTGGCGCGGGAGTAACTCAGTGGTAGAGTGCAACCTTCCCAAGGTTGAAGTCGCGAGTTCGAATCTCGTCTCCCGCTGTCAGCCCGGGGCCACCTCGATGGCCGGCGTCAGTCTGATGCTGCAGACGATGGGCGTCCACTGCAATCCCTACCGGTTCCGGCATACGTTCTGCACCTGGTGTGCCGACGCCGGGATGCACATGCTTCACCTGCAGCGGCTGCTGTCACGCATGAAGCGACGGTACACAGCGATCAGTCCCACTATCGTCTCAGTACTTGCGTACCCGAAGGGGGCATTTCGCTACATTCCCGCAGGCCATGGCTGCTGACTTGCCCTCCCTGACCACCTCACAGGTCAACAGGGCGGGGCGAATCATGCGCCGCTACGTCCTCGCCCAGACCTCTGACGAAGCTGAGTTCGATCACGCGCTTTCGATCGTGGTGCGGTACCGGGCGGCGCATCAGTATCCGTTGGCGAAGGCCACCATGGGCGTTCGATCAGTGGTCAGGACGGCGGGCCTACCCATCGAGGTGTCCCAGCGCCTGAAGCGACTGCCGACGATCGCGGACAAACTGACGCGGGAGCCCACAATGCAGCTCGCGACGATGCAAGACATCGGGGGCTGTCGCGCAGTCTTCGACAACATCTCCGCACTCCGCCGCGTTGAGCAAAAGCTCAAGAAGAACCGACCTCCCGTCCGATACTCCGACTACATCGTCGCACCCCGTGCCTCCGGCTACCGCGCCGTGCACGTGGTGGTTGGGTACCTGGACGAGGAGGGCACGGAACGGCACATCGAGGTGCAGCTGCGGACCAAGGTCATGCACGAGTGGGCGATCACGGTGGAGCGTCTGTCTGGCCGCCTGGGCGATGACCTGAAGAGTCGCGGACCGGCTGAGCTCCGAGCCCTGCTGGCCGGCATCTCTGCAGCCATGGCGCTCGAGGAAGCCGGGGAAACCGTTACGCCTGAGATGCTTGAACATCTGACCGCACTCCGCCAAGCTGCGTTACCGTACCTGGGGAGGTAGCAATATGGTCGACCGCATCAAACACTTCCTGCTGGTCTTCGACCACCATGAAGGGCACTTGGTCGAGCTCAAGGAGTTCGGCGAGGACGGAGATCGGGCTTTGGCTGCCTATGCGGCCAAGGAAAGAGAGCTCCGGGAGGTGCCAGCTATGGAGATCGTCCTCATCGGCTCCGATTCGCTCGACACAGTGAAGCTCACACACGCCAACTACTTCGACGGAAGCGTCGCCGTCTCGAGGTACCTGCGCGGCATTTTGGAGCCGTCCTTGGTCCCCAGGGATTGACAGTCCGCGAAGCCGTCGCCGGTCGCGCCCCCTCGAATCCGCACGGCGTCAGGGGGTCAGAATTAAATCATCGCTGACACATGACCAAGGCAGGCCAGCCCGTAGCTCGCCCGGCTGAAGGCAGCCATGCTGAACGGCCAGACGTCACCCCGGAGCCGGCCGACATCCCGGATTGGGAGCCGTGAAATGACGGGTGGTACGCTGAGTAGGTGATGACCCGCGCTGACCTGCATCGCCTTGTGGACGAGCTACCGGAGGAGTCGATTGACCCCACGGCGGTGGTTCTAGAGCGCGCCCGTAACCCGTTGTGGGCGGTCCTCCAGGCCGCGCCGCCGGACGACGAAGCGGTGACCGCCGAGGACATCGCCGCCATCGAGGAAGGCCGTACCCAGCCAGGCATCTCGCTCGAGGAGTTCCGGGCCGAGACCGCCTGAGTGCCGTCAAGGTTCGAGCTCCGGCCGGCGGCCGCCAAGTCATTGCGCCGCCTGTCTCGTCCCGACCGCCAACGCCTTGTCGCCGCGATTGAGGGATTGACTGGAAGCCCTGATCATCCATGTGCCACGACCACCCAGATGTGGCACACTTGGAGTGACATGGCACAAGAAGCTCGTCTTGGCGACCAAGGGCGGTTGGTGATCCCGGCCGCTGCTCGGCATGCCCTTGGGCTGCGCGCCGGTGATGTGCTCTCCGTCCGCGTGGAAGCAGACCACCTGATCTTGGAGCGCAGGACAGCGGTGTTGGCACGACTACGAGAGCGGTTCGCGACCGTTCCCAGCACGGTGTCTCTGGCGGACGAGCTGCTCACCGAGCGACGCGCGGAAGCCCGCCGCGAGCAAGTCGAGTGACGGTGGTGCTGGACGCCTCGGCGCTGCTGGTGGTGCTTCACGACGAGCCCGGAGCGGCGGCGGTGGAGCCGCTGCTGGATGGCGCCGCAGTCTCCGCTGTCAACTGGTCCGAGGTGGTCCAGAAGGCTGCGACGCGAGGCGTGGACGTGACCCGATTGCGGGAGGAAGTGGAGGCGTTGGGCGTCCGTGTTGCAATCTTCGATGCCGACGCCGCTGAGGCGGCCGCGGACCTCTGGCCCGCGACGAGGGATGCCGGCCTCTCCTTGGGAGACCGCGCCTGCCTGGCTCTTGCTCGCGCTCTCGACGCGACGGCCTTGACCGCTGACAAAGCCTGGGTGGATGTCCAAACCGGTGTCGAGGTTCAGCTTGTCCGCTGACCCGGCCCACGTGCTCGAGCCGTTAGCTGACTCATCTTTCTCTACATGAACGACAGTGCCTCGCTGCGAAAGGAAGGAGATCGGAGCGACCCGTACCACCGGTTTTCCGGCATGTGCCTCCCCGGAGAAATCGGGCCGGACTTCGAAGAGAACTACCGACGCTGGGAGACGGCGAGACGCTGAGGCCCGTGTCTGCCGGCCGTCGGGTCTATACGAAAACCTGGACGGCAGTGCACGAGGCAAGCAGATCGAAGTCTCTGTCCGCGTGGAGGATCGCGGACTTCGTTCTCACGCACGGCGCGGCGATCAGGCAGTCGAGTGTCTTGCGAATCGTGACCCCGGCGCGTCGAGCTTGTCGGTAGAGGCTGGCCGCCAAAGCGAAGTCGTCAAGGGCTTCCAAGCGCAGGATCGGAAACTGTCGAAGGTGACGCTCCACCAGCGCCACCTCTCGCTCGGTTCGCAGCCCTTGAAGGATTTCGGCAAAGACGACATCGGTCAAGCCGATCGGAGCGCCGTCCTGGATGAGCTCGACACATCGTCTGGCCTGAGGCGTGTCCTGTTGATTCAGGACGGCTATCCAGACGCTGGTGTCGACGGCGATCAAGCCCTGCCTTCCCTGCTCGCCTCCAGATCCCCCTCCCAGTGCACCGTACCCCGGATCTTGAGGATGTCCGCCCGTCGATGACGAGCCAGCAACTCTCGCAGCGCGAGGTCGACAGCCTCCCGCTTGGTGCGAGCGCCGGTCAGCGCCTGGACTTCGCGAATGACCTTGTCGTCGATGTCTATGTTGGTTCGCATACACATCACGATACACCTACCCTCGCCGATTTGTGTGTATTGTTCGGGCTACCCCGCGCTACGGCGCCAGTACACCCCCGTCCAGTCGATCCACTCGATCGGATCCACGATTCCATTCTCAGCCCGAAAGTCCTCCACGGCCAGGCGGCACGCGGGGATGGCTCCGTAGTCGTCAACGATCACGTAGCCGCCAACTGAGAGCTTGGGATAGAGGGCTCTCAGAGCCACCATCGTCGACTCGTACATGTCACCGTCGAGCCGGATCAGCGAGAGTCGCTCGATGGGCGCGGTGGGGAGGGTGTCTCGAAACCAACCGGCCAGGAAGTGCACGCGATCATCGAGCAGCTGATAGGTTGCGAAGTTGGCCCTCACCTCCTCAATGGAGACCGCCAGAAAGCCGTGCGTCCAATGATCGTCTCCCGTGTCAGCCGGGAAGCTTCCCGGGTCCGGCTCCGGCAACCCCTGGAAGGAATCGGCCACCCACACCATCCTGCCGACGTCGCCATAGGCCTTGAGCACGGCGCGCATTAAAATGGTGGCCCCCCCCCGCCACACGCCAGTCTCGATCACATCCCCGGGTATGTCCTGACGAAGGACGTCGGTCAAACACAACTGGATATTGTCGAGGCGCCGCATGCCGATCATCGTCTCGGCCTTGGTCGGCCAGTCGCGCCCTTCCATCCGCCGGTCGACATCGACGGGGACGCGCCTGACCATCTCGAGGCCGCGAGGCCTGAGGGCAGACGAAAGGGCGGTGTTGACCAGGCGCTCCACCCGAGTCCGCGGTTGGGGCGGTTGGAACTCTTCAGACACCTGCAGTCCGCTCAGACACCGCTTGAGCAGGTCGAGGTACAAGAGTGCGTTCTGGTCGGCCTGGGGGGCGGGCGTGTCAAGGGCTGGCACCCGGCGAATCCTATCGCACGCATCGCACGCACTGGACCCCGCTCGAGTACCTGACCACCCATTTCAGAGAGGCGCCGGGGTCACGGAGGTGGCGGACGAGGTCATCACCGTGTTCCCCGAGTTGACAAGGCAGGGATGCCGCCCCCAAACTCCGCGCCGGATGAGTAGACCCGTGTGCCGGGACAGCCGGCAACCCGTTCGTAGTTCAACCCCCGCTGATGCGGCGTCGGGGCCAGATCAGCACGTTCATTTTACTGGAGGCGGCGTTGACAACGATGAGTAGGTTGCACAGCACAGAGGGGTCGCGGCCCCAGGCAAACCGGAAGCCATGGTTCGTCCTGGCCGCCGCTGTCGTGTCGGTCGGCATGTTCGCCCAGACGGGGATCCCCGCCGCCGCCGCCGCTCCGAAGAGCGCGCCGGCCACCGTCGTGTCGTCGTCCGTCTATACCCCGCTTGCTGCGCCTGCACGCCTTACGAACGGCGTGCATGTCGTCCCGGGCACTCCGCTCCTCGTCACCGTTGCCGGCGGCAGCACCGGTGTGCCCGCCAACGCCCAGTCGGTGGTGGTCAACCTGGCCTCCGCCAACAACGTCGACGCCGGCTACCTGCAGGCGTTCCCCACGGGATCCGCGCAACCCACCACGGCGGCGCTCAACCAGTACTACGCGAACCAGCTGCAGTCCGAACTGGCCACCGTGCCGGTGGGCACGGGCGGTCAGATCTCGATCACCACTCACGTCGCCACCGACGTGTTCGTGGATGAGGAGGGCTACTACGCCGCGGCCGTGTCCGGCACCGCCGGGCAGTACGCGGCACTGCCTCCCCTCCGCATCACCGACACCCGCTCCGGGAGCGGGCAGGCGAACGCAGGCGCGACCCTGGCGACCGCCGGCACCCTGCGCGTCCAGGTGAGTGGCCTCGACGGCGTGCCCGCCACGGCGTCCGCCGCCGTGGTCAACCTCACCGCGCTCAACGACCCCAATGCCGGATTCCTCCAGGCATACCCGAACACGCGCCCGACCAGTCCGCAGACCGCCAACGTCAACTACAACGGCAACTCGATTCATTCCGCCAACCTCCCCTGCCCCAGCGGCACCTCGGCGAGTTCGGGATGTGACATCACCTCCAACCGCGACCTCGTCGCGCTCGATGCCACCGGCGGTTTCACCATCTTTGCCAACCAGGGCCCGGTTGACGTGGCCGTCGACGTCAACGGCTACTTCACCGGTGCCGCCACGACCCCGACGGGACAGTTCTTCACGCCGATCGGCGTCTCGCGTCTCTACGACTCGCGCACCGGCGGCAACACGTTGGCCGCGCGCGCAACGCTGAACCTCCCGATCGCCGGCCCGACCTCGGTCATCCCGACCGGCGCCAGCGCGGCCGTGCTCTCGGTGGCGATCGACAAGACGATCCCGTTCGACCTCCATTCGCACCCGTTCAACACTGGCCCCGGACAGGGTTTCCTCACAGTGTTCCCCGGAACGCTGCCAGTGACAGCGGACGCCAGCTTCGCCGCCAACTCGATCGTGTCCTCGCACGTGTACGCCACGCTCGCCGCGGACGGCTCGGTCAACATCTACAACGGCTCGGATGCCCCGATCGACTTTGTTGTTGACGCCTACGGCTACTTCTCGAACTTCGCGACAGCGCCCACGCCGTTCACCGTCACCATGAGCCCCAGTACGTCGGTTGCGACCGGCGGTACCACCACGGTCACCGCGACCGTCAAGGACGCCAGCAGCGCCGCGGTTGCCGGTGACATCGTCAACTTCACCACGGGCAGCGGCGCCGCATGCGGCACGGTGAGCCCAACCTCCGCAACCACTAATGCGAGCGGGGTCGCGAGCACCACGTACACCGCGTCGAGTACCGCAGGCCCGTGCATCGTGACCGGGACCGAGCAGGCCCACGGCGCGTCCGGCACGACCACGATCACTTCGACGAACCCGACGAACCAGTCGTACGCGGTGAGCTGCTCGCCGACCTCGGCCACGCCCTCCACCTCGGGCGCTCCGACCCAGGGCAACCTCACCTGCTCGGCCACGGGCCTGCCGGTGAACGCGACCGTGGACCTCGCCCTGTTCCCGAGTCAGGGTACGAACGCCCCTGTCAACAACAGCGGGAGCTGGACGTTCACCCCGTCCACGCCCGCGAGCCTTTGCAACACCCCGAGTCCCGACGAGGCATGTGGTATCGGTACGACCAATAACGGAGCCGCAGGCAGTGGTGCGTTCATCGAGACGGTGAACGGCGCCGCACAGGGCACCAACGCGGCCGGCAACAACCACACCCAGGTCAACAGCATCACCACCGGTCCAAGCGGGTCGATCTCCTTCGTCGTGAACAGTTTCTCCACCGATGGGGCGTACGCAGTCGTCTGGACCAACAGCGACCTCGACAACAATCTCGGTCTCGACCCGACGACGCACCAGCCGAACCAGCCGTTCGGCATCAGCCAGGCGCTGAGCTGGACGCCGACGGCGGCGCCCGCTGGCACCGTCGGCGAGTTCTACGTGCAGTCGGTGAACCACACCGCTGACACATTCGTCGGATGCCCGGCCGGGAGCAACACGAACCGCAACCCGAGCTCGGGTTGCCTCACCTTCAACTACAACCAGTCTCCGACCAACGGGTTCTGCTACGCGTCAGTCGGCACCACCCTGGCGTCGTCCGCAAACTGTTCGTTCGCGACCGTCGCCACCACGGATTGGTTCGCAATCTCGTTCGCCCAGTTCGACAGCTGGCTGAGCGCGTTCACCCCTGCGACCCCGGGGTCGATCCAGCTGTACGGCAGCCCAGGCAACCCCGGGGTACCGGGTGACGACGTGGCAATCACCTCCTACAACCCGGTCGGTCCGTCCAATTACTACTTCGACAACCACGGGAACTCCAGCGGGGACGGCGACGTGCCCGGCGCGACCAGCGGCCTCGCCACCACCTCGTCGACCGCGGGACAGGCGAAGTCGACCTGGACCGGCCCGAACAACCCCGACGTGGCCAACAACACGGACAACTCGGCGGGCTACCGCATCTGGCGTGACCAGACGGCCGGCACCGTGGGCACGGGCTGCGCTGCGATCGGGACTTGGTTCAAGGTCATCGACACGACGGCCACGGGTGGGACCGCCCCCGCGACCACGTACACAGACAAGACCGCGTGTCTTGCCGGCGGCGGGACCTTCTCCTACGCCGTGCAGGCGATACCCGACGCGGTGAACGGCGGCACCAACGACATCGGGCCACTGTCGAATACGACAACGGTGACGGTGGCAGCAGTGCCGCTGGCGGCGGCACTGGCGCCGGTTTCCACCTCGAGCGTGCTCACGCAGGGCGCAGCTTGCCCGACCAACGCTGCACACTGCGCCCTCATCTCGGGCGACACGCTGCAGTTCGTGTTCCAGACGGACGACGTCAACGGGAACAACGTCTCGGCAACCAACCCGATCACTGTCGCCGCGAATGCCTCGTTCACCTTCGCGGACAACTTCGGAGAGCAGTCGACCGTCAGTTGCGCAACACAGGCTACGTGCACGATCAGCAACGGCGGCACACAGCTGAACATCGTCTTGACCGCCAACCCGACCCAGCTCAACGTCGCCACGGCGTCGAGCGGCAGTCCCACCCCGAGCCTGCTCAACACCAGCCAGATTGACTCAGTCGTCAGCGCGACGGGTGTGGCTGGCCCGGGCGGTGCGTGGAACCTGGCCGTCAGCGGCCTCAACTACACTTCCTTCGGCTTCGCCTCGAACTATCCAACGCTGACCCGCGAGTTCGAAGGGACGTCGACGACTGGGAACATCGTTGACGAGAACAGCTACTACAGCTGCTGCGGTGGTTCGAATCCCCCAACCGACACCCCGCCCAGCGCGTTCCACCAGTCCATCACACCGACCGTGCCCAACACGATCGTTCTGGGCTCGGGCGACTTCACCGCACCGTGCTGTGACGGTGGTGCGAACACCGGCGACCCGGTCACCATCTACAACGCCAACGGCGTCGTGATCGGGACAGGCACCTACAACAACACCACCGGCACGACCATCACGACGACATCGAGTTTCAACAACGGTGATGAGCTGTACCTGGTGTACCGGGACACGTCGGGCACCCACGACGCCCCCGATACGGGTCCCAGCAACCAGCCGAGCCTGACCCAGTCGTTCGGCGTGGACAACTACGTGTTCACCCCGACCCCGATCGCCCCGACAGGCACCCTGGCCAACAATCAGAACGTGACCGTGACCCTGAGCGGGGTCACGCCGAACGGAACGGTGTACCTGGACCTCAGCTCTGCCGGCGGGTCCGCCACAGTCAGCGGCACGCCGATCACCAGCACCCCGGCCACCTTCACGGCTGACGGTGCGGGCAACATCCAGATCATCTACACCTCGTCCCCGACGTCGAGCACGACGACCGGCGGCTCGGACACCATCGAAGTCTGCTCGGCTGCCGCATCCAGTGGGGCGTGCGAGAACGACTCCTACACCTACGCCCAGTCGGCGTCCGCGACCCAGTCAACGCTGATCGCGAACCCAACGTCGGTGCCCGCTGACGGGACAGCGACCTCGTTGATAACCCTCACCCTGCTGTCAGCCTCCTCGAGTCCCGTTCCGGGCAAGACCGTGACGCTCGCTGGCAACGGCGGTACAAGCTCGGTGATCACCTCAGTGACGTGTGGAAGTGGCGGCACTGCCGGCACGACCAACAGTTCCGGCCAGGCCTGCTGGACGGTGACCGATACGACGGCGGAAAGCGTCGTCTACACCGCAACAGACGCCACGGACAGCATCACGGTGACGCAGACCCCGTTGGTCAAGTTCGAGCCGGCAGACGCCGCCCAATCGGGTGTCGTTGCCAACTTCCCGTCCAGCCTCAGCCATCCGGCGGCCAATGACGGCAAGGCCGACTTCCCGATCTGGGTGACCATCAAGGACGCAGACGGCACTCCGATGAATAACCAGAGCGTCCTGCTCAAGGCAGGTAGCGGTTCGTCGACCATCTGCGCACCATGGGGTGTAGGCTGCGCTGTCGGCACCACGGGCAAGACCTTGGTCACGAACACCTCTGGGCAGGTCGAGTTCACGGTGTTCGACACAGCGAACGACACCAGCGTGACCTACACGGCCACCGACACCACCTCCGCGCCGAACGTCGTGGTGGGCCAAACCGCCACGATGAACTTCGGCGGGGCGACCCCCGGGAAGAATGCAACGCTCAACTCGATCACCGTGACGCCGGCCGGGCATGGAGCCACCTCGAGCTACGGGGTGACCTTCACGTCGAGTGCAACCGGCGTGGCGTTCGGGCTGTCGTCGTCCATCAACCTTTATTTCGCCCCCGGAACGACGCTACCGACCGCAGTAGGGAACTACTCGATCGCTGACCAGACAACCTTGGCCACCGTAACGGTCACGGGCATTACCACCAGCACGTACACACCGGCGCCTCCGGACCCGGATAGTTACAGCACTGTCGGCATCAGCCTGAGTTGCGTGGGCTGCGCGATTGGCGACAAGTACCTGGTTACCATCTCCGGCGTGACCAATCCACCGGCGGCCCTCGGCCCGTTCTACCCGCTCATCTACACATCGTCTGACCCCAACATCGACGACAACATCGTCGGCGTCGTCAGATACACCATCAGCTAACCGGCTCAACCAGTCGATCTAGGCTCGAGCCCCGGTCCCCGATGTGGGGGCCGGGGCTCCTTGCTTCGCAGAACGCTCTGCGGTACGGGACTGGTCTCGCCGTCGCCTCTGGCTCGGGCTCGGCCTCGTGCGGCGCCTCCCTGGTCGGAGCCATGGCCAAAACGCTGAGAAGGGATCGGGCGTTGAGATGTCACACCGCGAGCATGGCGATGCGATCATTGCGACATGCGGACGACTCTGCGGCTGGGACGGCGACGTCGCCGCCGCTGTGGAGCGGCTGCGCACGGACAAGCGCAGCGGACTGAGCGAGAACGTCAACACCTGGATTCCCCAGCCGACTGACCGTCACGCGGACGTCATTGGCAGCCGGGTGACCGGCGCGCAGCTGGCAGCGCTCGCGATCGAGCACGGGCTCATCACCGTCAAGGACGCCAGCGGCCAGCCGACCGCGAATGACCAGGTGCCTTAACCGAAGCCCCGGCGGGATCGACGCAGAGCACGCCGCGCGCGTGCGGGTCGATCGCGCCCAACCCGGTGACGACCGCCTCCGGGACGGGGAGTGCGACGGCGACGTACGCCGCCTCCAGCACAGCCGGAGCGTGTCCAGGTCACGGCCACCGAGGCCGACGGCGGCCTCACCGCGTCGGTGACCATCACGCAGACCGCCGTTCCCGACAACGCCGCGGTCACATCCGGCACGAACCCGCTGGTCGCCAACAGCGGCTCCACCTCCACCATCACGGCTACCGTCACCAGCGGCGCGACCGCGCACGCGCCCGTCGCGGGTGACACGGTCACGTGGACCACGAGCGGCACCTGCGGCTCTGTCACGCCCACGTCGGGCATGACCGCGTCCGGAGCCGGACAGACCACGACCACATACACGGCGGCCACGATGTCGGGCTTCTGCACGACCGTCGCCACCAGCCCTTCCACCATTACCGCAGACGGCCGTAGCACCAGCACTGTCACCGCCACCGTCAAGCTTACCGCGGCCCCAATGACCGCAATCAACGGAGACCAGGTCATGTTCACCCTGGCGGCAACGGGCACTGCGCCCGCCGCCGCCTGCGGAACGCTCAGTCCCACGACCGGTACCACGAATGCGTCGGGACAGGTGGTGGTTACCTACACCGCGTCGACGACACCGTCTGGTGCCGGCGGCCAATGCACCATCACCGCCACGGAAGCAGACAACGACACCTCGGGGACGGGTACCGTCGCTCAGACACAGGCCCTCAACGCTGTTGCGTTCTCGGCGAACCCAACCTCCATCAAGGGCAATGGAGCGACAACGTCCACTCTGACCGTCGTTGTCACCAGCGGGGTCGATGGATCTCCGATCGTCGGAGACAGCATCCTCTTCAGCTTCGCCGGCACCCCCCTCCCCGCCGACTGCGGGATGGTGAGCCCCAATCCGGCGACTACGAACGCCTCGAGTACGGTAACCGCCACGTACACCTCGGCTGGATTCCCGGCCACCACGTGCACCATTACCGCGCATGACCTCGGCCCCAGCGCCGGCGCGTCAGGTAGCCCAACTCCATCGGTGACGATCATCCAGACCAACTGAGTCCGCCGCGGACGGCAGCGACGCTCACAGAGGGCCCCTTCGGGGGCTCTCTTTCTTTCACCCCATGGCACTTGACCCCACTGGCAACCCGCTAAGGTTGGAGCCGATGTTCCGCAAACGCCCGAGTCCGGACCCGGCACCTGTGAGCGACGCGCCGGCAGCGCAGATCGTCGACGCGTTCCACCGGCTCTACTACGAGCACAACGACGGCGCTACCACCTGGCGCGATACGTACTGGATGGGTGTCCCCACCCGCAAGTGTCCCCTCGATCTCTGGGTGTACCAGGAGATCCTCCACGAGCGCCGGCCGACGCTGATCATCGAATGCGGTACCGCGTTCGGTGGCAGCGCGCTGTACCTGGCGCACCTCTGCGACCTCCTCAATTGCGGCCGCGTCGCGACCATTGATATCGACATCACCAGCTACGGGGAGCGGCCGCAGCATCCGCGGATCCGCTACCTCAACGGCTCGTCGGTGGACGACAGCATCATTGCCGGTCTGCGCGAGCAGATCACCGATCGCGACCGTGTCATGGTCATCCTGGACTCCGACCACAGTCGCGACCACGTGCTGGCGGAGCTTCGTGCCTATTCACGCCTGGTGACGGCGGGGGACTACCTCATCGTCGAGGACACCAGCGTCAACGGGCATCCTGTCTTCGCAGACTTCGGGCCCGGCCCGATGGAGGCACTCGATGAGTTCCTCGCCGAGAACAACGATTTCGAGATCGACGCATCCCGCGAGAAGCTGCTGCTGACCTTCAACCCTCGAGGATACCTGCGCCGCCGCTAACGCCGTGGCCACACCCGATCGGCCACCTTGCGGATCGGAGCAGCCAGCCCACTGCGGCGCAGCCGCTCCGCCATCCGCTGCACTCGCGATGCGTACACCAGATGCAGTTCGCGTTCGAGCCGCGCCGCCGTCGCCTGCAGCTCGGCGGCGCGATGCTCGGCCTCAACCGCGCGGTGCTGGCTCTGGCTCAGGGCGGTGGACAGGTGCACCGCCTCGCCCACGGTCATACGCAGCGGGCGAAGCAGACGCCGGGTGCGCAGCTGGTCCTCGAGCGCGCGCCATTCCGCAGTGGTCTCACTGCTCAATGAGTTGCGGCCATCCTGGAGGACGCGAAACTCCGACACTGGCTGCTCCACAAAGAGAAAATTGGAGGAGCGAGCCAGCTCACAGAGCAACTCCCAGTCCTCGAAGTACTCCAGGCTCTCGTCGAAGCGAATGTCCGCGGCCACGAGGTCGCGGCGGCGCACCACAAAGGTGTTGATGGGGATGTAGTTCCCGCTGAAGAGCTCCGCGCGGTTGAACGGTCGGAGCAGCACCTGCTTGGATGACACCACACAGCCATGCTCGCCGGCACGCCCCTCCGCCTGCACGGCGGCGCCGTAGGCCAAGGGGGCCGATGGATTGGTCTGCAGCGCCCCGATGAGGACGTCAGCGAAAGCGGGGTAGAGAACGTCGTCGTCATCGCAGAAGGCGACGAACTCGCCGCGGGCCGCGTCCAGGCCGACATTCAGCGGGTAGCCGCGCCGGCTTGCCGGCCGATCCGCAACCAGCAGTTCGACGTCGAGCAGGCCATCGAAGCGCTGCAGCAGGCGCCCCACGAGCGCGCGATACGCCGCGTCCGCATGGTGGATGACGACGATGGCGTGCACCGACGGCCAGGTCAGTGCGGCCAGCGAATAGAGTGCCTCGGTCAGCAGCGGGAGGCGAGAGGGCATGGTGCGCACGATCACGTCCAAACGCCCGCTGACCACCTCGGCGTCACTCGACGGGCGGGGCGGGGCGGGGGCAGCGGTTGATTCCCCGGGTCGCAACACCAGCACGAACTGGTACACGGTGGCGTGAGGATTGGAGCGCTCGGCAATGTCGGCCACGGTCTCCGCACTGGTGCGGTCCACCAGGTCACGGCCGTAGTCCAGCACCTCCGTCCCCAGGGGCGGCAGGTCGATGCGCTCGGTGGCGTCAATCTGAAAGCCACACGCGCCGGCCAGCTCGGTGAACGTCCCCAGCGTGAAGAACCGGAGGTGGGTGCGGTCGAGCAGGCCGGCATTGCGGTACTGCCATCGGTCGGCGAGGAGCGACAGTGCGATGTCGACATGGGACACGTTGGGCAGTGACACCAGCACCCGTCCCTGGTCGGTCAGCAGGCCCCGCACCTCCGCCAGCACAGGAGCGGGGTCGGCCAGGTGCTCGAGCACGTCCGCCAGGATGATCCGGTCGAAGCGATGCTCACCGACCAGCTCGGTCAGTGATGTGGTCTGCAGGTCGAGGACGTGGGCATCGATCCCCTTGGCCTGCGCCGCAGCCACCGCCTCCGCATTGACATCGACGCCGGTCACGGAGCAGCCGCGGTCGGCGATCAGGGCCGCTCCGAGATTGCCGCTGGCGCAGCCGACATCAAGAACCGAGGCACCGGCGGGGATGTGTCTGGCCAGGAGCGCCCCGGTGGTTCCCAGGTTGGTCAGATCGACGGGGAAGTCATAGCTCCCGGCCTCGGCCGGACCGTCCGGCTCGCGCGTCTGCCTACCAGCGGAAGGCGGCATAGCGTCCAGCCTCCGGGGTCACCTCGATGCGCGCGTGGCTCGCGGCCTCCAGCCGCGTGGGCCGGATGCTGGTGAACTCCTGGCGCACCCAGGCCAGATCCTCGGCCGACAGCTCGCCCTCGAGCACCTGGTCGAAGTCACCCGCGGATCCGCTGCCGAAGTAGCGGGCGCGCAGCCACAGCTCGGCGAGGCGCATCCGTCGAAGCTCCGACCGGCGATCCTTGCCGTGGTCGTGCACCTGGGTGATGTGGCAGCAGCGCGCCGTCGGGACGTAGATGCAACGCCACCCGGCCAGCCAGGCCCGCCAGCTGAGGTCGACGTCCTCGCCGTACAGGAACAGGTTCTCGTCGAAACCGCCGAGCTGGCAGAAAGCCTCTCTGCGGACCAGCAGCGCCGCGGCGGAGCACCAGTTGGTGGCTCCGTCATCGTCGTACACCTTGGGATGCTCGATGGGGAACTGCGCCGCCTCGATCAACGCGGCGCGAGGCTGCGCCTCGGCGGCCCCGACCAGGGTGCGCAGGCAGTCGTAGAAGGGAATGGTGTCGGGATTGAGCAGCCAGAGGTACTCGGCGGTGGCGTCCTGCGCGAGGTGGTTGTGACCGCGCCCGAAGCCGAGGTTGTGCGGTGCGTCGCTGTAGGTGTAGGCGAACGTGGGCGCCAGGGTGGTCAGCAACTCCTGGCAGCCGTCGCCGGGACTGTTGTTGAGGAAGCGGACGGTCATGCCTCCCTCGGGCGGCTCCAGCTGGTCCAGTCCGCGCACCAGCTTGGTCAGCTTGGGGCCGGAGTTGTAGAGCACCACCTGAACCTGGACTCCGGCGTCTGCGCCGGCCGCGTGGTCGCTCACGTCGTCACCAGGTGTACCGGAAAGCCCACCGACTCGGCGTTGGCGGCGAGCTTGCCGTCGAGCGTCCACAGCTCCGCGCCCAACCGCTCTGCCAGTGCGATGTAGGCGGCGTCGTAGGCGGACTGCCGACCGAGACGACGCGCCAGCGTGACCACTCGCACTCCGTCTTCCAACGGATGCAGGGTGAGTTCGAGATCCTCGAGGACCTCCCAGGCAGTCGCCAGCAGGTCGGTGTCGAGTGGAGCGACCGCTGCCAACCGTGTCAGCGCGGAGGCGAACTCGTATGGGAGCAGGGCGGGAGCGTGCAGGTCTGCTCCCTCACGGTCCCACGCGGCCACGCGGCTGAGGACGGCACCATGACGGGGATCAGGCGGATACGTCAGGACCACGACGAGGTTGGCGTCGAGTACCGCCCTCACGAACCAGGGTCGGGCGCACGGGGCAGGCCCAACACGTCGAATCGGCCCGCCCGTTCCTCGCGTCCCTGGCGAACCAGGGCCACGGGGTCCACCGCCGTCGCGTCCTTGGGCCATCCTGCCTGCAGCCGCTTGCTGAGCCCCCGAAGCTTGGTCGCACGAGCATAGGTGGCCGATTCTTGGGGCGCATCGAGCCCAGCCCGGATGAGGACACGGGCGTACGTTCCTGCAGACACGCCCAACCGCCCGGCCTCGGACTGCAGGCGACCGACATCAGCGGGATCGAGGCGGACGGAGATGGTCTTGGCTGCCATGCCACAACAATATCAGAGCCGCATGCTCAACGCATCGTTTCGCATCATACGGCCATCTTGCTGAGGGACCTTTCGTAAGGCTAGCGGCGCCGCAGCCGGCCCCGCACGCGCATCGCACCCCGCAGAGTCCCCTTGACCACGCGGTGCACCGCCGGAACCTTCCAGAGCAAGGTGTTCGATCGCTCGGCGAGCCGGAAACGGAAGTGGTCGTACCGGGCGAGCTCGGCGCGGAGGTGGTCGACCTCGGCGCGACGTGCCTCGGGTTCGGCCGCCTCCCTCTGCTCGGCCGCGACCAGTTCGCTGCGCAGCTGGACGACATACTCGTCCTTGACCGTGGCATCCAGGAGCAGATGGCGGACCTGGGTATCTTTGTCGGTCAGTTCGCTCATCCGCTCGCGGAGCACCTCCTCGAGCTCCTGCACCCGCAACGCCAACGCCGCGATGTCCTCGCGGGCACGCTGGATCTCCGCCTCCTTGGCCAGGATCTCCGCCTCCAGGCTCTTCGCCCGCTCGGAGGCGATCGCGTCAACGTCGGCCACTGGGCGCCTCCTCGACGATGACAGCACGACCCTGGGCACGTTGGATCGCGCGGGCGATGCCCGTCCGCCAATCCTGCGGTGCTGGGCGCGGTTCGCAGTCGGCGAGTTCGGCCACCCACTTCGCGCGGAGGCGGCGGCGATTGCGATCAAAGAGGAACTGGCGGAAATGCTCGTCGGTGCTCGACGATTCCGCATGGCGGATGCGTGAGCGCGGTTCGTAGATGATCTTGAGTCCTTTGGCCCGCAGAGTGAAGCAGAGGTCGACGTCCTCGTAGTACGCGGGATGGTATTCCTCGTCCATGCCGCCGACCTCATTCCACACATCCCGTGCGATCAGCAGCGATGCGGCGGAGCAGTAGTCCACCTGGCGGCGATAGCTGTACTCGCTCGTCCCCGGAGGCAGATCACGTCCCACCGCACCTGTGGACCCGTCATTCCAGATGACACTGCCCGACTCCTGCACCGAACCGTCCGGTCGGAGGATCTGGCTGCCGACCGCGCCGACGCCGGGCTCCATCTCGATGGAGTCGATCAGCGACTCGAGCCAGCCGGGCTCCACCTCGGCGTCGTCGTTGAGAAAAACCAGGTACTGACCGCGAGCGTATCGCGCGGCACTGTTGCAACCACCCGCAAAGCCGAGGTTCACCGGCGAGAGCTTCAGGCAGACATCCGGAAACCGGCGCTGCACGTCGACCAGTGCAGCGATGCCCAGTCCGTTGGAAAAGACGATGACCTCGTGAGCGACGTCGGCGGGGACATGCGTTCGCAGCGATTCGAGGCAGTTGAGCAGCTTGTCGACGTGGAGGTAGGCCAGGACGATGATGGAGACACGGATCCGGCCGGCCGTGGGCACGGGCGCGGGGCTGATCAGCGCAGACATGACCGAAGTAGTATGCCGAACTTCGGGATGACCAAAGAGCGACGGCGCTCCCGTTGGCACTGACGCGATCGGCCTCAGAGGCTCTGGCAGGGTGTTGATGTTTGGTTCGCCGAGGGCGCCGACGTAGGCCAAGAGGGGCTGGGCACCGGCGTCGTCGCGATTTCGGTGGGAGATTGGGTGGCGGATCCCGGACGGGAGCCGTCCCGGCCCCGGATCAGGCGGCCTGTGCGTCCAGGGCGGTGATGCGGATGAGGTTGTACACCGCTCCGATCATCAGGAACCATGCCCGGTTGCGCTGCAGCCCGATGTAGCGCAGCTTGCGTCCGCCGGCCACCGTCGACAGCATCGTCACTTGGCGGGTGGTGGTACCACGCATGCTGAATCTCCGCAAGCTGGATGAGCTTCCCCAAGACCCGCATACCCGAGTCACCCTGTCGAGGGCTTCCTCAGGGCTCGAAAATCAACACCCGGTTAGGCGCTGACCGGCCGCGCTGCCGGCGGCACCTCTGCGAGAATTCGCCGCATGCACGTTTTCGAGCGGCGCAGATCACGTGGTGTCGCCCAGAGAGGACGAGGGAGCGACGGTCTTGGTCAGCTCTCGGCAGGTGCTGTCACGGCAGCGCTGATGGTGCATGCGCCAGGGCCGCTGTCCGTCGCTGAAGGACGGGGGCAGACATGCAGCACATCATCGACCGCAGATTCACGGAGACCCGCGGTGCGTCGTGTGGAGGTCGCAGTGTGATGGGGTGGATGGCCAGGTCTGGGGCTTCTCGATGACCCCGTGCGCGACCCTTCACAGGCGAGGCCGCACCCTGCCCCGCCTGGCGGCGGCGGCGCTGCTTGTCCTGGCCGTCCTGGTCTCCGCCCCCGCGACGACCAAGGCGGCGACTCGGCCGCCCTCGTCAGGCAACGCCTGGGCCTGGGGAGAGGGCTACTTCGGCCAGCTCGGCAACGGCAGCACCACCGCCAGCAGCACGCCGGTGGCGGTGAGCATGCCCGCCGGGGTCACCTTCAGCGCCGTCTCCGCCGACGGCCAGCACAGCCTGGCCCTCGACAGCAGCGGGCATGCCTGGGCCTGGGGAAACAACCTCGACGGCGAGCTCGGCAACGGCGGCGCCACCGCCAGAAGCAGCACGCCGGTGACGGTGACCATGCCCGCCGGGGTCACCTTCAGCGCCGTCGCCGCCGGCTCCGGCGACAGCCTGGCCCTCGACAGCAGCGGGCATGCCTGGGCCTGGGGAGGCGGCTGGTACGGCGAGCTCGGCAACGGCAGCACCACCAACAGCAGCACGCCGGTGGCGGTGAGCATGCCCGCCGGGGTCACCTTCAGCGCCGTCTCCGCCGGCGGTGGCAACAGCCTGGCCCTCGACAGCAGCGGGCATGCCTGGGCCTGGGGATACAACGGCTCCGGCCAGCTCGGCAACGGCAGCCCCAACACCACCAACAGCAGCACGCCGGTGGCGGTGAGCATGCCCGCCGGGGTCACCTTCAGCGCCGTCGCCGCCGGCGGCGACCAGAGCCTGGCCCTCGACAGCAGCGGGCATGCCTGGGCCTGGGGATCCGACAACAGCAGCACGCCGATGGCGGTGACCATGCCCGCCGGGGTCACCTTCATCGCCGTCGCCACCGGCGGTGGCCAGTGCCTGGCCCTCGACAGCAGCGGGCATGCCTGGGCCTGGGGATCCAACAGCAGCACGCCGGTGGCGGTGACCATGCCCGCCGGGGTCACCTTCCGCGCCGTCGCCGCCGCCGCCTCCTACAGCCTGGCCCTCGACAGCAGCGGGCATGCCTGGGCCTGGGGCTCCGGCCCGCTCGGCAACGGCAGCACCACCGACAGCAGCACGCCGGTGGCGGTGACCATGCCCGCCGGGGTCACCTTCAGCGCCGTCTCCGCCGGCTATCGCCACAGCCTGGCCCTTGCGGTGGCCCCGCCGACCGCGCTCACGTCGTCCCCCAATCCGTCGACGGTGGGCCAGGCGGTGACCTACACGGCGACGGTCAGCCCCACGCCGGATGGGGGCACAGTGGCGTTCACCGACAACAACACCACTCTGAGCGGCTGCGCTGCCGTGGCGGTCAACACCAGCACCGGGAAGGCGACCTGCACGACCAGCTACAGCGCGGTGGGCAGCCACGCCATCGTGGCCAGCTACAGCGGTGACCCCAACTACGCAGCCTCCAGCGGGTCGCTGACCCAGCAGGTCAACGCGGCGGCGGCGACCACGACGACCTACGTGCTCGACGGCTGGGGCGGGCTGCATCCCTTCGGCGGCGCTCCTGCGGTGTCGGGCACCGCGTACTGGCAGGGCTGGGACATCGCCCGCGGTATCGCGCTTGACCCCTGTGCGGGTCAGAGCGGCGGCTACGTGCTCGATGGCTGGGGCGGGCTGCATCCCTTCGGTGGCGCACCTGCGGTGTCGGGCACCGCGTACTGGCAGGGCTGGGACATCGCCCGTGGAATCGCTGCCACCTGCGTCAACGGCAGTCCAGGCGGCTACGTGCTGGATGGCTGGGGCGGGGTACATCCCTTCGGCAGCGCACCTGCGGTGTCGGGCACCGCGTACTGGCAGGGCTGGGACATCGCCCGTGGCATCGTGCTGCAGTCCACCGGGCAGGGCGGCTACGTGCTCGATGGCTGGGGAGGGCTGAATCCCTTCGGTGGCGCACCTGCGGTGTCGGGCACCGCGTCCTGGCACGGCTGGGACATCGCCCGCGGTATCGTGCTGCAGTCCACCGGGCAGGGCGGCTACGTGCTCGATGGCTGGGGAGGGCTGCACCCCTTCGGCACCACTGCCGGCGAGCCGCCGACCGTGACCGCGTACTGGTCCGGCTGGAACATCGCGCGTGGGCTGGTGTTGAGCAGTGACACGAGCGGGTACGTGCTGGATGGCTGGGGCGGGGTGCATCCCTTCGGCGGCGCTCCTGCAGTGTCGGGCACCGCGTACTGGCAGGGTTGGGACATCGCTCGCGGTATCAGCCCCTGATCAGACAGCGCGAGGCGGGGATCGCTGCCCAAAGTCCCCGCCTCGCGCTGGGCGGACACGAGTTCACATGCCCGAGAAGTTGCCGCGCGTGGATCAGTGCGCCGCCGGGATGGCTCCCATGCGGCCGGCGCGGAAGTCGTCGAATGCCTGGCGCAGCTCGTCCTGCGTGTTCATCACGAACGGCCCGTACCAGGCGATCTCCTCGCCGATGGGACGGCCGAGCACGAGCACGTCGAGCGCCGGAGTGCGACCAACACCCTGCTAGGGCGCCGCCTTGGCGCGCAGCGCCGCGAGCAGGCGTTGTGCCGGGCCCTCGACGCCGTGCGTGACCGCGAGCTGTTGCAGGAGCGCTTCATCGGGGGGGCGTGACGGGGTGATCTGGTACGGGACGCTGGTGCAGACGGGCACCACCGTCCGCATCGCCTGCAGGTACTCCTCCCCGTGGCGGAGCGCATTCGCGATGCCGGCCGGCAGCGTTGCTCGCGCAGCAACCGCGGCATCGAGCGAGCCGTGTGTCGCGATCAGCCATGCGGCCGTCTTCTCGCCGATGCCGCGGAGCCCGGGCAGACCGTCGGAGGGGTCGCCGCGCAGCGTGGCGAAGTCGACGTACTGGTCCGCGCGGACGCCGTACTTGGCCAGCACGGCGGCATCGTCGAATCGCTCGAGACGGCTCACCCCGCGGACCGTGAACAGCACCGCCACGACCGGGTCGCGGACCAGTTGGAGAAGGTCACGGTCGCCGGTGACCACCTCCACGGGGTCGTCGACGTCCGCAGCCACGGCAAGCGTGCCGATGACGTCGTCCGCCTCGTACCCCTGCGCGCCGGCGACGGGCATGCCGGCGGCGTCGAGCAGCTCGTGGAGGACGTCGAACTGCCCGGGCAGCTCGGGCGGGTCGGGACGGCGTTGCGACTTGTACCCCGGGTAGGCGGCGACGCGCCAGGCCGGCCGCCAGTCGACGTCGAACGTGTGCACCAGCCCGGCAGGATCGCGGTCACGCAGCAGCGTGCTGGTCATGTCGAGATAACCGCGGACCGCATTGACCGGCCGCCCCTGCGGATCCCGGATCGTCGCCGGCAGCGCGAAGTAGGCGCGGTACACGAGGCTCGGCGAGTCGAGAAGAAGGCGCGGGCGGGTCACGTCGATGGTGCAGTCACCGCCGACTCGATCACCATCGCGATTCCCTGGCCGACGCCGATGCACATCGTCGCCAGGCCGGCACCTCCGCCGCGGCGCTGCAGCTCGTGCACCAACGACGTCAGCAACCGCGCACCGGAGCAGCCGAGCGGATGGCCCAGCGCGATCGCGCCACCGTTGACGTTGACGATCTCGGGGTCGAGCTCCGGCCATTCGTGCAGGCACGCCAGGCTCTGCGCGGCAAAGGCCTCGTTGAGCTCGACGGCGGCGAGGTCGCCGAAGCTCCGGCCGGCGCGACGCAGCGCCGTGCGCACCGCTTGCACGGGACCGATGCCATACCACTGCGGCTCGACGCCGCTGCTGGCCGCCGACACGATGCGCGCCAGGGGAGAGCGGTCCATCGCCGCCAGGCCCTCCTCCGAGGCGAGCACCAGCGCGGCGGCGCCGTCGTTGAGAGGCGAGGAGTTGCCGGCGGTGACCGTGCCATCCTTGCGGAACACCGGACGAAGGCCACCGAGCCGCTCGACGGAGGTGTCGGGACGGATGCATTCGTCACGGGCGAGCAGCACCGCGCCGTCCGGTCCGGTCACAGCGACGACCTCCGCGTCGAAGCGACCCTCGTCCCACGCCGCCGCCGCCGCGCGATGACTGCGGACGGCGAACGCATCCTGCTGGTCACGGCCGATGCCGAACCGTTCGGCGAGCAGCTCGGCACCCTCACCGAGCGACACGGTCCACTCCTGCGGCATGCGCGGGTTGACCATGCGCCAGCCCAGCGTGGTCGACCACATCGTCTCGTGGCCGCGTGGGAAGCCGGTGTTCGCCTTGAGCACCACGAAGGGCGCACGGCTCATCGACTCGACGCCGCCGGCAACGCAGATGTCGGCATCGCCGACGGCGATCATCCGGTGCGCGTCGATCACCGCCTCGAGCCCTGAGCCACACAGGCGATTGACGGTGGCCCCCGGGATGCTGGTTGGCAACCCGGCGAGCAGGACCGCCATGCGCGCCACGTTGCGGTTGTCCTCTCCGGCTCCGTTGGCGTCGCCGAGGATGACCTCATCGATGCGCGCCGGATCAAGCGTCGGCACGCGCCGGACCACCTCGCCGACGGCGAGCGCGGCGAGATCATCCGGACGCACTGCGGCAAGGGCGCCGCCGTACCGGCCGATCGGTGTTCGCACCGCCTCGACGATGTAGGTCGCTCGCGTCATCGCCGAAAGGCTACTCGGTTCATAATCGCGCCGTGTTGGTGGTCACCCCGCTGCTGGCCGCGGCGCTGTTCGCAATCGTCGCCGTGCTTGTGGCCGGTGCATTGGGCATCGGCTACGCCGTTGGATCGCGCAGCGCGTCCAGGCAAGCGCACATCAGCACACCGGCCGAGGCGCTGGCGGGGCCAGACGGCAGGACGGCGTCGCTCGGTAAGCTGGTCACTCGCACCGGCTCCGAGCTGGCCACCATCGCGGTGCGCACCGGCCTGGACCTCGGCAACCGCGCCATCCGCGACTCTCTCGGCGCCCTCTCGACATGGGCGCAACAGGAACGCCTCGATCTACGCCGGGTCACGGCCGAGGATGGGACCGTGACCCTCATGTTCACCGACATCGAGGGCTCGACGAGCCTCAACGAGCGACTCGGCGACGAGCGCTGGCTCGAGGTGCTCGCCGCCCACGATCACCTGCTCCGCCGGCTGGTCCGCTCGCGCGGCGGACGGGTCATCAAGACGCAGGGGGACTCGTTCATGGTGGCGTTCGCGGACGCGGCCAGGGCGGTCGCGTGCGCCGTCGCCATCGAGCAGGGCCTTGTCTCCCTCGACACCGGCCTCGATGCCGATCTGCGGGTGCGCATCGGCATGCACACAGGGCCCGCGCTGGCGCGCGGCGATGACCTCTTCGGGCTCAGCGTGGCGACCGCGGCGCGGGTTGCCGCTGAGGCGGCGGGCGGCGAGATCCTCGTCACCGAACAGCTTGCGGAGCGTCTGCACGATCGTGAACTTGGCAGGCCGCGCACGCTGACCCTCAAGGGGATCACCGCCACCCAGGTGGTGCGGTCGGTGCCGTGGGAGCCGGGCGACGCCCCGGCCAGGGAATCCGTCCGCCGGCGGCGACGCCTGCGGCGCTAGCGGGACTCGCCCAGGTCGTTGACCAGTGCGCCGACGACCTGCTTGGCATCACCGAAGAGCATGGTCGTGTTGGCGAGGTAGTACAGCTCGTTGCCGATGCCCGCGAAGCCCGGCGCCATGCTGCGCTTGACCACCAGCACGCTGCCGGCGCGCTCGACGTCGAGGATGGGCATCCCGTAGACCGGGCTTCCCGGCTCGTTCTTGGCCGCCGGGTTGGTGACGTCGTTGGCCCCGATGACGATGGCGACGTCGGCCCGGGCGAGCAACTCGTTCGCCTCCTCGAGCTCGACCATGTGGTCGTAGGGGACGTCGGCCTCGGCGAGCAGCACGTTCATGTGCCCCGGCATGCGGCCGGCGACCGGATGGATGGCAAAGCGCACCTGGGTCCCGTTGCGCTCGAGTGCGTCGGACAGCTCGCGCACCTTGTGCTGGGCCTGCGCCACGGCCATGCCGTAGCCGGGCACGATGACCACCAGCCGGGCGCCGTCGAGGATCGCCGCCCCGTCGACGGAACCGCCGCTGCGCACGGGGCGGTCATCGACCTCAGCCCCGTGCGCAGCGACCGTCACCTGTCCGAATGCGCCGAAGAGGATGCTGCGGAAGTTGCGGTTCATCGCCCGGCACATCACCACCGCGAGGACGAAGCCGGAGGAACCGTCGAGAGCGCCCGCGATCTCCAGCACCTTGTTGTCGAGGGCGAAGCCCATGGCGACCGCCGAGAGACCGGCGTACGAGTTGAGCAGGGCGATCACGGTCGGCATGTCGGCACCGCCGATGGGGACGATGAGCAGGATGCCGAAGATGACCGCCGCGATGACCACGATCGCGAAGATCAGGACGGCGCTGGGGTCGATGGCCAGCCAGACGATGCCTGCCACCGCCACGGCGAGCACCGACAGGTTGATGACGTTCTGCCCGCGGTGCACCACCGGGCGGCCCTGGATCAGCTCCTGCAGCTTGGCGAAGGCCATCAGGCTCCCCGTGACCGTGAGCCCGCCGAGCAGCACCTCGATACCGAGCACCACCATGGTGAATCGGTCGAGGTGGGGCTGGCGCAGGATGTACTCCGCGACGCCGACGAGCGTCGCCGCCGCGGCGCCGAACGCATGCGACAGCGCGGTCCGCTGCGGCATCGCGGTCATGGGCACGAACGCGGCCAGCGGCACCCCGATGGCGGCCCCCGCCATCAGGCCGACGACGATCCATGTGTAGCTGGTCACCTCGGGCCGGACCAGCGTGCCCACCACGGCCAGCACCATGCCGATCTCGCCGGCGAGCACACCGCGCCGGGCGGTGGTCGGCGCGGTCATCCACTTGATGGCGGCGATGAATGCGAGGCCGGCGGCGATGTAGACGTACTGGACGACGGTGTCGCGGATCACGAGCGCTTCCGGAACATTCGCAGCATCCGGTCGGTGAGGAGAAAGCCGCCGATGACGTTTGATGACGACGCGGCGATCGCGATCGTCCCCAGGATCGTGGTGGTGGTGGACTGCGCGCTGCCGACGATGACGATCGACCCCACCAGGGCGATGCCGGAGATGGCATTGGTCAACGACATCAGCGGCGTGTGGAGCAGCTGGGGCACGCGGCGGATCAGCTCGAAGCCGAGGAACGACGCGAGCAGGAAGACGTAGAGGCCGGACTCGATGTTCACGATGCGGCGCCCGCGGGGCCCGGCGCCGCCGGGGTCTCGAGCAGGGGCAGCACGCGCTCATGAACGATCGAGCCGCCCCGCGCCACCAGCGTGCCCTGAACGATCGGATCCTCGCTGTCGAGGTTGACATCGCCGTCGCCGGCGACGTGCAGCACGAAGTTGGCGAGGTTTCGGCCCAGCATCTGGCTGGCATCCTGGGGGACTGTTGCCGGCAGGTTGTCGGCCCCGACCAGCGTCACCCCGCCGATGTCGATGGTCTGGCCGGCGACGGTCCCCTCGCAGTTGCCGCCCCGCTCGGCGGCGATGTCGACGATCACCGAGCCCGGCCGCATGGCGGCGATCGCGTCGGCGGTGACCAGGATCGGCGAGCGCTGGCCGGGGACCAGGGCGGTGGTGACCACGATGTCACTGCCCCCGATCTCCGCGGCGAGGGCTGTGCGCTGGCGCGCCAGCTCGGCCTCGTCTGCGCCGGTCGCGTACCCGGAGGCGTCCTCACCGCCGGCGCTGACGTCCTCGAGGTCCACGAACCGGGCACCGAGGCTCTCGATCTGCTCGCGAACCGCGGCGCGCACGTCGTAGGCGCTGACGTTGGCGCCGAGCCGCCGCGCGGTGGCGATCGCCTGGAGGCCGGCCACGCCGGCGCCGAGCACCAGCACCTTCGCGGGCGGGATCGTCCCCGCCGCGTAGGTGAGCATGGGAAAGAGCCGTGGCGCCAGGAATGCGGCCAGGATGACCGCCTTGTAGCCGCTGACCGTCGCCTGCGTGGAGAGCACGTCCATCGGCTGGGCGCGGGTGATCCGGGGCAGCAGGTCGATGGCGAAGATCGTGGCTCCGCGGTCCGCCAGCGTCTTGAGGGCGGCCGGTTCGCCAAGTGGATCGAACATCCCGGCCAGGGTGTGCCGAGCAGTCACGTCCGACCAGGTCGCAGCCCCGGGTCCGCTGCCCCGGACGCAGAGCAGCATGGTGGCCTTCTCGAGCACGTCCGCGGCGCCGGCGACGACCTCGGCTCCGGCGTCGGTGTAGTCCTCGTCGCGCCAGCCCGACGCCTCACCGGCACCGCTCTCCACGACCACCGTGTGACCTGCCTGGACGAGGGCGCGCGTGCTTGCGGGGCTCGCGGCAACCCGGCGCTCGCCGTCGCGCGCCTCATCGACGACCCCGACGGTCAGCGCCACGGGAGGATCCGACCGGCTGCGCTGATCTCGCCTGCCGCGGCGGCGCTCCCGCCTGGGTGGACGCCGCACAGCGCGCGTTCGTTCATAGCTGCCAGATCCTACTAGGCCGCGCTCTGTCCAAGCCCGGCGCCCGGGCGTACACAGGCCCCGCGGCCGCTGTGGCGACGGCAGGTCAGGCCAGGAGCCCGGTGTACAACGCCACCGTCCGCTCCGCGACCGATGACCAGCTGAAGTGCTCGACGACGCGACGCCGGCCCGCCTCTCCGAAGGCCCGGGCGAGCGCGGGCTGCGTGACCAGCGCGTTGATGCGCTCGGCGAGAGCCTCGGTAAAGCGCCGTGCCGCCTCCGGATCGGGGCGCTCCGCCGACACGTCGCAGGGCACCAGGTAGCCGGTCTCGGCATCGACCACGATCTCCGGGATGCCGCCAACGGCGCTGGCGACGACGGCCGTCTCACACGCCATCGCCTCCAGGTTGACCAGGCCGAACGGCTCGTACACGGAGGGACAGACGAACACGGTGGCGTGGCTCAGCACCTGGATGACGTCGCGCCGGTCAAGCATCTCCTCGATCCACAGCAGGCCGCCGTCGCGGTGCCGCGCCCGTGCCAGCACCGTCCTGACCTCGGCGCCGATCTCGGGGGTGTCAGGCGCGCCGGCGATCAACACCAGCTGCGCTGCCGGGTCGATGTGCTCCGCTGCCTCGAGGAGATGGACGATCCCCTTCTGCCGGGTGATCCGGCCGACGAAGACCACCGACGGCCGGTTCGCGTCGATGCCGAGGCGGTCAACGACGGCGACACCCCGGTCCGGGGCGTACTCCTCCACGTCGACGCCGTTGTGGATGACCGCCACCCGTGCGGGGTCGACCGCCGGGTAGCAGGCAATCACGTCAGCGCGCATCTGCGCCGAGACCGCGATCACGGCGTCGGCGTGCTCGAGCGCGGTGCGCTCGCAGAATGACGACAGCGCGTAGCCGCCACCCAGCTGCTCCGCCTTCCACGGACGCAGCGGCTCGAGGCTGTGGGTGGTGCACACGTGGGGGACGTTCCAGAGCAGCTTGGCGAGGTGACCGGCCAGGTTGGCGTACCAGGTGTGGGAGTGCACCACGTCGACCCCGCTCAGGCGAGCGGCCATGGCGAGGTCGACCGACATCGCCTCGAGCGCCGCGCTGCTCGGCTCCGGGCCGGACAGCGCCTCCCACGGTTGATAGGCGCCGGCCACCAGCGCCGACTGGCGAGGCTCGCCGAAGCAGTGCACCGCCACCTCGACGGTGCGCGCCAGCTCGCGGGCCAGGTATTCCACGTGCACGCCGGCGCCGCCGTACACCTCGGGAGGGAACTCCCGCGTCAGGATGCCGACGCGCATCCGCTCATCCCACCTCGACGATCTGTCGCTTGCCGATGACCACGATGCCGTTGGCCGAGATGGTGAACCGGGCCGCGTCCGCCACCGGGTCGACGCCGATCATCGCGCCGGGCGGGATGAGCACCTGCTTGTCGATGATCGCCCGACGGACCACGGCGCCCGCGCCGACCTCGACGCCGTCCATGAGCACGGCGTCCTCGACCAGCGCGCCGGGGTCGACGCGCACGTTGGGCGACAGGACCGAGCGTCGCACCGTACCGCCCGCGACGATCACGCCCGGGCTCACCATCGAGTTGAGCGCCTGCCCGCGACGCGCCTCCTCGTCGAAGATGAACTTCGCCGGCGGCAGCGGCTGATGCGCTGAGTAGATCGGCCATTCGCGGTTGTACAGGTTGAACACGGGGTGGACGGAGATCAGGTCCATGTGCGCGTCGTAGAAGGCATCGAGGGTGCCGACGTCGCGCCAGTAGCCGTGGTCGCGCTCGGTGGCGCCGGGGACGATGTTGGTGTGAAAGTCGTAGACGCGCGTCTGCCCGCTGCTCACCAGCTGCGGGATGATGTCAGCGCCGATGTCGTGGCGACTGTTCGGGTCGGCGGCGTCGGCGACCATCGCGTCGATGAGCGCGGCGCTGGTGAAGACGTAGTTGCCCGCCGAGGCGTAGACGCTGTCCGGGTCGTCGGGCAGGCCCGGGCTGTCAGCGGGTTTCTCCACGAAGGCGGTGACCCGGTCGCCCTCCGCCTGCACAACGCCAAAGGAGCTGGCCTGGGAGCGCGGAACGCGGATCGCCGCGACGGTCACGCTGGCGCCGGACGCGATGTGCTGGGCCACCATCTGGCGCGGGTCCATCCGGTAGATGTGGTCGGCACCGAAGACGACCACGTAGTCGGGCTCCTCGTCCTGGAGGAGGTTGAAGTTCTGGTAGATGGCGTCGGCCGAGCCGGCGAACCAGTGCCGGCCGCGCCGCATCTGGGCGGGCACCGGGGCCACGTAGTTGCCGAGCAGCGGTGACAGGCGCCAGGTCTGGGTGATGTGCCTGTCCAGGCTGTGGCTCTTGTACTGGGTCAGTACCGCGATGCGCAGGTAGCCGCCGTTGACGAGGTTGCTGAGCGCGAAATCGACGAGCCGGTAGACGCCACCGAAGACCACCGCGGGTTTGGCCCGATCCCGGGTCAGCGGAGCGAGACGTTTGCCCTCGCCACCGGCGAGCACGATGGCGAACACCCGGGGCTCCGATCGCGGCCCCGGGACGGCGATGGACATCGTCGGCGCCTCCGATGCATGGGCGTGGTCAACCGTCGCGGTCGCCTGCCAAGTATCGGGCCGCGGGGCCGCTCTGGCGCGGAGCATCCCCGGCGCGGACCCTTGGGTTGCCGTCCCCTCAGCAGCCGATGTACTGCACCAGCAGGGTGGTCGGTGAGAAGCCCAGCGCCGAGGCCTGGTTGCCCGCCCCGGCGTAGATGGTGGTTCCGGACGGTTTGTTGGTCTTCCACTCGATGGTGATCGTGGTTCCGGTGCTCACCGCGACCTCGGTCTCGACCATGGCCGCGTTCGGCGAGAACGTGCCGGCGAAGCCTCCGGACTCCTTCCAGGCCACCGGGCCGGCGCCGTTGACGAAGATGGCGATGTCCTGGTTGTAGCCGCCGACGGTCGTCCAGAGATCGGAGTTGGCCCCGATCACTGCGAGACAGCTCGGGCTTGGTGAGGTCAACGACTTCGCGTAGGTGGTCGCGTTCACCTCCGTCCAGGTGGTGCCGTCACTGTTGGCCTGGCTGAACTGATCGGTCTTCGCGCTCGGGAACGTCTGCACGTGGTCCGCGGCGGCGAGCTGAGCCACGATGGTCGTCGGGGAGTACGGGGCCGGCCCACCGGCGCCCTCGACGATGGTGACCCCGTTGGGCTCCGGCTTGTTGGTCTTCCACACCAGCGTGGCCGTGTAGCTGACCGTCGCTGCCACTGGGATGGATGTCTCGACGTAGGCGGCGTTGGGCGAGAAGGTCCCGCCGAATCCGCCGGACTCCTTCCAGGCCACCACGGTGCCGCTCGTTCCGAACGCGCCCCCCGTGACGAGGATGCCGATGTCCTGGTTGTAGCCGGCGTTGGCGGTCCACAGGTCGGCATTGCCGGACAGAACCGCGACCTGGTTCACACCGCCGGTGAACGACGCCGTCAGGTTGGTGCCATTGATCGGCACCCAGGTGGCGCCGTCGTTGCCCGTCAGCTGCGGCTGCCTTGTGTCCGACTTGAAGGCCGAACCCACGGACATGGGGCGAACGCTGAGCCGGCTGTGCGAGTACGGGCCGTTGCCGGCGGCGGCGAAGATCGTCGCCCCCTTGGCCGGCTTGTTGGTCTTCCACACCAGCTTGACGGTGTACGCCGTGCCGGGGGTCATCGACACAACCTGCTGCACGAAGGCGGCGTTCGGCGAGAAGGTCCCGGCGAAACCGCCGGACTCCTTCCATGCCACCAGCTGCACGGTGGAGCCGGTGCAGTTGGACCCATTCGGGATCACGCAGATGCCGATGTCCTGGTTGTACCCCCCCTGTGCGGTCCAGAGGTCGGCGTTGCCGGTGATCAGGTAGTTGCCGGAGGTGCCGGAGGTGCCGGGGTTGACAGTCATGGCGAGGTTGGTCGGGTCCATGTCCTGCCAGGTGGCGCCGTCACTGTTGGGCAGCATGTACTGGCTGGTGCCGGACACGGTGTTGTTGGTGGCCGCCGCCGGGGCCGCCACCGCAACGGGAGTCACCGAGTAGCTGGGCGGCGAGAGGTCGCTGACGGCGCCATTGTTCGCGGAGATTCGGAAGAAGTACGGATGTCCGTTGGTGAGCCCGGTCACCGTCCCGTTGTTGGTCGTGAAGGTCTGCGGGTTGGTGAGACCGGTGGCAAGGCTCGACGTCTTGTCGTAGATGGACACGGAATAGCTGGTCGGCGCCACCGAGCCGACGTCGGCGGGAACGGACCACGTCAGCGCGGACTGAGTGTCGCCGGCGCCGGCGGTGATGTTGAAGGGCACCGACGGCGCGATCGAGGTCTGGGCCACGCCGTCCGCGTGGTTGTCGGCATGGAAGCGTGGCCAGACGTTGTGGCCGACCGTGTTGCCGGTGACGGCCTTGACGAGGATCCGCCACGTGTTGTAGTTGCCCCCGGCCGCGGACACGGCACCGATGCCGGCGACCTCCGTGCCCAACCCCGTGTTGAACAGCACCGGCGCTGCCGGCGCGTAGCCCGTGTTGTCCCCGAACGGAATCGATTGGAGCCGCGTCCCGGTGTGCGAGTACGAGGTGAGCCAGGCGCTGTCGCCGATCCAGATGCCGTTGACCCCGCTGCTGTCGACGGGGCCGATCACCGGGTTGGAGAACCACACGGTGGAGTTGCAGATCGGGAAGCCGGCGAGGGTGGTGCCGTTGGACGCCCAGCCGTTGATGCAACTGCCGGGCACGTTGCCGCTGCTGCCGTTGCTGGTGGCCACGATGTCGTTGTTGTCACCGTTGCCGAGGTTGCCGACCGCAGGCGACGTTATGATCTGCCCAGCGGTGGGGGCGTTGAACCCCGGCGAGGCGGTGGTGGCGTCCGGGTTGCGCACCGAGATCTGCCTGCCGCACGTGGCGTCCGGGCAGCCCGGAGCACCGGTGGCGCCGAAGTAGAACCCGCTGCCGGTCACGGTCATCCAGTTGCTGCCGTTGCTGAACACCGCCGGCGATGACCATGCGGTGTTGCCGAGATGGGCGGCCCAGAAACCCCCCGTCTGGCAGGAGTTGCCGCCGTGGTGGAGCACGTAGTCCACATCGGGACAGCCGGTGTTGGAGAAGCGAAAGTACTCACCGCCCGCGGGGTAGGGCTCCGTGGGAGGGCCGCCGCTGTCCGCACCGGCGATGATGTCGAGCCCGCCCGGGTTGACGGTGCTCGGAATCAGCGCCGGCGTCACCCACGCGGTGTCGGCGAGGTTGATGGGAAAGCCGTGCACCCAATTGCCGGCGCTGTCCCACACGTAGAGGTAGTGATCCCACGAGGTCGCGGTCAGCTCCATGTGTTTGTCGCCGAAGAGGTCACCGACGGCCACGCTGGCGAAGAAGGCGGTCGGGAACCCGGTATGCGGTCCGCCGTCGACGGTGTGCTGCGGCCATCCCGGCGCAATGTTGCCGTGCGGATCGAACACGTACACGCTGCCGTTCTTGGTGGTGACGATGGTCTCCTGCTGGCCGTTGCCGTAGAGGTCGGCGAGGGTGGCCGTCGAGCTGATCCGCCCGTCGGTCTGCTGCGTCCACACAACCGTGCCGTCGGCCGCATTGAACACCCGGACAACGCCGTCGGGGTAGGCAGCGACGAGGTCGATCTGGCCGTCACCGGCGAGGTCGCCCGTGGCCAGCCCTCCCCACTGGAAGTCGGAGTAACCTCCAGGCGCTGTGTGGTCCACGGCCCACTCGTTGACGGTGAGTGGAGTCGTGGCCGGGCGCGAGCTGATCGTGGCCGGGAAGGCGGTGAACGACGTCGGTAGCGCGACGCCGAGTGCGGCGGCGGACAGCAGGACACAGCGGCGGAGGTTGTGCATGCCGACGAGTATGAGCCGCCGATCGCCTACCTCCGGTGAAGTTTCGTAAAGGCGGGCCGACTCCGCGCTACTGCCGGACTGTCTCGGACTCCTCCGCGGCGCCCGCGGACTGACCGCTCCTGGCGCGGGCAAACCGGAGCGACGCCGAGTTGATGCAGTAGCGCTTGCCGGTGGGGTCCGGACCGTCGTCGAAGACGTGACCGAGGTGACCACCACAGCGGCCGCAGCGCACCTCGGTGCGGGGCAGGATCATCTTGAAGTCGCGGTGCGTCTCCACCTCGGCGCCGTCGGCCGGGGCATAGAAGCTGGGCCAGCCACTGCCGGAGTCGTACTTGGTGGCGGCGTCGAAGAGCTCGGCGCCACAGCCGGCGCAGAGGTACTGGCCCGCCGACTTGACGTGGACGTACTGCCCGGTGCCGGCGCGCTCGGTGGCGCCGCGGCGGAGGATGGCGTACTGCTCGGGCGTGAGCGCGTCACGCCACTCCTGGTCGGTCTTCTCGATCCTGTCAGACATGGCCTCACCGTACCCCATTAGGCCCCTGAGCCGGTCCATTCCGGGCGCCGCCACGATTGCCCCGCGAAGTCGTCGCGCACCGACGCGCGCACGGCGGCGTCGGTGATGACGTCGGCACCGGTCAGGGCAAGGGCGGCGGCGCCTCGGAGCATGACGTCATGGGCGTGCTCGGTGGCTGCCGCCTCGCGGAACTCGTGGGTGTGGCAGGACACACCCTCCTCGATGATGGCCACCTCGGGATGGAGCGTGGGGCAGGCGTACGACATGTCGCCGACGTCAGTGGACCCGACCCGCTCCCACGGCGTGGCCACCACGGGACCAAGGCCGGCGGCGGCGAGGTGGGCGTGACAGCGTTCGGCGAGCACCGGGTTGGAGCGGAGGTCCTTGTACGTCTCCTCCTGGACCAGGTCGAGCGAGCAACCCGTGGCGGTGGCGGCGGCCTCGAAGATGGCCGAGAAGCGGATGTTCATCTCGTCGAGGTAGGCCGCGTCACGCGCACGGGTGAGGAACTCGCCGCTGGTGCGCTCCGGGATGATGTTCGGCGCCGTGCCACCCTCGGCGATGAAGCCGTGGACGCGGGCGCCGTCCCTGAGCTGCTGGCGCCACAGCGAGATGCCGTTGTATGCGTGGACGAAGGCATCGAGCGCGTTCAGCCCCTGGTCGGGGTCGCCGGCGGCATGGGACGCGCGCCCCGTGAACGACCACTTCCAGTGGGTGCAGGCCAGGGCCCACATCACCGCCATGGTGCGATCGGAGGGATGCAGGATGAGGGCGGCATCGCAATCGTCGAAGACGCCGTCGCGGGCGAGCGGGATCTTGCCGCCGCCGCCCTCCTCGGCGGGGCTGCCGACGACGCGCACCTGACCGGCGATGCCTGCCGTCCGCAGCGCCGCCAGCAGCGCGATGCCGGCCGCCGCGGAGGCTGTGCCGATGAGGTTGTGGCCGCAGGCGTGACCGAGGCCGCGCAGCGCGTCGTACTCGCAGACGAAGGCGACGCGCGGCCCCCCCTCGCCGCTGCCGCCGTCCGCGATGAACGCCGTGGGCATGCCCGAGACGTCACGGCGCACCTCGAAGCCCTGTGATCTCAGCAGCCCACCGAGGGTTGCGCAGGCGCGGACCTCCTCGAAGGATGTCTCGGGGTGGGAGTGGATGTCGAGGGACACGTGGCGCAACTCGGTCCGCTGCTCGGCCAGGACCGCCTGGATCCGATCGGCGATGGAATCGACGGCGCTGGTCACCATGGCTACCTCCTGAGCGGCCCCATTGTGGCGCGCCGCGGTCAGGGGCCGGCACCGTGGCACACTGCGGGCCGTGAGCTCCGTCAGCGACGTCGCGGACGCGTATATGGCCGCGCTGGTGGCGATCGACCCCATCGTCGGCACCGAGATCGGCGACGCCGCGTCGTCGAGCCGGCTGCCCGATTTCTCACCGGCCGGCCTGGCAGCGCGCGAGGCACTGGTCAGTGGCACGCTTCTGCAGCTCGGCAGCGCGACCGTCGACGGTGACGCCGAGCGCAGTGCCCGCACCGTGCTGGCCGAGGCTCTCGAGGCCCAGCGCGACCGCCAGCGGATCGGCGAACCGTTCCGGCGGCTGCGCAACTACGACGCGCCCCTCGACGAGATCCGCGTCGGGTTCGACCTCATGCCCACCGGCGCGGCGGATGACTGGGACGCGGTGGTGGCGCGCATGAGGGCCGTGCCCGAGGCGGTCGCCGGTGTCGAGGCCACGCTGCGCGAGGGGCTGGCCAGGGGGCTGCCCGCGGCGCGCCGCCAGGCGGCGGTCGTCGGGGCACAGGCGCTCGCGTGGGGCGGTCTGTCCGGTGATGGGTACTTCACGCGCCTGCTCGCCGGCGCACCCCAGCTGCCGGCCGCGTTGCACGCGGACGCTCAGGCAGCCGCGACGGCGGCGGAGACGGCGTTAGCGCACCATGCGGAATTCCTCGCGACAGAGTACGCGCCGTCCGCCACCGACACCGACGCGGTGGGCCGCGAACGCTATGCGGTGGCGGCGCGCGCCAACACGGGCATGGTCATCGACCTCGACGCGACCTATGCGTGGGGATGGGAGGAGCTGCGGCGCATCGCGCTCGATATCGATGACACCGCCGCGAAGATCGTCGAGGGCGGAGGGCTCGACGCCGCCCGAGAGCTGCTCAACACCGACACCACCCGCGCCATCCACGGGGTCGATGCGTTCCGCGAATGGTTGCAGGCGCTCACCGACCGCACGATCGAGGAGCTGGACGGCCGCCACTTCGACATCGCCCCGCACGCCCGCCGCGTCGAGTGCATGATCGCGCCGCCGGGTGGCGCCGCGGCGATGTACTACACCTCCCCGAGCCAGGACTGGTCGCGGCCGGGCCGCACCTGGTACCCGGCCGGCGACCGCACGGTCTTCCCGATGTGGGAGGAGGTGACGACGGCCTACCACGAGGGGGTGCCGGGTCATCACCTCCAGCAGGTGTCGGCGATGACCGCAGAGCCCACGCTCACCTCCTACCAGCGATTCAGATTCAACTCAGGGCACGGCGAGGGCTGGGCGCTGTACGCGGAACGGCTCATGGATGAGCTCGGCTATCACGAGCAGCCCGACACCCGGCTGGGCATGCTCACCGGCTCGGCGTTCCGTGCCGCGCGGGTGGTGGTGGACATCGGCCTTCACCTCGAGCTGGCCATCCCCGCGGACGCGCCGTTTCATCCCGGCGAGCGCTGGGATTTCGACCTCGCCCGGGAGTTCATCGGCGACCATGTCGCCCGCGGCGATCCGTTCGTCACCAGCGAGGTCCAGCGCTACCTCGGCATGCCCGGTCAGGCCATTTCGTACAAGGTCGGTGAGCGGGAGTGGCTCGACATCCGCGCCGAGGTGCGTGCCCGGCAGGGCGCCGCGTTCGACCTCAAGTCGTTCCACACCCACGCGCTCGGCCTCGGCCCGATGGGTCTCGCCCAGCTTCGCGACGAGCTGACTCAGCGCGCCGAGTAGCGCTCGGCCCCGCGGCGCAGCATGGCGGCGACATGCTCGCGCAGCGAGGGCGGCTCCAGCACCTCCACCGCACCGCCCCAGCCGAGCACCCACGAGCGCATCTCGACCTCGCTGGTGACCCGGATGCGCACCTCGATGTCCCCGTCGTCGCGGTCGCGGATCTCGCCGCCGCGGTGCCACAGGGCCTCGCGCACGCGCTCGGCGACAGCGTGGTCGAAACGAAGCACGACGTCGTCCTGGCCGGGAGCCTGCCAGATCCCCCATGAGCCGCTGACCACGGCGTCGATGTCGAAGTCGTCGGGAACGGTGAACGTCTGCGCGAGCAGGCGCGCGTCGCGTACGCGGTCGATGCGGAACGGGCGCACCTCTCCCGAGAGCTCGTCGTGGGCGAAGATGTACAGCGTCCGGCTCTCCAACCGCGGTTCGAGGAAGTACGGCCTGAGCACGCGCCTCGTCTCCCGCCCCTCGGCATCCCGATAGGTCACCTCGACGCAGCGGCGGCGGACGAAGCCGTCGACGACGACGCGCTCCACCTCATGCCGTGTCCCGCCGGCCGGGCGCCGCTCCGCCGCCGCGATCAATCCCTGCAGGTACCTGGTCACCACCGGGACGCTGAGCGCGCGCGCCAGCTGCGCCAGGGCCCCGATCAGCGCCGGCTCCTGCTCGCTGCGCATCTGCTGCATGGCGCGCACCGCGAGCAGTAACTCGGTGGCCTGGTAGTGGTCGAGCTGCATGGCCGGCAGGCGGCTGCCTGAGCCGATGCGGAAGCGGCCGTCGACCTCCTCGATATCGATGCCGGCGCTGTCGCGGAGGGTGCTCAGGTAGCGCTGCACGGTGCGCGTGGTGACCTCGAGCTGGTCGGCGAGCTGGCGGGTGGTCAGGCCGGTCTGCGTGTCGGACAGGCGCTGGAACAGCTGGATGACGCGGAGGAACTTCTCGCCACTCTCGTATCGCTGTCCCATCGCGGTTACTTGAGGATGTTGACGGCGCGGCCGGCGACGAGCGCAACCGTGAGCAGCGACGCCAGCGACTGGATGCCCATCAGCGTCTTGGCCTTGCGCGTCAGCGGCATGGTGTCGGTTGGGCTGAACGCCGTGGCGTTGGTGAGCGACACGTAGAGGTAGTCGACGAAGGCCGGTCGCCACCCGACGGGTGCCTTGTCGGGTGAGTTCATCTGGGGAAACAGAAAGTCGGGAAGCCGGGCTGGCTGTCGCAGGCGCGCCGCCGGGCCGCCGCTGTCGAGCTCCCAGTACCAGAGCCCGAAGATGATCACGTTGGTGAGGTAGATCTCGATCGCCGAGAAGATCAGGGTGCGCCCGCTGATCTGGCCGCCGATGAGCAGGAGGTGGACGAGCAGGATCAGCGAGGCCCCGTTGCCGATGTTGGCGAGGGCGATGAGCACGATGGCCGCGACCCGGCTCGCCCCGGCCTCGCCGGGATGGCGGTGTGGCCGCGCGATGGTGAGCGGGACGAGGATGGCGCCCTCGAGAACGGGGAAGATCCACGTCGGGCCGACGATCAGCGAGTCGGGCAGGGTCACGTAGAGCGCGATCGCGGCGACGATCGCGAGCGTGGCGGGCCAGCGGGCCTCGGCGAGCGCCCGGTCGGCGGGAGCGGGTTGGGCGGTGCGGCGGGGCATCGCCGCGGACGATACGTGGACCGTGGACGACGCGGGGGCCCGGCGACAGGCTGCTGTCGCCGGGCGTCCGGATCATCGGCGCATGAACCGGCAGGTGCCCACCCCCAACGAGCGTCCGGCTCCCGGTCACTACCAGGGCAGGCTGATGGCCGTGCTCACCCGCCACCCGGTGCGCATGTCGGTGCCGAGGAGCTCACGGCCGGTTGTGCAGGCGTCCCCGCTCCCGGTCGGCCAGGCGCCGCGCCAGCCTCGCCGCCCAAGGGCAGGTCAGCTCGCGCTGCCCCTGGGGCCGCTGTGAGGGGCCGGCCTCAGGGCACGACGTTGACGGCGCTGAGGATGCGAGCCGCCAGGTCGCTGTCGCCGATGACGTCCACATCACCGGCGCCGATCGCCTGCGCCGCCGGCCGCCGCCCGGTGGCGACGCGGAGGAACGCGGTGGGGGAGGCGCGAAGGTGCAGCGTCGCCTCGCCCGCCGCTGGATCGGCGGCCACGCCCCGGCCCGCCGTCACCGTCGCCGCCACCGATCGCGGCAGCGGCCCCACCAGATCGAGGCGGACCACCGCCCCCTCCGGGGCCCCGCCCTTGCCGACGGCGCGGGGGAAGAGGAGGAGCATCTCGTCGAGCACGCGCCGGCCCGCGGGCGTGTCCACCTGGGTGGGCCGGCCGAGAGCGTCGCAGATGTCCATCTCGTGCACGAAGAAGTCCCAGAGCCGGATCCCGAGGAAGGCGGCCTGGGCCACCGTGCCACCCGCCGGCGACGGCACCATTCGCTGCAGCTCCTCCTCATCCAGGGTGCGCAACTCCTCGAGGCGCAGCTCGCTCATCGTCCGGAACTCGTCGAGCACCTCGGCCCCGGACCAGCTGCGCCGGCGATCGACCAGGCGCTCGTTGAGGGCGCCCAGCTCGTTGCGCACGTGGGCGGTCTCGCCGGGCACGTGCTGCGGCTCATCGCGTCCGAGCAGCATCGCCTCGAGCGATCCGAGATGGGCGACCACGTCCTGGATGTCCCAGGCGGGCAATGTCGTGGGGCGGTGCCAGTCCGCCTCGTCGAGTCCCGAACACTCCTCGTCGATGCGCGCGCAGCAACCGGCGATGGCGTCGATGGTCGCTGCCTGGCTGTTGGCCACCACTCACCTCCACAGGCCCGCTGGACGGGCGCCAGCCTAACGGCTCCGAGGCTCAAGCCGGGTGCGGGATCATGGTCGCATGGATGTCGCGGACCTGTTCTCGCCGGCCACAACGACCTGGTTTCGCGACGCGCTCGGCACCCCGACCGACGTGCAGCGGCGCGGCTGGCCGGAGATCGCCGCCGGTCGCAACGCGCTGCTCTGTGCGCCCACCGGCAGCGGCAAGACCCTGGCGGCGTTTCTCTGGTTCATCGAGAGCATCGGCCGCTCGCCGGTGCCACCCGAGGCGGAGCGCTGCCGCGTGCTCTACGTCTCGCCGCTCAAGGCGCTCACCGTCGACGTCGACCGCAACCTGCGGGCGCCGCTGCGCGGCATCGCGCTCGAGGCGGAGCGGCGCGGCGAGCCCTTCCGCGAGGCGCGCACCGCCGTGCGCAGCGGTGACACGCCGGCGGCGGAACGGCGGGACATGGTGCGCCACCCTCCGGACATCCTCATCACCACGCCGGAATCGCTCTTCCTCATGCTCACCAGCGCCGCTCGCGAGACGCTCCGCGGCGTGCGCACGGTGATCGTCGATGAGATCCACGCGCTCGCCGGCACCAAGCGGGGCGCCCACCTCGCGCTGAGCCTCGAGCGCCTGTCAGCGCTCACCGAGGTCGATCCACAGCGCGTCGGGCTGTCCGCGACGCAGCGCCCGCTCAGCGAGGTGGCCCGCTTCCTCGGCGGCCGCGACCGCGACGTGGTGATCGTCGACGCCGGCATGCGCAAGCCGATGGAGGTGCACATCGAGGTCCCCGTCGACGACATGGCCGACCTCGACCGCGGCGCCGACAGTGGTGGGGCGGCGTCGGGACCGCGAACGCCGCGGCGGAGCATCTGGCCGGCCATCGCGCCGCGCCTGCTCGAGCTGATCCGCGCCCATCGCTCGACGATCGTGTTCGTCAACTCGCGGCGCGTCGCCGAGCGGCTGGCCGGCCAGCTCAACGACCTCGCCGGCGACGACCAACTGGTGCGCGCCCACCACGGCTCGATCGCCCGTGAGCAGCGCACCGCCGTCGAAGAGATGCTCAAGTCGGGCAGGCTGCCGGCGATTGTCGCCACGTCCTCGCTGGAGCTGGGCATCGACATGGGCGCCGTCGACCTGGTCATCCAGGTGGGCTCACCGATGACCGTCGCGTCCGGCCTGCAGCGCATCGGCCGCGCCGGGCACAGCGTCGGCGTCGTGTCGCGCGGCACCATCTTCCCCACCCACCGCGGCGACCTCGTCGAATCGGCGGCGATCGTCGAGCGGATGCTCGAGGGGGCCATCGAGGAGACCCGGGTCCCGCGCAACCCGCTCGACGTCCTCGCCCAGCAGATCGTCGCCATGGCGGCCCTTGACACCTGGGACGTCGAGGAGCTTCGCCGCACGGTGGTGAGGTCGTACCCGTTTGCCGACCTCGGCGACCGCGCCTTCGAGGCCACTCTCGACATGCTCGACGGGCGCTATCCCTCCGAGGAGTTCGCGGAGCTGCGCGCCCGGATCGTCTGGGACCGCGTTGCGCGAACCGTGCGCGGTCGCGCCGGGGCGCAGCGACTGGCGGTGACCAGCGGCGGGACCATCCCCGACCGCGGCCTCTACAGCGTCAACATCTTCGAGGACGGTCGCCGCGTCGGCGAGCTCGACGAGGAGATGGTGTACGAGCTGCGCCCCGGCGAGACGTTCATCCTCGGCGCCACCAGCTGGCGGTGCGTCGACATCACCCCGCAGCAGGTGCTGGTGCTGCCCGCCCCGGGCGAGCCCGGCAAGATCGCGTTCTGGCACGGTGACTCGGTGGGCCGGCCGTTCGAGGTCGGTGCCGCAGTCGGGGCCATGGTCCGCGAGCTGCGCGAGGTCCCGGAGGCGGATGCCCTCGACCGTTTGCGCACCCGCGCCGGCCTGGACGAGCGCGCCGCGCGCAACCTCGTCGACCACCTCGCCGACCAGGCGGCCGCAACCGGCGCGGTCCCCGACGATCGCACCGTCGTCGTGGAGAGATTCCGTGACCAGCTCGGCGACTGGAGGCTGTGCGTCCTGACGCCGTTCGGCGCGCGCGTTCACGCCCCGTGGTCCCTGGTCGCGGCGCAGCGGCTGCGCGACCAGGTGGGATCGGACGTGCAGGTCATCCACGGCGACGACGGCTTCGCGCTGCGCATCGCCGACGTCGACAGCGTCCCGGGCGCAGCGACGCTGTTCCTCGACCCCGACGACATCGCCGGCGCGGTCACCGAACAGCTCGACGGCAGCTCCCTGTTCGCCTCGCGCTTCCGCGAGAACGCCGCGCGCGCGCTGCTGCTGCCGCGGCGCCGTCCCGGGCAGCGGACGCCGCTCTGGCAGCAGCGCCAGCGCAGCGCCGGCCTCCTCCAGGTGGTCGCCCGCCATCCGTCGTTCCCGATCCTCGTCGAGACCTATCGCGAGTGCCTCCGCGACGTGTTCGACCTCGACGCCCTCGCCGGGATCATGCGCGCCGTGCGGGCGCGGCAGATCCGCGTCGTCGAGGTGGAGACGGCGCAGCCGTCGCCCGTCGCCTCCGCGCTGCTCTTCGAGTACGTGGCCCAGTACATGTACGACGGCGACGCTCCGCTGGCCGAGCGTCGCGCCCACGCGCTCAGCCTGGACCGGGAGCTGCTGGCCGAGCTGCTCGGCAGTGACGACCTCCGCGAGCTGCTCGACGCCGATGCCATCGATGCCACCGAGCTGGAGCTGCAGCGCCTCGACGTCTCCGTCCGGCCTCGCGACGCCGACGCCGCGCTCGACGTCCTCCGCACCGTCGGCGACCTCACCGCCGACGAGGCGGCCGGCCGGGGCATCGAGGGCGGCTGGCTGGACGAGTTGGTGGCCGCCCGGCGCGCCCTGTGGGTGCGTCTCGCCGGGGAGATCCGCGTCATCGCCGCCGACGACGCCGGCCGCT